>Ga0214919_10011545_pt1 | contig 11008 bp, 10 predicted proteins | sample LL1503_MetaG_FD_177994 | JGI IMG/M metagenome (GOLD analysis project Ga0214919, IMG submission 177994) | Freshwater microbial communities from Lake Lanier, Atlanta, Georgia, United States - LL-1503 | ecosystem: Environmental > Aquatic > Freshwater > Lake | place: USA: Georgia | collected...
TGAAAACGCGGGCGGCACGGTGGTTTGCCATGCACAGGTGGCATCGGCCCACATACACCCGCAGGGATGGGTGCTGCACATGGCCGACGGCACCCAACTCTTGACCCGCCAACTGGTGAATTCAGCTGGTTTAACTGCACCCCCGCTGGCGCGGCAATTTCAGGGCTTGGACGCAGCCCAGGTGCCCCAAGCTTTTTTCGCCAAAGGCAATTACTTCACCTTGGGCATGCGGGCCCCGTTTTCTCGCTTGATTTACCCGGTGCCCGAAGCGGCGGGCTTGGGCGTTCACTTGACGCTGGACATGGGCGGGCAAGCCAAGTTTGGGCCCGATGTGCAATGGGTGGACGACCCCGAGGACTTGGTGGTGTCCGTTGCCCACGAAGCGGCTTTTTACCAAGCGGTGCGCGCGTACTGGCCAGATTTGCCCGATGGTTCGCTGCAACCGGGCTATGCGGGCATGCGACCGAAAATTTCAGGCCCGGGCCAAGCCGCTGCCGATTTTGTGTTGCAGGGTCCCAGCGACCATGGCTTGCCCGGCTTGGTCAACTTGTTTGGCATCGAGTCACCGGGATTGACCAGTTCGCTGGCCATCGCAAAGGCGGTGGTGGGTAGCTTGACGGCGCAGCAGCGTTGACAAAAACAGTGCGGTCAATCCGCTTTGAGGGGTCTCGCAGGGCCGGGTGATGGCAATGCGATGTGCATCCTGGGGCGCGGCTCAGCCCGCTGAGTTGGGGCCACCTGCCAATGCGTCACCGTGGTGCGCGAAGTGATCTGCCAGAAAAGTGGCAATGAAGTAGTAGCTGTGGTCATAGCCGGGTTGCATGCGCAAGCTCAGGGGATGGCCGACAGCCGCGCACGCGGCCTGCAGCAGTTCTGGCCGCAGTTGACCGGCCAGAAATTCGTCCGCACCGCCCTGGTCCACCAGCAGGGGCAACTTCTCTTGGCGGGCCAGCTTGATCAGTTCAACCGCGTCCCAGTGCTTCCAAGCTTCGCGGTCGGTGCCCAGGTAGGCACCCAATGCCTTTTGGCCCCAAGGCACTTGCGATGGCGCCACGATGGGCGAAAACGCAGAGACGCTCTGGTAGCGCCCTGGGCGGCGCAGGGCCGTGACCAGCGCACCATGGCCGCCCATGGAGTGGCCAAAGATGCTGCGCATCTGGCTGGCCGCAAAGTGTTGCTCGACGAGCGCGGGCAGTTCCTCGGCCACATAGTCTTGCATGCGGTAGTGCGCTGCCCAGGGGGCCTGCGTGGCGTTGACATAAAACCCCGCACCCTGGCCCAGGTCGTAGGCTGGGTCGTTGGCCACCGATTCGCCGCGAGGGCTGGTGTCTGGCGCTACCACGATCACACCATGGCGCGCTGCATGCGCCTGAGCGCCCGCCTTGGTGATGAAGTTCTGCTCGGTACAGGTCAGCCCCGAAAGCCAGTAAAGCACCGGGCATTTCTGGCCGCGCAATGCCTGATCTGGCAAATAAACGGCCAGTTTCATCTCACAACCGAGCGTTGGAGACGTGTGCTTCCACACTTCCTGGCGGCCGCCAAAGCTGGCGTATTGATCAATGCGTTGCATGCCTGTTTCCTGCCTCAGTAGTGAACCACCGAGCGGATGGACTTTCCTTCGTGCATCAGGTCAAACGCATGGTTGATTTCCGTCAGCGGCATGGTGTGCGTGACGAAAGGCGAGAGCTGAATGCGACCGGCCATCGCGTCGTCCACCATGCCTGGCAATTCGCTGCGTCCCTTGACGCCGCCAAAGGCCGTGCCCAACCAGCGACGACCCGTGACCAACTGAAAGGGGCGGGTCGATATTTCCTGCCCTGCGCCAGCCACGCCAATGATGACCGACTGACCCCAACCACGGTGAGCGCATTCCAGTGCAGCGCGCATGACCTGCGTATTGCCGATGCACTCAAAGCTGTGGTCCACGCCCCAGCCCGTCATGTCCACGATCACCTGCTGGATGGGTTTGTCATGGTCTTTGGGGTTGATGCAATCGGTCGCGCCGAACGTGCGCGCCAGATCGAACTTGGACGGATTGGTGTCAATGGCGATGATGCGACCTGCCTTGGCCAATTGGGCACCGTGAACCACGGCCAGACCGATACCCCCCAGGCCAAAGACGGCCACGGTGTCACCCGCTTGCACCTTGGCGGTGTTCTTGACGGCACCCAGGCCGGTGGTCACACCACAGCCCAGCAGGCACACCTGCTCGGGGTTGGCGTCGGGACGGATTTTGGCCAGTGAGACCTCGGCCACCACGGTGTATTCGCTAAAGGTCGAGCAGCCCATGTAGTGATAAACCGGCTGACCTTGATAGGAAAAACGAGTCGTGCCATCGGGCATCACGCCCTTGCCCTGGGTGGCACGCACCGCCACGCACAGGTTGGTCTTGCCTGACTTGCAAAAGAGGCATTCGCCACACTCGGCGGTGTACAGGGGAATCACATGGTCCCCCGGCTTCACGCTGGTGACGCCTTCGCCTACCTCCACCACAATGCCTGCGCCCTCATGGCCCAGCACCGCAGGAAAGATGCCCTCTGGGTCATCGCCCGACAGGGTGAAGGCATCGGTATGGCAGACGCCGGTGTGCGTGATCTTGACGAGCACCTCGCCTTTTTGAGGTGGAGCGACATCGATCTCGACAATTTGCAAGGGCTTGCCAGCCTCGAAGGCCACGGCGGCACGGGATTTCATGGAAAAACTCCTGGAATTCGCAGAAAGACGGCTGGGTCAGTGAACTGCGGGGTGAAAAAGATAGCGCACTTAAATCAGTGTAAGGCCAGGTGCTGATCTGATGGGTGCGCTAAAACCCATTTTTATTCAACCACTCGTTCACGACGGGGATCCAAAATCTGCCTCCCATGGATTGAAGCGAATGACCGTTGTCACCCACAGCTGGGGCAGCAAAAAATTCGACCGAAGCTGTTTTGCCAGCAGCACGTGCGGCGTCTGTGAATGCTTTGAACCAAACTTTAGGCGCTTCTTCACCCCAAAATTTATCGTTGGCCGAATAGAGCCAAAGACTGGGAACAAGGGTTGTTTTGGCTGGGTTGCTGAGTACTTCTCCAAGTTTGTCTGGTCGACATGACTGACCCGGTGATGCATCGGGATTGCCTCCTGCACCACCAGCAAAATTGATGCAACCCATCACCCCCGGCCAGTTTTGACCGCAGGCAGCAACCGTCGCAAGTCCTCCCACAGATTGCCCAACCAATAACAGGCGATTTTTATCTGCCCAAGTTTGATGGATCAACCACGCATGGACGGCTTTTACCGCGTGGCTTGCTGCATTCGCAGTCTTATTGAAATCAGCTCTGCCGGTACAACCATTCCCACGCCATTGCGCTCCATGGTCTTCCGGGTCTTCTGATGTGCTGTCTCCATAGCCTGGGCGTATGGCAGAGACCACGGCAAATCCTCTGCTGTGCCAATAGCGAACCACGTCAAAATTCACGGGATTTTTCTGTGCGGCTCTTGAAGCCGGTGAACCAGATCGACCGTGAGAAAAAATCACCACTGGCCATGGTTCTTTGGCTTGCCCGGTTTGACTCTCTGGCGGTTTGAACACGTGAACCGGGATGGTGATGTCAGATGAAGAATAGGGCGATGCATTGACGATCACGCTGACAATTTCAGGGCTCAGTGCTCTTTGATTTCCAACTTGCGAATTGGCCGTTGTGGAGACAAAGTGGCTCGCGACCAAAAGCAGAGGCAATAATATTTTTTTCATTGGCATGATCGTCTTCAAAAACGTGTGTTGAATGAATGAAGTAAGAAGGGCCTTGGCTATACCTAATCAGGGAAGCTCTTAGGGTTTAGCAGCCCATCGGCTGTGCCATACTAACTCTCATATATTCCAATTGATATTCCCAAAAGTGCTTAAAAACATCCTGTACGCTCTGGTTGCAGCTTCCCTGCTGGCCCAGTCCGCCCTGGCGCAAACCGACGCCTTTCCGTCCAAGCCCATCCGCATCATCGCCTCCACTTCTCCCGGTGGACTGACCGATTTGCTGGCCCGCAATTTGGGGCGGCTGATGTCCGACTCGCTGGGCCAACAGGTGGTGGTGGAGAACCGCCCCGGCGCCGGAACCCTGATTGGCATGACAGCCTGTGCGCGGGCACCGGCCGACGGCTACACCCTGTGCCTGACCGATAACCAGAGCCTGGTGTTCAATCCGCTTCTTTTCAGCAAGCTGCCTTATGACCCCAAAGGCGACTTTGTGCCCATTGGCGGCGTGGTGCGCACCCCCAATGACGTGATCGTGGCCTCGCCCACGCTGCCTGCCAACAACCTGGCCGAGGTGCTGGCCCTGGCGCGCGCCAAACCTGGCACCTTGAGCTTTGCGACGTGGGGACCCGGCAGCTTGCCGGCCATTTACTACGCCTGGATCACCCGACAAGCCGGGGTGCAAATGATTGCCGTGCCCTACAAGGGGGCCGGTCCGTCCTTTATGGCAGTGCTTTCGGGCGAGGTGAATTTGGCCTACAGCAGTCTGGCGATTGCCAAGCCGGCCGCTGAGGCGGGCAAGGTCAAGCTGATCGCTGTCACGGGAAACCGACGCGCAGCCGCATTTCCCAGCACCGCCAGCCTGGGCGAGTCCAACAGCGACCCCAATCTGGGCACCTTTTGGGGCCTGTACGCCCCGGTCAAAACGCCCGCAGCCGTTGTGGCACGGCTCAACACGGAATTGAACAAAGCGCTCGCTAGCGCCGCTTTTCAAAGCTTTGCACAGCAAGGTTTTCTAGAGACCATGGCGGGCACGCCAGAGCAATTTGCCGCCACCTTGGCGCAAGCGCAAGCCACCTCGGCGCGAACCTTCCAGACCATCGGTATCCAGCCGACCGACGCGCCGTCGGATGCGCCGCAGGCGACGCCTCGCCCTTGAGTCTGTCATGGCGACCCCAGAAAAACTGTTGCTGCAACTGGCCCAGGCCTGCCGCATCCTAGAGATGGAGGGTCATGGCGACATGACGCTGGGCCACGTGTCTGTGCGCGACCCAGACGGGCGTGGTTTCTGGCTCAAGCGCAACCGCATTGGCTTGGGCGAGGTGCTGGGCCCCAAGGACTTCATCCTGGTGAGCTTTCAGGGTGAAAAGCTTGAAGGCGGGGGCGGGCGGCATTCGGAATGGCCCATCCATTCGCAAATCCTTTTGCGCAGACCCGATGTGCATGTCGTGGCCCACACCCATGCCTTTCATGCCAGCGTGCTCTCTGCCTCGGGCGAGCCTTTGCTGCCGTTCACACTGGACGCTGATTACTTTGCCCATCTGCCGCGCGACGCCAGTGAGGCGGCCCTTCTGACAGCGGTGGAAGACGGCGACGCTCTGGCCAGTGCCCTGGGAGAACATTTCGCGGTACTCATGGCCAACCACGGCATCACCTTTTGCGGCACCTCGATCGAACATGCCACGTGTGTGGGTGTCTTCCTGGAAAAAGCAGCGCGTGCACACCTGGCCGGCATGGCCGCTGGCTTTGCGCGAAGCATGCCCACCGAGGCCACGCGCGCACGCCGCCATGCGCAAGTGATGACCCCTGTGCACATCGAGCATTCCTGGAATTTTTTCTGCCGCAAGCTCGCCAGCCGAGAGGCCACCACTGGCGGCAAGCCGGGCCCGCTGTTTCTCAGCTGAGCCACCCCGCACAGCCCTTTTCTGAAGTGAAGGTGGGCTCAGCTGGCCCAAGGTCTAGGGCAGCTTAGAACCGCAAAAAATCAGCGCTTGTTGGCTTGCAGGGCTTGGGCCACCTCGGTGATCAGCTCGGGACCACGGTAAATCAGCCCGGTGTAGATTTGCACCACATCGGCGCCGGCTTTCACTTTGGCCAACGCGTCGGCCCCGCTGAAAATACCCCCCACCCCGACGATGGGAAAGCCTGTTCCCAATTGGGCGCGCAGTTGGCTGATCACCGCATTGCTTTTGGCAAACACGGGGCCACCCGACAGGCCCCCGGCTTCGTTGGCGTGCAATTGACCTTGCACGGCCTGGCGATCAAGGCTGGTGTTGCAGGCAATCACCCCCCAAGTGGCGGTATTTCCGCCGCCGCCGTGGCGCAGCAAGGTGGCGGCGATCACCGCCACTTGATCGCTGTCCAAATCGGGGGCGATTTTGATGAACATGGGAATCGCTTTGCCGTGGCGCTGGGCCAACAAGGCGCTTCGTTCGGTGAGGTGACCGATCAAACCCTCCAAAGCTTCATCGCTTTGCAAGCTGCGCAGGTTTTTCGTGTTGGGGCTGGAGATGTTGATGGTCACATAGTCGGCATGCGGGTACACACCGTCCAGGCATATGAGGTAGTCGTCTACGGCACGCTCCATGGGGGTGCTGCCGTTCTTGCCGATGTTCAGGCCCAGCACCATGGCTGAGTTGGCCCCGCTTTGTCGACAACGGGCGTGTTGCACATGGTTGATAAATGCCGCCAGGCCTTCATTGTTAAATCCCAGCCGGTTGATCAAGGCCTGAGATTGGGGCAAGCGAAACATGCGTGGCTTGGGGTTACCAGCTTGGCCAATTGGGGTGACGGTGCCGACTTCGACAAAACCAAAGCCCATGGCGGCAAAGGCATCGATGCAGCGGGCGTTTTTGTCCAAGCCTGCGGCCAGGCCCACGCGGTTGGGCCAGCGCAGGCCGGCCAAGTCCACCGGGTCATCAACCCGAGTTTGGCAAAAGCCCCATTGCAGCGGCGTGTTTTGGCTGCGCTCCAGTCCCGCCAGCGTGAGGTCGTGCGCAGCCTCGGCCTCCATGGCGAACAACAAGGGGCGGGCAAAGGCATAAGGCAAGAGCGACATGGATAATCCCAGGCATCGATACAAAGACAGGATTTTCACCCATGCACACCCCACCCACATCGTCCCCTTTAGGCCAAGATGAATTGAAGGCCTTGGTGGGTCGCGCTGCACTGGCGTATGTGGTGCCGGGTCAGGTCTTGGGGGTGGGCACGGGGTCCACGGTGAATCACTTCATTGATGCGCTGGCCAGCATGCGCGACGCCATTGCGGGCGCGGTGTCGAGCTCAGAGGCATCCACCCAGCGCTTGCAGGCCGTGGGCATTCGGGTGCTGGACGCCCAAGCCGTTGAAGGCTTGTCGGTCTACATCGACGGGGCTGACGAAATTGACGGCAACGGCTTCATGGTCAAAGGCGGAGGCGCTGCGCTCACGCGGGAAAAAATTGTCGCCGCCATGGCCCAGCGTTTTGTGTGCATTGCCGACGAAAGCAAACAGGTGCAAACCTTGGGCGCTTTTCCCTTGCCGGTGGAAGTCATCCCGATGGCCGCGGCCAGCTTGGTGCGATGCTTTGCCCAGCTGGGCGGCCAAGCCAGCCTGCGCATGCGCAACGGCGCGGCCTTGGTCTCCGACAACGGCCAACACATTTTGGATGTGCGGGGGCTGTCGATCACCGATCCTTTGGCTTTTGAGGACATGGTCAGCCAGTGGCCAGGTGTGGTGACCGTGGGGGTGTTTGCCCACCAAAAAGCCAACGTCTGTTTGCTGGGCACGCCAGCGGGCGTGAAGACGCTGACTTATTGAGCCGCAGCGGTATCAAGGGTGGGCATCACCGTCACCGCCACTTTCAGTTGGTGGCTGTTGCCAAGACTTTGGTACCGTTCTGAAGCCAGGTCGATCGCCTCAATAAGGCGCAGTGTGTGCGATCAAGCCCGCATTTTTTTGGTGCCATAGTGCCCCTTGATGGAAGGGGAGCCCTTGTCTTTATGTGGCCTGGATGGCAGCCCTGGCTTGGCTGGGGGTGGCCACGCTGCGCCCAAGCACCTGGCACAACTGGGCCATGCGCTCGACCAAATGCGCGTTGCTGGGGGCCAACTGGGTGTGGCCAAAGTCTTGCACGTCGTCTTCAAAACCGACCCGCACATGGCCGCCGAGTTCGATGGACAAGGCCCGCAAACCCAGGCCATGGCGCCCGCCTTTGGCAAACCACCACTGTGATTTTTCGGGCAGCGATAGCGACAGGTTCACCAGGTGCTGCGCGCCTTGCGCCATGCTGGCGGGCTCTTTCAAGATCAAACCAAAGCACGCCGGGGCCAGCACGGCACCACGGGCGATCAAGCCCAAAGCGCCTTGGAGCATGGCATCGTTGTAAACCGATAACTCGGGACGCACGCCGTGGTCGCGGATGCGCTCGGCCATTTCTTGGGCCAGTGCCTGCGCCCGCGCATCGTCGCGCAGGTATGCACCCAGGGGCAGTGACACCATCTCTGGTTTGAGCCCAATCGGTTCCAAAGCCTCGTCCACCGTGAAGCCTGGCGTGCCCAATGAAATTTGCAACACGATGTCGCAGCGCGATCGGATGCGGTCGACGATCTCGCCAAACACCGCCAGCGATTGGGTGGGTTGGCCGTGTTCGTCGCGCGCATGGATGTGCGCAATGCTGGCGCCGGCTTGGGCACAGCGCACCACTTCGTCGGCAATCTCGGCGGGGCTGATGGGCGTGGCTGGGTTGTCTTTCTTGCCCGCATAGGCCCCATTGGGCGCCACCATGATCATGACCGGTGTGCTCATGCCACCACCGCCTTGCGCACCAGGTGCACAGTCGTGCCGTCGATCATCACGCTGGGTGCGCCGGCGCCGGCGCGTTGCTCGGCGTGCGCATCGAGCCAAGCGGCCAATTGGCCTTGGGCGCCGCCGTGCGCAATGATGTCTTGCAGCACGCTGGGCATGGCGGGGAAAGTTTTGTGCGTGCCTTGGGTGTGGTTGATGGCCTGGCCCGTGGCAAAGTTGACCTCAATGTCATCGCCGTTGCGGGCAAATTCGGCGGCCCCTTCGCAACCGGTGAGCACCGGCAAACCTTTGGAGATGGCGCCACGCATGGCTTTGTAGGGCATGGAGGTGCACAGCACGCCCATGTGCAATGCGGCCATGGCGATGAAGCCTTGGATGTGCGGCTTGCCACACCCAAAGTCGCGCCCAGCAATGACGAAGTCTCCGGGCTGAACCCGCGCGGCAAACGTCGGGTCTATGTCCTCGAACAAATGGGGGATGAGTTGCTCAGGGTCGGTGATGCGGCCAATGGCGTATTTGAAGGCCATCACCCCTTCGTCCAGGGGGATGCCGTCACCAAACACATGGCAGCGGCCGCGTTGGGTCAGTGGGTTTGTCATGCTTGCTTTCATGCGGGGGTCAAAGGGCGGGGGTCGGCCAAGCAGCCGGCAATGGCCGAGGCGGCCACGGTCAAAGGGCTGCCCAAATAGATTTGGCCATCGTGGGCGCCAAAGCGCCCAGCATGGTTGGTCGCAGCGGTGGCAATGGATACCTCTGCGGGGCCCAGGGGCGCCATCGATCCACCGGCACAGGGGCCGCAACCGGGGGGCAGCATGATGGCCCCCGCATCGAGGAAAATTTGCGTCAGCCCGTCGTCGGCCATGCGCCGTGCGGTTTGCGCCGTTCCTGGCACGACAAAAAAGCGCACACCATCGGCCACCCGTTGGCCTTGGAAGAGGCGCGCTGCATCGGCAAAGTCTTGGTACATGCCCGAACCACAAGCGCCCAGCGTGGCATGGTCAATCGGTTGGCCCAGCACTTTATCGAGGCGCTCGGCGCGGTCGGGTCCACCGGGCAAGGCCACTTGGGGCGATACGCTGCCCAGGTCAAAGTCAAACCGACTTTCATAGGGGGCGTTTGCGTCGCTGATGAAGTCGGGCGCGCCATGGGTATCCACGCCCGGCGGTGGCGTGGCAAACAACACATTGGCCACGCCCATTTCGGTGATCGAGTTGCACAGCGCCACGCGGGAGGCCAAATCCAATGTGTCGATGCCGGGCCCACCAAATTCGATCACACGGTAATCGTGTTCCACCCCCCAGCGCCCCTGGGCAAAACCATGTGCCAACAAAAAACCCACATCCCGCGCGTGCGACCCCCTGGGCAGTTGGCCTTGCAAATCGATGCGCACCGTCTCGGGCACACGGGTCCACAAACTGCCGGTGGCCAGCACGGCGGTGACCTCGGTACCGGCGGCCATGGCCAGGGCACCGACTGCGCCAAAGTTGGTGCAGTGCATGTCGTAGGCGAACAAAAACATACCCGGTCGAACCAGGCCTTGTTCCATGGGAAAAATATGGCCATGGCCGCCGCGACCGGCGTCGTAAACCTGACCTACTTTCCAAGCTTTGGCAATTTGGCGAATATTGCGCCCACGTTCCACCGCGCGTTGCGAGCCGTAGGACACTTCGTGATCGGTGACAAACATCACCCGCTCTGGGTGGGCGATGGACCCATAGCCCAAGCTGTGCAACTCTTTGTAGGCGGTTTCCACAAAGCCATCGTGCACGATGACCCACTCCGGTTCAGGGTAAATCACCTCGCCGGGGGCCACATGGCTGCGCTGGCAAGCGCGGGCCAGAATTTTTTGGGTGGCCGTCATCGGGGCTGCGTTGGTCATGGCTTCTCCATTTGAGAATCAAGGAACTGGGTTCACGCCCCTGCAACAGGGTGGACTGATTTTGTCGCCAGTGCCTGGCCTGCGCTGTCGCCAAGGGGGCTGGGTCGGGGTAAATACGCGGCTGAGGCCCGCTGCAGCAACCTACATTGGGCGCTTGTACGCTGCAGCTGTCTCCAGGGTTTTAGGGTGCTTGCAGTGGTGGTCACAGGACAAAAGGGGATTTTGTATGAATGCAATGGATTGGATGCAGCGCTCAGGGCGCGTGGTTGTGGCAGCGGCTTGCTTGTTGTTGGCCCACACCGTGGCGCTGGCCCAAGGCTACCCCAATAAACCCATCAAGATCATCGTGCCGTATCCGCCGGGCAACGCCTCAGATGTGGCGGCACGCATTTTGGGCGAAGAGTTGTCGCGCCGGGTCGGGCAAGCCGTGGTGGTGGAGAACAAGCCCGGTGCCACGGGTGCGGTCGGCGCTGTGTTTGTGGCCAAGTCAGCTGCTGACGGATACACCTTGTTGATGACGTCCACCTCGTTTGCCATCAGCACCGCTTTGGTGGCGAATTTGCCCTACAACATCAACACCGACTTTGAACCAGTGGTGCATGTGGGCGGCAGTGGTG
>Ga0214919_10011546_pt1 | contig 11008 bp, 11 predicted proteins | sample LL1503_MetaG_FD_177994 | JGI IMG/M metagenome (GOLD analysis project Ga0214919, IMG submission 177994) | Freshwater microbial communities from Lake Lanier, Atlanta, Georgia, United States - LL-1503 | ecosystem: Environmental > Aquatic > Freshwater > Lake | place: USA: Georgia | collected...
GCTTGTAGATCTACTTCGCTAACTATTACGCGCTCGATATCGCTTTCAATAACTGATAAATCCACGGTGCTCCTTCATTGATATGGCGGGCTTACTTAAATTAGCGGGACAGGAGCGAAAGTCTGCCCGAAATTCGGGAAACCTTCACACCGCCGGGGAGGCTACAAGCGCCTTGACCGTGCCAAGAGGTGACAAAAGCCTCAACAGATGCCACATGATCGGCTGTGATTGACCCAATTGGTGCCCCTGCGGCATAAATTGCCTTACGCAAAAGGCGAGTTCTGACGGCCTTGGGCAAGTCAGCCAACTGAGCAATTTCTAGATCAGCTAGATCAAGACCAGCTGCAACTTGAGTCGCCCAGCCATCAAGAGCATCAGCATCGTCACGCAAAAGATCAGCACTACGTGCCAGAGCTTCGGTAATTCCAGGGCCAATACTTTCTTCTAATTTAGGAAGTGCCTCAGTGCGCACGCGAACTCGAGCAAATTGCGAATCTGAATTATGTGGGTCAATCCAAGGAGTTAATTTATTTTCGGCGCAGGCAGCCAAGGTTTCAGATCGAGTGATTTCTAAAAGTGGCCGACAATATTTTCCGGTGCATTGCGCCATTCCAGAAAGTGAACGCGCACCTGATCCGCGCGCCAAACCTAGTAAAACACTTTCGGCTTGATCATTAAGAGTGTGGCCAAGGAAAATTAATTTTGCATTATGTTTTTCAGCTGCGGCATCTAGTGCGGCGTAGCGAGCACGACGAGCAGATGCTTCTAACCCATCAATGATTTCAACATTGACTTTGACTATTTCAACTAGTGTGATTCCTAATTCTGAAAGTTGCGTAATAACTTTTGCGGCTTGTTCGCCAGAACTTTTCTGTAGTTGATGATCAATAGTTACACCCACTAAATTAACTAACAAATTTTTAGACTCTGGAACAAGTGCGGCTGCAAGCGCTAACGAATCAGCACCACCAGAAACAGCGACTAGAACGGTATCTCCTGCACTGCAACCAGAAAGGCATTCACGCACAGCGCTACGAATTGCGACCGTTGCTGGGTTTGTGCTCACAGGGTTAAGACTAGACCCGACCGCCAAATGGCATTAAGCCCTTAATGCTATAAATATTTGAGTAAAGCAAGCCTTTTTTCGTTGAATTGGCTTCCCACATCATGCCGTTTCCAGCGTAAATCGTGATGTGGTGAATGCTTGAGATGGTTCCTTTATATGAGTAGAACAAGAGATCGCCGGGCACCAGTTCACTAATCGTTACGTGCTTGGTGTAACCCGCATAAAGTGCTGAGTTCAAGCGATCCCAGTCTGGCCAAATCAAGCCAGCAGATTTAAATGCCGCGAAAACTAAGCCCGAGCAATCAAAGGAGTTTGGACCTTCGGCGCCCCATATATATGGCTTACGCGCTAATACTTGTTTCTTGGCAAACGCCACAGCCACATCTCGTTGAGCTTGCGTAGTGCGAATTGTGGAACGACCCTTGAATCCAAGATCCGGCCAGACTTTTGACTGCCCAGGTGTTATCTCGGCTTGTCCGGCTTGCGCTTCTTCGAGCAAAGCTAATTGGCGTTGTTGTTCTAACGTGACGCGAACATTTTTAGCCCTGGTTAATTCCTTAATTAATTTATCTTGTACCGCACGTAATTTATCTACTTCTTTTTGCTGCAGCGCTCTGGCATCATCAGCAACTTTCTTGGCTGCAACTACTTTTTCAGTTGCCGCAATCTGCTTAACTTTTGCAGTGTCGGCAACAACTTTGGCCGCACGAGCAATAATTTCGGCCGCTTTAAATCTTTCTAACGATTTAGCATTTTGATCGCCAAGTGATTGCAAAATTGTAATTCGATCAACCAAGTCTTGCGGCCCGTTGGCACTTAACAGAGGTTCGATATCACTAAATGTGCCACCCATAATGTAAGCATTCGCAGCCAACTTCCCGATAGTACGATGCGCACGAGCTACTTCTTCAGCAGTCTTGCGCGCATACTCAGCAGCAGCATTTGCGTCAGCGGTGGCCTTTGCTAATTCGGCTTTGGCTTTTACATAAAGGGCTAGCGCTGCATTAGCTTTTGCGGTTAGCGCTTTCAGCGTCATGTTTGCGGCTGCTAACTTTTTTGCGGCTGCATCAGCTGCTGCTTTTTTAGCTGCTTCGGCTTTTTTAGCGGCTTCAATCTGCGCCAAAGTTGGTTTTGGAGATGCTGCATAAACAGTCGTGCTACTACCTAGAAAAGTAAGCGCGACTGCGAGCGCAATGAGCCGCTTCGACATGCTCCTAGGATAAATGGGGCGCCTTGGAAAGTAGTTAGAAGCGCCGTCGTGTCAGTACTTAATTAGTTTGATACATCACGGCGTTTGAACAGTGTCGCAACAATGACTGTGCCGACTACTAAATAAATTGCGGTGAATGAAATTGCGTGGATGTATGAAACTTCGGATGTACCGCCGGTAGCAATCGTGGACATCAAATTACCTGGCATCCATTTTCCTAAGCTTGCTTTAACTGCAATCAAGATATTTTCCACAATCAATAACCAGATAACACCCAGGGAGATAGCGCTGATTGGTGAGCGAAGTAGTAGTCCTAAAATCATGCCAACAGTGCCGAATGCAATTACCGATAAAAGAACATTTCCAAATGTTTTTGCCAATTCATGTAACGCATCAGAAGTTACCCAGGCATCGGTAGCTACCTTCGCTTTGCCCGATAGCCCAAAAGCTAACGACATGCTTACCGTTGCTGCCAGAATCACCATAACGACCGCGAACGAGGCCATTGACACATATTTACCAATCAACAACTGCATACGACGTGGTTGGCGCACTAATAAATTACGCAAAGTTCCGTAGGTGTATTCCTGTGCAGTTTGGGCAGCAAAAACGCAAAGAGCAACTATTCCTAATAGCCCAGCTGCATTGCTAAAACCAATAGTTAAACCACTTGGTAGTTGCAATATTTCACGCGAAATCATGTTGCCGCGATCTGAATTACCTTGCGGAGAATCAATCAATAGAAATAGTAATGAAGTAACCAAGCCAGTTAAGCCAGCTGATGCCAGCATGGTGCCAAGAAATAAAGTAGGACGACGAAGTTTTCGCCACTCTGCTCTGAATACTTGGGCTTTAAATATCTGGTTCATTCGGAATCCCCCGTCATTTCGAAGAATGTTTCTTCTAGGCTGGGCAACATGGGAGATAGTTGCGAAAGCGTAATACCTGCGGCAAAGGCCGATTTATTAAGTTCGGCTGCCCATTCGGCTGGTCCTTCAATATGCGCAACACCACTTCGAATGGTTGATTTATGTCCGGCACTTGTTGCAATCTCTTGAATCTTTACTAAATCAACTTCATTTGGAGTTTTGACCAAGATAAATGGCTGTTGAGCTAAAAATAGATCTTCGATCTTGCCGGCGAATAGAACTTTGCCTTTGCGCAACATAACTAAATGCTGGCTAATTAACTCGAGCTCGGAAAGTAAATGTGAAGAAACAAAAACTGTGGTTCCTTCTTGTGCTAAAGATTTCAATAAATCTCTAACTTCTTGAATGCCTTCAGGATCCAACCCATTAGTTGGTTCGTCAAGAATCAATAGTTTTGGATTAGGGAGTAAAGAGGCAGCAATACCAAGGCGCTGTTTCATTCCCAATGAGTAAGTCTTGTATTTCGAATTACCGCGATCGCCTAAACCAACTCGTTCAAGAAGTGATTGCACATGGTCGGTGCCGTAGCCACCTAAAGTTGCTAATACGTTTAAGTTTTCGCGACCAGTTAGAGCTGGATAGAAAGCGGGGCCTTCAATCATCGCTCCGACGCTGGCCAAATATTTTTCCGGATGCTTAATTGAATGGCCCAAGATTTCACCTGTGCCACCGGTTGGTGAGATTAAGCCGAGCAGCATGCGAATGGTGGTGGTCTTACCCGACCCATTTGGTCCGACAAAACCGCACACTGTTCCCATTGGGACTTCGAAATTCGCATGTGATACCGCAAACGTATCGCCATATTTCTTGCTTAAATCTTGAACTGCTACCGCGAGATTACTCATGCTCACCACAATAGCCCTTTCCCTTACACTTGGTGCATGAGTAAAGATGCTTGGGGCTATCAAGAACCCAACCGCCGCCCAGCCCCCGATTGGAAAGTTAATCCGCAAACGTCACAAGTTCGCGCTGGCCTAACCCGCACTGGGTTTGGCGAAACATCTGAAGCACTCTTTTTAAACAGCGGATTTACCTATTCTTCTGCACAAGAAGCTGAAGATTCTTTTACAGATGAAACTGATCACTTTGTTTATAGCCGCTTTGGCAACCCAACAGTTGCGATGTTTGAAAATCGTTTAGCCGAACTTGAAGGTGCCGAACTTTGCGTAGCTACTGGTTCTGGCATGGCTGCCATGTTTGCATCTGTTGCATGCATGGTTAAAGCTGGCGATCGTGTCGTTGCAACCGCTGCAATGTTTAGTTCTTGCCATGTTGTGCTTACCGAATTTTTGCCAGCCTGGGGTGTTGAAGTAGAACTTGTGAAAGGCGCCGATGAAAAAGTTTGGGCTGAAGCGTTAAATAAGCCGACCAAAGTTGTTTTCATCGAATCACCAAGTAATCCATTAATGGAAATTGTTGATATCCGAATGATTTCTGATTTGGCACATAAAGTTGGTGCAACCGTGATTGTCGATAACGTAATGGCGTCACCAATGATGCAACGCCCACTTGAACTTGGCGCCGATGTAGTCATGTACTCAGCAACGAAACATCTCGATGGTCAAGGTCGCGTTCTTGCTGGCGCAGTACTCGGTAGCTTCGGATACATGAATGAATATTTCAAACCATTCTTCCGCCACACCGGTCCATCGTTGAGTCCATTTAATGCTTGGGTACTTTTAAAGTCACTTGAAACATTGGATATGCGGGTGGAACGTATGGCTAATAACGCGCAGAAAATTGCTGAGTTCCTAGCGACTAGACCGGAAATTGAAATTGTAAGCTTCCCTGGTTTGCCTTCGCACCCAGGTCATGAATTAGCAAAGAAGCAGATGACTGGTTTTGGTACAACTATCGGTATAACTTTTAAGGGCACTAAGAAAGATGTCTATAAGTTCATGGATTCCTTGCGAATCATCGATATTTCCAACAATTTAGGCGATAGCAAGTCACTTATTACTCACCCAGCCTCAACCACTCACCGCCGGTTAAGCCCGCAAGATCAACTAGCAATGGGCATTACGGCAACCACTTTGCGGCTTTCAGTTGGTCTAGAACACAGTGATGATCTGATTAAAGATATTGCGCAAGCACTAACCTAATTTAATTAGGGTTAAGTTAGATTAAAACTGCGGCAACCAGTAATACTGAATACAAACTTAAATAAGTAATCGACCACTGGAAAACTTTGGCTGCAACTTTGCCATAATCTGGATTACTGCCACGAAGCTGCGCAAGCGTTGTAGCAAAAACTGAAAATAGAAGTGCGTTAACAATCTGTACCCAGAGTGAAAGCTCAGCAAAATTAATTGTGACGACAGAGGCAACAAACATCGCAATGGTGTGGAACCACATTTGGCCATGTAAATTCTTCTGCGAAGTAACACCTGGCAACATCGGAATTCCGGCTGCGTTGTAATCATCTTTATATTTAATTGCAAGTGCCCAAAAATGTGGCGGTGTCCAGAAAAAGATTACGAAGAAAAATGCCCACGCGACGTTCGATAAATCATTAGTGACTGCAGCCCAACCAATTAACACTGGCATGCAGCCAGCGATTCCACCCCAAACAATATTCTGCGAAGTGCGTCGCTTAAGCGCCATTGTGTAAATAACTACATAAAAAACAATTGCAATTAAAGTTAACCAGGTAGCAAGTGGCGTCGTAAACAACCAGAAAATAAGTAGTGAAAGTAACCCGACAATGGTTGCGAAAATAGTTGCTTCTCTGCGCGAGATGATGCCGATTGCGATTGGTCGTTGCGCAGTTCGCTTCATTAACTTATCGGTTTCACTTTCAATCACCATGTTAAATGCATTTGCACTACCAGCTGCCAATGTTCCGCCCAGAATTGTGGCGATAGATAGCCCCACCGATGGAATTCCATTTTGGGCCAGCACTAGGGCCGGCAACGTAGTCACGAGTAAAAGTTCGACTACTCGCAATTTCATAAGGTCGAGATAGCCACGAAATCGAAGATCTGCGTTCTTATCTGGCTGATTTACGCTCACAGAGCAAGGCTACTCAGTTAAATACACAGCACCCACCGTTGTGGTTCCCAGAGGGCTCACAGATTCATGGGTTAATTTCTGGACATGGAAAACAACAAGAAGCCCGAATGGTTCGAACTAGCCGATAACGATCAGCCATCAACTCGCCGTTTTAAGGAAAAGGTATCTGCGCCAAAGCGTAACCTCGCCTTGATTCTGGCAGGCGTCTTAGTTCTCCCAATGGGTGCCGGAGTAGCGCTTTTTTCCCACGAAGATCAATCAGCGAGCGCTGTTGAAACTTTGAATTTAACGCAAGATTCTCCAGTAGCAACTAGTTCTACTCCTACGCAAACAAGCAACGCAATCACGATGCCATCTACTTCTCGTGAAGATGACAATGAATCTGAAGGCGATGACGATAATTACCGTGCGGCAGCATTCTCTGTAAGTAGCTCTGCACCAGTTGCAACACCTGCAGCTGCACAGTCGAATCAGAACCCTCCTGCAGCTCCAGCTACTAAGGCGCCTGCGGCAATCACTCCGCCCGGATCTTCTTCAAAAGATCTAATTCTGCCGCCAACAAAAAAGTCAGGCGATGACGAAGAAAATGAGCATAAAAAGAAGAGCGAAGGCAAAGAATCCAAGAAGTCAGAAAATGACGATGACGAAGAAGACGACGATTAATTAATTACCGGTTACTGAAGTGCCATCAAGGTTTTCAATAGCACTTGATGGGCTCGGTGAAATACCAGGAACTGGCTTGGCAAATTTAGCTAGAACTTTGTCTAGCGCTACTCGCGCAGCTTTTGCAGCAGTAGTGTTTTTAGGGATCTGATCAGCAATAGCCACAAATACGTACTCGTGGTCGCCGCCTTGAACATAGCCAGCCATTGAAACAACGCCAGTTAACGAGCCAGTTTTGGTTCTAACTAAGCCAATGGCTTTAGGCGCGCTAGTCACAAAACGATTGCGCATGGTGCCATTAACGCCACCAACTGGAAGCCCGCCATAAATAGTGCCGTATTTATCACTGTTATATGTTTTAAGTAGTAACTGCGCCAACATGGTTGCGGAAACTCTGTTCGACCTAGAAAGCCCACTGCCATCAACTGCATTCAATCCGGTCGAATTAATTTCCAGGTTATTTAGGGTTTTCAAAAAAGTTTCTTCAATTCCAGATTCGGAATAACCAAAACCAGCTTTCATTGAGGCATACATGGCCATGCGATTGCCCAAAGTGTTATCGCTCCAGAGCAGCATCCAATCCATGATTTGCTGCAAAGGTGGTGATTGAAATTTAGCAATTGATTCTTTTGAATATAGATGCGCTTCTGCACTAGTGACTTTCGCGGTGCTCACTTTTACATTGCGAGCCGCAAATTGCGCCTTAATAAAATCTAGGTCAACGCTATGCATTTGGGAGTACTCGATATGTAAAGTTTTTATTGGCGCTCCATTATCTGAATCAAATTTCTTAAGCGCAGTTTTCACAATTTTAGGAAGCGACACTCGACCCATTTTGGTCGCGAGCGTATTGTTTCGTTCCATCCAAGGATCTAACGAGCCGGCAATCATTAATGTGTTTGGTTCGGCTCCGGTCAGAATTTCGGTAGTAAATCGAAAATCAGGAGTTAAATAATCTAACAAAGCTGTCGCTGAAAGTAATTTCATAAGCGATGCTGGCTTGCGCAAAGTATCGGCACCATTTTCAAAAATAGTTTCACCAGTAACTGGGTCAACCAAGATCAAGCCTGGATTTGCCAGCGTCTTTGAACTGGCTGCGCTACTCAAAATAGGGCTAATGGTGCTGCTTTTCAGAGCTGCAGGAGCGCTGGAAGTCATGGCCGCTGTAAGCGCAACTAGAACTACGCTGATTGAGGCAAGTGATAACGGACGCAACTTCATGCTGCGAATACTACTTTCTAATTACTAAAGATAGATTGACCCAATGAGCATGCCGCCAGCTGAAATTGGCCCAGGAGAATTTTTCCCGGTCGTAGGCGTAGGGCCACATCCAAAACCTTGGCCAACAGGTGACGAATATGACTTAGAACTTCTGGAGAATGGCGATCGTCGTAATGTGCTCGACAAATATCGCTATTGGTCAGTTGCTGCAATCGTTGCAGATTTAAATACCAAACGCCATAAATTACAGATTGCTATTGAGAATTGGCAGCATGATTTAAATATCGGCTCTGTAGTTCGAACTGCAAATGCATTTAATGTCGATGCCGTTCATATTGTTGGTAAACGCGATTGGAATAAACGCGGTGCGATGGTTACTGATAGATACCTAACTATTGTGCATCACCCAACTGTGGAAGATTTTGGAAATTATTGCCGCGAAGCCGGCTTGCCAATTATTGGAATAGATAATTTGCCCGGAATTTCAAAGCAACTTGAATCAACGCGATTACCTGAAAGTTGTGTTCTTCTTTTTGGCCAAGAAGGTGCCGGCATGAGCGAAGAAGCCGTCGCTGTTTGTGAAGTAGTGCTAGAAATTAATCAGTATGGATCAACTCGCAGCATGAACGCCTCGGCTGCAGGTGCAATTGCCATGTATCACTGGGCGCTACAGCACTTACCGAGATGAACAAAAATTCCAAATGGCTAACGCCAAATCTAATTGTTTTAACTCTGGTCTCATTTACTCAAGATGCTGCCAGCGATCTGCTTTATCCATTACTTCCGATCTTGCTAACTGGAGTAATTGGCGCCGCACCTATTGCACTTGGCTTAATAGAAGGTTGTGCTGAAGCTGCTGCTGGCTTTACCAAACTTTGGGCTGGCAACAAATCTGATTATTTTGGCCGTAAGCCATTTGTGGTTGCCGGTTATGGCTTAGCCGGAGTCGGTAAAGCGCTAGTAGTAATTGCGACAGCTTGGCCTTTGGTTTTCTTCGGCCGCGTAACTGATCGCATTGGAAAAGGAATGCGAAGTACGCCTCGCGATGCCTTAATTCATGATTCTGTTCCGAATGAACACTTAGGAAAAGCATTTGGTTTCCATCGTGCTGGCGATAATTTTGGCGCTGTAGTTGGACCATTGCTTGCTGTTGCCGGTCTCTGGTTGCTAGATGGTGACGTTCGAAAAGTTGCACAGTGGGCACTAATTCCAGCACTGCTAAGTGGACTGCTTACATTCTTGATCAAAGATAAGTATGTTAAGAAAGTAAAAGTTGCTAAAGAAAAACGCGTCAAAGTTTTACTTCCTTCGCCGCTTAAACGATCTATTGCAATTTTGGTTCTTATTCAACTAACTAATATCCCTGACGCGCTACTTTTACTTCGACTTCATGACATCGGATTAAGCACAACGATGGTTGTTCTTGCTTATGCATTTGCAAACCTAGTCGCAACATTTGCAGCTTATCCAGCTGGTGTAATTGCAGATAAATTCTCTCCTCAATTGGTTTACATGTTTGGGTTAATAACTTTTGCCATTGCCTATTGCACTTTGGGGCTAACTCAGAACCATCACTTAGCTTTCTTAATGCTTGGCCTTTATGGCTTTTTTGGCGCACTCACTGACGGAGTAGGCAAATCTTGGATTGCGCGTATGAGTCAGCCGGAACATCGTGGGCGCGCGCAGGGCGTTTATCAAGCAAGTATGAATTTTGCGATCTTGGGTGCAGGCATCTGGGGTGGCGCACTATGGAGTCGCGGAACCCACGAATTACCGCTGGTTTTGGCAGGTATTGGAGCAGCCTTAGGAACTGCTTACTTCGCCTTCGAGCTCATCGGCAAGCGCTTCGCGAACCGAAATTAAGCGACGATCAATTTCATCTGCTTCGGTATTGCGACCCAAAATTCGCATAACTGCAGCCATCGAAGTTTCAATATCTACGATGAATTCGAAGTCTTTTGGATCCTCATCGGTTGCAACAGTTAAAACTTGATCGAGGGTGTTTAGACCTTCTTCATAGTTCTCTAACAGCACTTGGGCTTTTCCGTATTCAAAAAGTGCGTTGTTTGAACGAATGTGATCGTGTGCAGTTTCGAAAACATCAAGTGCTTTACGTGCACGAGTTGAAGCCAAATCGCCTTCGCCTAGTGCAACGTGGCAGGAGGCAATTTTTTGATCACAACGGGCAACCTGAATTACTTCTTTGTTGCGCTTAAACAGATCGCGTGCTTCATAGAATGAAACGATCGCTTCGCGGAAATTCTTTAGTGAACGATTAGCGCAACCAATTAAGTAAAGATCGTTTGCTGCGCCATATTCATTTCCGTCAAGTAAATGTTCTTGAGCACATTCATCCATGGTGTAAATTACTTTTTCAAAATTCTTCGAGGCAAACCACCACTCACCCAATGTGCAAGCGAGTTCTAGAGCAATGGATGATTTATTGGCGCGCAAGATCTCAACTGCTTTAGACATCGCAGTAGCTGCTTCTTCCATACGTTTTAACTGATTTAAGTTGTAACCAATTGCGCTATATGCCTGGGCGACACCTTCAGACGGTGCACTTGCTCCGAGTTGGTCATAAATGTCGCATGCAGTTTCAGCGAGTGCGAGAGCTTCGTCATACTGGCCACGTGCAAAAATTCGCGCACTTAATTCATAATAGGTACTGGCACGTTCAGCGCCTTCTACTTCGGGAATTCGATCCCAGAGCATTTCCTCAGTAACTAGATCTTCCAAGCCTTCGTCATCGCCCATTTGGATCTCCCCAATCGAAGTTTCCTGATCTATCGAGTAAGCGTGACTCTATACGCCCAACCTGTCCAAATGGGGGGAGATTGGCCCCGACACCATTTCAAATAGACAGGTTATTGAGCGTGGCTTAGACTCTAGTTGCGAATTATTTGC
>Ga0214919_10011547_pt1 | contig 11008 bp, 13 predicted proteins | sample LL1503_MetaG_FD_177994 | JGI IMG/M metagenome (GOLD analysis project Ga0214919, IMG submission 177994) | Freshwater microbial communities from Lake Lanier, Atlanta, Georgia, United States - LL-1503 | ecosystem: Environmental > Aquatic > Freshwater > Lake | place: USA: Georgia | collected...
CCCAGTTTGAGTTGCCGCCGCGATGGCAACTTCGTCAATGCGCTCATGTGGCAGATTCGGGTTTCGATCAAGCAATCCGCGGATGGCGCGCACGACGAGGTCGTCGGCTCGGGTTTCGGAGTAAAGACTTCCGGCCTTGCCAAAGGGGGTGCGGACGGCATCTACGAGGTATACATCCTGCGGCTGCTTGCTCATATGTTCTCCTGTGTAGCGGTGATAGCCCCAGGTTACTCGTCGGTAACTTAAGCCACCAGACGGGCGCGCGCATCAGAGCGTGCAGGTTGACGTAACAAGGTCAGGTTAACCCCGATGAAGGAAACCCAGATCACTACCTGAAGCCACGTCATCGAGGGCGTGAGCCCCAGGAAGCCGGCGATGAGATGGGCGCCGATCGAGTCTGCGCCGAGTTGAGCGGTGAAGTCGAAGGCAGTGCTGGTAGCGCCGCCGAAGACGTCTTCTAGGTCGCCCACCCCATAAGCAAGGACACCGGCGGCGATGATGACCAATGCGATGCTGGTGATGTTGAAGAATTTTGCAAGATCAATTTTGAAGCTCTGGCGGTAGATGGCTACTCCAAGAGCGATGGCAATGCCAAAGCCGAGGATCAGGCCCAAGGTGGGCGCAAGAGTGGAATGGAGTGATTTCGTCGTGGCAAAGACGAAGAGCGATGTTTCAATTCCTTCACGGATAACGGCAAAGAACGCCACGGCAATCAAAGCCGGCGCCTTCATCGCAAGTGACAATTTGTGTGAGAGGTCTGAGCGCATGGTGCGAGCGGTCTTCTTCATCCAAAAGACCATCCAGGTGACGAGTCCTACCGCGATGATGGACGTTGTGCCTGCAAAGATTTCCTCTGCCGTGCTGGAGAGAGTCTGCGAGGTGGAGGTGAGTACTCCAGCGAAAGCCAGACTGGCAATGATTGCTAACCCCGCACCAAGAAATATTTTGGAGAAAGCGTCCCTTCGACCTGTCTTATTCAGTGCGCTCAGCAAGATGCCAATGACGAGTGAGGCTTCAAGGCCCTCGCGAAGGGCGATCATCAAAGTGGAGAGCATGGCGGCGCTTTCTAGGTCTCTTTACTCAGGTGAGGTACTTAGGTATGCCTAACCTACCGAGCGCCTTTCATTATCGCAACTTAAATGTTGCGTAATTCATTGAGGGTGGGGATCCTCCACACTTTCAGAGGCAGGCTCAGGGTCAGGGAGCGGCTCGGTGGCGAGCAGCGCCTCTCGGAGTACTCCTTCAAGGAGTGAGACCTGCCACTTTCGTGTGCCGCGAGCTAGTAACCATGGCGCGACATTCTTCGGCGCCTCCCAACAGAGGCGTCGCAAGGTGTCGGGGGTCAACAGATTCTCAATCGGAATTGACCACTCTTCGGAGATCGCCTTTAAGCCGGCACGGGCATGCGAGAGACGTGCATGCGCCAATGGATTGCGCACGATCCACACTTTCGGTGGCGGCGGGCCGTCACTCTTCTTGGAATGTTCAGGTAACTCATCTTCGGGAATGGCAAGCGCTCGCTCAATAGCGCTCCACCAATTCCGCACATACTTTTCAGCTCCGCGCCCGTGGAAGGCACGGAGCGACATTAAGCCTGCTGCACTCGTCGGCGGATTTAATGCGGCCGCCACAATTGCACTATCGGGAAGAATTCGACCAGGAGCGATATCGCGCGATTGCGCTATGCCATCGCGTTCGGTCCAGAGCAATTTAACGATGGCGAGTGCGCGACGCTTCTTCACTTGATGTAATCCGGATGTGCGTCGCCAGGGTTCTTCTCGTGGAGGAGACGGCGGCGCAGTAAGTACAGATGCGAATTCCTCTTGCGCCCACTCAAGTTTTCCACTCTCTCGCAATACGGATTCCACCTCGTCACGCAACTCGACCAAGAGTTCAACGTCAAGCGCTGCATAGTTGAGCCATGGTTCAGGAAGCGGACGGGTCGACCAATCGACCGCGCTATGTTCCTTTGCTAGTGACCGGTGAAGTAAAAGTTCAATGAGCGCACCAAGTCCCACTCTCTCGAAGCCAGCGATGCGTGCTCCAAGCTCAGTGTCAAAGAGAGACGTAGGGGAGATACCCACTTCTCGCAAACATGCAAGATCTTGTGTGCTTGCATGGATGATCCACTCACAATCGTGTAAAGCATTGGAAATGCTTGATAAATCAGGACATGCGATGGGATCTATGAGAAATATTCCAGAGCCTTTTCGGCGAATCTGAATCAGGTACGCACGTTGGCTGTACTTGTAGCCGCTGGCGCGCTCGGCATCTACTGCGATAGGGCCTTCCCCGGCGAGTAATTTGTTCACAACGTCAGGAAGATCAGAGGGAGAATGAATGATGGGCGGTATGCCCTCGGCTGGTACGAGCAAAGGTGTTACTTCGGGGGCACCCGCAACCTCCGAGTGAGTATTCGCAGAATCCATTTGGTCTTAGCGAACCACGCTCTTCGATTTCCTTGGCGTGAGTGCAGTTACGCCTTCTGGAAGTGGAGGTAAGCCGGCAGAGTAGGAGATGAGATCGCACCATGCCTCAAGGTGGCGATCAAAATCACCGAAAGCTGTCCATGAAGCTCGAATTTCAATCTCATAGGAACGATCACGTTCGGCAAGTTGCCCAAATGCTTCACTACTTACACGAGTAACTGTTCCACTGGGAGCGGAGAATTCCACTCCACGATTCTGCAATGCATCCATCAGCCATGACCAGCCCACTTCGGGAAGGAGCGGGTCATCGCCCATTTCGAATTCGAGTTCAGCACGTACAAAAGTGACGCATCGGAATTCGCCTTCCCAGGCGTCATGTCCGGCCGGATCATAGAGAAGAACAAAACGACCAGTGGCAACTTCGCTCTCCGCCTGCACCGAGGTGTAAAGGTCTGCCGTGATCGCCACCGCATGCGGTGCGAGTTTGGCCGGAGCTGGAGCTTCCAGGAGTTCAATCTCTGGTCGCGGCTCTACGCTCCGCAATTGAGTGAGGGCGGCCGTGAAGGCGGGCGGAACTAATTCCAGATCGCTTACTTCGCGTGCCATACCTTCAAGGTTAGGCACGCGAAGGGCGAGGACGGGTTAGGCGCGCTAGGGTCGACCCCTATGGCTGCACTCTTCGCCCTCATCGCCAGCGTGATGTGGGGCACCTCAGACTTCCTGGGCGGCACTTTGGCGCGCAAACGCAAGGTGATCGCCGTGGTGGCAGGTTCCCAGGCGCTGAGTTTGGGCGTGGGAATTCTGGTCGTGGTGCTCAGCGGTGAGTGGCGGAAGGACTTCTGGGGGTGGCACGGCTATGGGATTTACGCGATCCTGGCCGGGTATACCGGATATTTAGGGCTCCTCGCCTTCTATGCCGGACTTTCACAAGGACGGATGGGCGTCGTCTCGCCGATCGCTGCCTTAGGCGTGGTCATTCCAGTAGCTGCTGGTTTGCTTCGAGGCGATAATCCCAAGAGCCTTCAATTGCTCGGTGTCTTTGTGGCCTTTGCGGGCGCGGTGCTTGCCAGTGGCCCGGAACTTCGGGGAAGAGCGGGAGCAAGACCGGTGATGTACGCCGGACTCGCCGGACTCTTCTTTGGAACCGCTCAACTCTTCATGGCGCTTGGTTCACGTGAGAGCGCCGTAATGACAATGGTGGGCATGCGCGCCGCCACTTTTGCGGTGATGGCCACTATCGCCTCTGCCAAGCGCACCGTCGGCGGCCTCACGCGTACTGACGTACCGCTCCTCTTCGCGATCGGCGCGCTTGATTTTGGTGCGAATGTCTTGCTCGGAATGGCCACACACATGGGGCTTTGGTCGATTGTGATGGTTCTGGGTTCGCTCTATCCAATCATGACTGTCGTTTTGGCAGCCGGCATCCATAAAGAGCGATTAATGAAGATCCAGTACTACGGAATAGCTTTCGCGATTCTCGGAGTTGCGATTATTAGTGCAGGGGGCGGGGCGTAAACCGCACCGAGATCGAGTTTATGCACCACCGTTGATCGATAGGGTTTCCAAAATTTTCACCATCAAAAACGTGACCCAGGTGTCCATCACACGCTTTGCAACGCACTTCGATGCGGTGCCGACCACCGGAGAAGTCATCGAGAAGTCGCACGCTCTCTGACTCCGCAGGTTTCCAGAATGAGGGCCAACCACAGCCTGAATGGAACTTTTCTGAAGAACGAAAGAGCTCAGCCCCACACCCTCGGCATGCATAGATGCCCTCATCCTCAAGGTCGGTGTACTCACCCGTAAACGCTGGTTCCGTGCCACCTTCGCGGAGCACGTGATACTCGTCCGGAGTGAGTTTTGCGCGCCATTGCTCATCTGTTAATTCAGTCATGGGCGCAATACTAAATCGTGAATGCTCGATAGGCGAGTGCAATAGCAAAAATCAAGAAAAGTACAGTGGCGATGCGGTCAATCCACTCGATGATGCGTGGGTGAAGCCGCTTGCCCAACTGGGACGAGAAGAGCGCCAAAGTGAAGAAGAAGGTGAGCGAGCCGACCCCTACTCCGCAGGCGAAAGTGATCTTCTCGACCGTCGTATGAATATAGGTACTCGCTGCGGCCAATAGTGCGACCCAGGAAATGATGGTGAAGGGATTCGCTGCAGTGGCAAAGAGTGATAACCGAAGCGATCGCAGGAAGGTCTCTGAGGTTACTGACTCTGACTGCTCGGGATTCTTCGCCTTCATTCGCTGAAGCATGATGGATCTTGCGGCGATGTAGGCGATCGCTAGCGACCCAGTGATGCTCACTACTCGTTGACTGTTGGGTGTAGCAAGAAGCGCAGCAGCGCCGAGGGCACCTAATACACAGTAGATAGTGTCGATCACCGCGGCACCTACGCCGATTCCAAAGCTGGCGGGAAAACCTGACTGGATTCCGGTCCGCAGCGCGAGGATCCAGATGGGTCCTACTTGAGCAGCGATGAGGAACCCAAAGCCGATTCCAGCAACAAGTGCCATGCTTACATCTCGCTCTTCTGATGACGTTGATAAGCGACCTGCGCTTCCACAATCTCTCCACTGAAGGGTACTCCGTGGATGAGCTCTGCGATATCGAGCCTGGTGCTCTTGCTTTGATGAGGAACTCGAGTGAGGAAGATGAGGTCGAGGAGATGTGCACGTGCCAGTTGTCCGGCGAGATCGCCACCGCCTTCGCAGAGAACAGAGTGAATTCCTTGTGAGGTGGTAAGCCTCTTCAAGTCGGTGAGGTTCTCTAAGAGATGTATGTGCGCGCGATCTCGCACTCTCTGCGCGACATGTTCAAACGAGTTGGAGTCAGTGAGTACCCATGGCTTTACTCCGGTATAGAACTCTTCTGGCAAATTACCCGTTCGTGTCAGTACGGCTACTTGTTGTCTATGTGACCGGTAGGGCTCTCTCCGCGCTGTCTCGGCGCCGATCAGAATGAGTTCGCATTGCGAACGCAAGTAGTGGAAGAGCTGGCGATCACGTGGGTTCGTTAATTCTTTGGATGCGCCAGGTGGGGCGTACCCGCCGGCTATGTCAACGATGAGATTCAATACGAAGGTGGCAGCGCCGATGTCGTAAAGTCGGGCGAAGTCCGGCGCGAGAGGGGAGGGCGAGATGTGGTCAGTGTTGGCCCCGTTTGCGCTCACGGCTCTCCTTCTGGCAATGGTTCCCGGACAAGGTACCGCGATGCTGCTGCGTCAGGCGATGACTGGCGGTGTGCGCTCGGTTCTTTTATCGGCGCTAGGGACTTGCGCGGGCCTGCTCATCTGGGCAAGTGCATCAGCTATCGGCCTCTCAGCCATCTTTGTCGCATCCCCACTGGCCTATAACGCCTTGCGATGGGCGGGGGCGCTCTATCTCGCCTTTCTCTCGATTCAAACTCTGATCGAGTTGAGAAAGCGAAGGCCACATTTCACTGTTGATTCGCAGGGAGGTCGCGCTGGTTTCTTAGCATTTCGTCTTGGCCTCACCACAAACCTGCTCAATGTCAAGGCTGCGGTCTTCTCGGTTGCATTTATTCCGCAATTTGTACCTCATGGATTTCCGATTGTCCGTGGAATTCTGACGCTTGGTCTCGTGCAAGCCGCGGTTTCGTTTTTGTGGGCAGCTTTCCTCGGCACGTCTATTTCACGTGCAACTGAGATGCTCGCCTCCGAAAGAGCGCGCAAGATCTTGACGCTCGTTTCAGCGATCGGCTTTTTGATCCTCTCGCTCAGCCTCTTAATTGCTCGGCAGGGGCTTACGAGCAGTTAATGCCCAGATCACGCAGAGCACGACGCCGATCGCCGAGAGGAGCGTGACGAGAGTGACGTGTTCGTGGAGTAGGAGTGCCGACCAACCGAGGGTCATCAGCGCTTGAAGTTGTTGCACTTGTCCACCGCGAGCAGTACCAGCTTCATTGAGACCTTTATACCAAGCAAAAAAACCGAGGTACATCGAGGAGACACCGATGATGACGAGCCCCACAACGCCGTGCCATGTATAGGTATGCGAAGCGTGTGTGCGAGACCAGAGCCAGATGGAGATTGGCAAGTTGAGCGGTAAGGAAATGATGACTACCCAGGAGATGACTTGCCACCCTGGATACTCCTTCGTGAGTCCCGCACCTTCTACATAACACCACGATGAAGCGATCACTGCGATAACGGTGAGGCCATCTGCGATCAAATCTCGAGGGGTTCCATCCGTGCGCGAAAGTGCAAAGAGAACAAGAATTGCCGAGCCTGCGGCGGAAGCAAACCAAAAGGAACGGCTCACTCGCTCATGGGTGCGCAAGACAGCAAGTAGCGCTGTCATGAGCGGCATGATGGCGGCGATGACAGCGATCTTCGCTGATGTGCTGTGTGGACGGTCAAGAGCGAGCGCGATGAGTATGGGCCAACCAAAGGCGGCGCCGAGTGCGGTGTAGATGAAACTGCGCAAATGCTCCCGCTTGAAACGCGGCGCTCTGCGTACTTTAAGAATGACCGCAGCCAGCACGGCTGCGATGACTGCTCGTCCCGTTGACGTGAAATACGGATCGAAACTCTCAAGGGCCCACTTGGTCATCGGTAGCGAAAGAGAGAAGAGAAAGACGCCGAGGAATGCAAAAAGCAGACCACGCTTTTCGACTTGCGTAAGTTTTGCGTGAATCACTGAGTCCCTCTCCGCTCTAAAGTGTGATCCTAGTCGGAGTATGCTTCTCGCATGCATTTTGCCGATGATTTTCTCATCGAATCTGAACGCCTTTCGATTTTTGCCGTAAATCCAAACGAGTATCGCAAGCTCGCTATTGATCGTGCAGATCCGACGCTCTGGGTGGATCGCAATGTAACTAATCCTCACCGTTACTTAGTTGAGCAGGCGGGACCCTTGCCATTTCGAATCCCTAGAGTTGCGAAGAATCCATCGCTGGTCCCATACCTCTTGCGGATGGCTATCTTGAGATCTTCGAGAGTGATCATCGGTAGCGCTGGATTCCATGATGGGCCAGATGAGAACGGAATGATCGAAATAGGTCTGGAAATTGTGGAGGAGCATCGAGGTCAAGGCTTGGCACAGGAACTTTTGTTCGCGATGTGGGATTGGGTGGTGCACGATTCGCGCGTAAAGATTCTGCGCTACACCGTGAGTCCAGAGAACGCTCCATCACAAGCGATCATTAAGAAGTTTGAGTTTGCCTATGTGGGTCAACAAATTGATGAAGAGGACGGCCCGGAAGATATATATGAGATGTCAGTCGCCAACTACCGTCGCCTCAGGGCAATTTAAAAGTACTTGCGAAATTCCTCTTTCGTCAGGCGCCACACATTTCCCTTGCCGGTTTCACTAGGCGCGAGAATTTCACGCGTTTCTTCGGCGACTTTTGTGAATCCCAACTTTTTGGGAATCCGGCCGCTCGCAATGTTGGCCAGATCATGTTTGATCTCTACGTGCGTCACTTCCGGCATTGCAAAGGCAATTCTCATAGCCTGGATGACTGCCTCCGTGGTGTAACCCTTGCGGATTTCGCTTGCTCGACACCAATAGCCGATCTCTAATCCCCCTGGTTCGATGCGAGGGTGTAGCCCGATGACCGCGAGGAAACGATCGCCCTCAAAAAGACCGTAGTGAAAGTCTGCTCCACTGGCGCAATCGTCGATCCATTTCTCGAGGAAAGGTACTCGATCTGCAAGCGACAAGGCGGCGGAGTTTCGTGCCCAGGGCATGAAAGGTGCGAGATGTTCTTCGCTCTCCACGACGCCTGCATGAAACTCGGCCGCGTCAGTAAGTTTCCATGGACGCAGGGCGGGGCTCATTCCAGAAATATTAGCGGAGTCGTAACATTGCAGGATGAGTATTTCGCCCACATTCGCGCGCCCACCCAAACTCACTCGGAAGCAACTTCTAGTTGTGTGGGCGATTTTTCTCGGGATCGTGCTCGCCTTCATCACTTATGAAATCTTCAACAAAGCCGAGTACAGCTATCCGCCATTGGTAATGAAGGGTTGGCTCGATGCCAAGATCCCGATCATTTCTCTCTTCGTGATTCCTTACCTGAGTTTTCATCTGCTGGCTGCTCTTGTGGTGCCGTTGCTCTCGTTACGGCTCGCAGGGTTTAAAGCATTTCTAGTCAATGGACTGGCGATCATCTTCGGTCAGATCTGTCTTGATGTCGCTTATGCATTTTTTCAAACGGAAGTGCCGCGCACATCGGTGAAGGGTCACTCTCCTTTTGACTGGATGCTGGTCAACTTGGTGTATGGAAATGATCGACCACTGAATGGATTTCCCTCTAACCACGTCACCTGGTCGGTCGTGTCGATGATCGCACTCTGGCGCTTGCGGCAGCTGGCACCCCGGACTTCCTGGATTTTGATGGCGTGGTTCACGCTCATCCTGCCCGCGACGGTCTTCCTGCATCAGCACTTTCTGATTGACATTTACGGAGGAATCTTCGTGGCCTTTACGTGCTACTGGGGCGCCATGTTCGCCATAGAGAAACCAATCCTGAGAGTCTCACCTTAGGCTCATACTTCTCCGGTAGGTTATCTAGGCCAGGGGAGGGGAATCGATGCACAGGTCACGTGTAGCCGCATTGGCAATCGTGGGTCTGCTAGCTATCAATGTTCTCCCTACGGCAAGCGCCTCCAACGGAGAGACCGTTGCTCAACCGGCTGGCACCAAGCGATTCATCTTCGAAGAAATATCCGGCGGTTATTCAAACTTCTCGCATATCACTGGGTCGACTTACAAGAATGGACCCGTTACCGATTTCAGTTGCAACTCACCTGACGACCCCACATGTACGGGATTGCCCAATTTGATGCTCAACCTCATCGTGCCGCCATGCACCGCAACTTCGCTACCCACGGACATGTGTGTAAAGAGTCTCGAGATTGCGAACACTGATGGCGTACTCGAGCCTGCCATATTGGATCATGAAGTCGACACACAAAAGATTGCAGCGAGCGCGAAAGCGAAGACACCAGCCGGTGGCGGAACGAGTATCTGGAAGAGCGCCTCAGGAAATCATTTAGGCGGTACAAACACTTACGGAGTCAGCGTCAACATTAGGTACAACATTGATTACAATCCCCAAACTTTTCAGCCAGGTGTGGGTTATGTTTTTTATTTCAACGCAGCCGTTGTTCCCTTTACGTATAAAGACGGATCGTACAAGCCAGTCGAATGGGTAAAGGACACGGTCGATCCACGAGGGTTCATCTATATGCAGAACAATGTAAAGGGATGTGAGTGGACGGAGGTCGGTAGATGCGCCGTGCGAAGCGAGTTTCGCCCCGATCAAAAGTTAGCCCTGACCTTGCAAATAGATAGCCGCCTCACAGGTTGGATGTTCGGCCGCATGAAGGATGTCACCGTCGGGTTTAATGCACTCACGCCGTCTACCAATGTGATCCGAGTCGAATCGGCTGCGATTGATGTTCCAACTGGCTATGCCGATCTCACCAGCGACCAGATCGCACAGAATGCAGATCTGCAGAAGGTATTCAGTAACTGTGGAGGTGCGGGGCAGTCGTGCGTAATCCAGCGACCTCAGGGCGATCGTCTCAATTGGATATTCGATGGCATCCCGCCTGATTCTCCGCTTGGTTCCATCAAGGGCAAGGGATACGCAGATATCATCGCGCCCTATTTGAAGACTTTCCCAGTTCGCAATTCGCAATGGAGTTTGCAAGGGCTCACGACTAGCAGTTTCTCGCAAGGACAATGGAATAACTGCTTTGGAGATACGACAAAGTTCCAAGGTATCGTCACAACTAACGCGATGGTCTATGACGCGAGTCCGCCCGCTTTCCTGGATGACTCTTTGACGTATAAAGTCGCTGGCGCGCACGTGGGTTACGACCAAGAGTCAATATTCAAGGGAACGTACGACTTGGCGATCCGATCTGATGCAATCCGATGTCTCTACAAATTTTCAAACGCCCCGCTAAAAGTTACCGTTAGTGTTACCTCTACTGATGGCACCTCTCAGAATGTGGCTACTGAAGCAGTGCAGGAAAAGGACGGATGGCTTACGCTTCGCGCACGAAACTTTACTTTCTCAGCGCCTACCATTCGTTTGAAACTCTCGCAAGATGCAGCAATAGCGCCGGCAACTCAGCCCGCCCCGACGACCACAACACCGGCGCCAATTTCTGCAACGACTCCTGCAGCATCGAAGCAAGTGACCGCATCTGCGAGCGCGAAGAAGATGACGATTACTTGCGCCAAAGGCAAGACTATGAAAAAGGTTTCGGGGATCGCCCCCAAATGCCCAGTCGGATATAGGAGAACGGCATGAACGAAAAGCCCACCCTGACAACCTTTCTCTGGTTCGAGAAGGATTTAGAAGAAGCCCTAGATTTTTATGTCGAGACGTTTAAAGAGGTCGTAATTCACTCAAAGACTCGGATGAGTGATGACGGACCCCTCTTTACTTCCGATTTCTCCATCTTGGGCCATGAGTTCATCGGGCTCAATTGGGGTGGTGGACCGAAGTTCAACGATTCGATCTCACTGCTTATTTCTTGCGATGGACAAGACGAAGTTGATTACTACTGGGATGCGCTCACCCGCGATGGT
>Ga0214919_10011549_pt1 | contig 11006 bp, 9 predicted proteins | sample LL1503_MetaG_FD_177994 | JGI IMG/M metagenome (GOLD analysis project Ga0214919, IMG submission 177994) | Freshwater microbial communities from Lake Lanier, Atlanta, Georgia, United States - LL-1503 | ecosystem: Environmental > Aquatic > Freshwater > Lake | place: USA: Georgia | collected 2015-03-15
AGGTCCAAATGGCAACCTCTTCAGAATCACCCGCAGGCAATGCCAAGGGTCCCAAAGGCAACGGTTGCGCCAGGGTTGGGGCTTGACTCACCACGTTGCACCAGGGTGCTGTCTGGCCAAACTTTGCATCTCAGCCAACAAATACGACATGTGTTCAGAATGAATGCCATGCACGCCTTGGGTGACATGGCCTTTGGCCTCAGGCTGTCTCAATCGGGCTTCACTCAAGACCTCCTGCACCATGGTCCACCATGCCGTTTGCATGTCTTGGGTATCAGGCAAAGCGTGTTTGGCAGCAGGCCATTCGCACCAAAATTCCTGGGTGTATGGCATCAAAAAATCCACAGCGGCTTGCGCCTTGTCATGCGACGCTGGCGTGCCATCACCTAACCTGATCAACCAATCCGCCGCATGCTGCCAGTGGTAGCGCACTTCCTTCAACGATTTCGCAGCTATCGCAGCAAGTCGCGGTTCGGGGTGGTTTTGCAACATTTCCCACACCAACACCATGTAACTGCTGAAGAAAAAATTTCGCGCGATGGTGACCGCGTAATCTCTGTCGGCACGGGCAGATGGCGCCAGCGCCGTGGTGTGTGGCAACTCCAACAGCGTGAAATTCAAAAATGCGTGCGGGTCTCGAAAATAAGCCAACGAATCTTCGGTACTGCCATCAGCCCGAAGCTCGGCCACCCATTGATAGAGCAAGCGCGCTTGACCGATCAAATCCAGCGAGTGGTTGGCCAAAGCCAAATCTTCTTCCAACACCGGCCCATGTCCACACCACTCGGCATTGCGTTGACCCAATATCAGCGCGTTATCAGCCAAATGCAAGGCATAGTCCATTAAGTGATTCACATGTGCCCCACTTCATCTGGGATGACGAAAAAAGTGGGATGCCTGTACACCTTGTCTTTGGCAGGATCGAACATGCTTTCTTTGTCAGCAGGGTCGCTGGCAGTGATGGACGCCGAAGGTATGACCCAAATGCTCACGCCTTCTTGTCGTCGTGTGTACACATCCCGCGCCATGCGTATCGCTTGTTGCGCATCTGCGGCATGCAAACTGCCGCAATGTTTGTGTTCGATGCCTTGTTTGCTGCGAACAAACACTTCCCACAATGGCCATTCGTTGGCATGCTCGTTCTGGCTCATGCAGCCTCCTTGGTCGATTGCAAGCGCGCTTGCTGTTTGCGGGCATAGGCCATCGCGGCATCGCGGACCCATTGGCCATCGGCATGGGCCTTGACGCGTGTGGCCAAACGCTCTTTGTTACACGGGCCATTGCCGTTGACCGTGTCCCAAAATTCATCCCAATCGATGGCACCGTGGTCAAAATGACCGCGTGCTTCGTTCCATTTCAACTCGGGGTCGGGCAAGCTCACGCCCAGTACCTTGGCTTGGGGCACGGTGGCGTCGACAAATTTTTGACGCAAGTCATCGTTGCTGACACGTTTGATGCCCCAGCGCATACCTTGGGTGCTGTTGGTGCTGTCCGCGTCAGGTGGCCCGAACATGGCCAGGCATTTCCACCACCATCGGTTGACCGCGTCTTGCACCATGGCTTGTTGCTCGGCATTGCCTTGCATCATCACCATCAATGATTCAAACCCTTGGCGCTGGTGAAACGATTCTTCTTTGCAGATGCGCACCATGGCACGCGCATACGGGCCGTAACTGCATCGGCACAAGGGAATTTGGTTCATGATGGCCGCGCCATCCACCAACCAACCGATGACGCCCACATCGGCCCAAGTCAGTGTGGGGTAATTGAAGATGGAACTGTATTTGGCGCGCCCGGTGTGCAAGGCATCAAGCATTTGATCGCGGCTGGTGCCCAAGGTTTCCGCTGCGCTGTACAAATACAAGCCATGCCCGCCTTCGTCTTGCACTTTGGCTATGAGAATGGCTTTGCGTTTGAGACTGGGTGCCCTGCTGATCCAGTTGCCCTCGGGCAGCATGCCCACAATTTCGCTGTGCGCATGTTGGCTGATTTGACGCACCAAGGTTTTTCGATAAGCCTCGGGCATCCAGTCCTTGGCTTCGATCTTGCCATCGGCATCGATCACTTCATCAAAACGGGCTTGGGCCTGCGCCAATGACTGCTCTTCTTGCACGCTGAGCACCGGCTTGATGGCGGTCGCTGGGTGGGCATTGTTTCCACTGTCGGGCACATTGAATGACTGTGTGTACATGGGTTCACCTGTGGGTTGGTAAGCAGATCTTAACTGATACAAAATTAATTTAAAAACAGATAATTCTGTATCATGTTGATGCTTGGCAACAGCTGACTGAGACCCACCCCCACCCATGGCTTCACCGACAGAAAAACGCATACAAAGGTTCATTCAAAAAGAACGTGTGCAAGCGGGCTCGCTGATCGTTTCTTTGTTTGGCGATGCGGTTTACCCGCGCGGTGGTTCGGTCTGGCTCGGCTGTTTGATCCGTTTGCTGGCGCCGTTACAAGTCAATGAGCGGTTGATTCGCACGGCGATATATCGGCTGGTCAAAGACGATTGGCTGCAAACCCACACCCACGGCAGACGCACCAACTACGCGTTGAGTCCCAGCGGCATCAGCCGCATTGCCGCTGCGTCCCGACACATCTATGCCGATCGCTCACCCGAATGGGATGGTCAATGGCGACTGCTGATGCTTTCGTCTGAGATCACCGCCAAAGACAAATCCCAGCTGCAAAAAGCGTTGCGATGGCAGGGTTTCGGCATGTGGCAAAACTTGGCTTTTGTCCATCCAGGTGCAGACTTGCCGCTGGCCTTTGAGTTGTTGCAACGCGAAGGATTGGGGCATTTGCAAAAGGCGGTGTGGCCACTCGTGGCTTCGGGTTTGCCATTAAAAGGTCACCTGAGTGACAGCGAAGTGGTGTCGCAAACTTGGGGATTGAACGAACTGGCCAAGAGCTACCAACAATTTGTCACCACCTATCGGCCCTTGGTGCTTGAGTGGCAAAACCGTGCTTTTTCTGACACTGATCATCAAAAAGAACATGCTTTTTTATTGCGTTTGCTGCTGATTCACGACTACAGGCGCTTGCTATTGCGTGACCCGTTGTTGCCAGTGGATTTGCTGCCATCGAATTGGCCCGGTGAGGCCGCGCGTGACACTTGCCGACGTTTGTATGAACACTTGCGCCGGCCCAGCGAAACATTTTTGGATGACGCAATGCAACTCGCCGACGGCAGCCAGACCAAATCGCTGAAATTCTTTCGGCAAAGGTTTCAAAAATGTTGATAATCGCTCTGATAAAACCCTTTCGCTGACCACGTCTCTTAACCGTCGGTTGCTATTGAAGAAAGATAAACATGGCGTTGAATGTTGTTGGCCTGGCGCTCAAGCGTCCTTACACGTTTGTGGTGATGGCCTTGCTCTTGCTGATACTGGGGCCGCTGGCAGCGCTGAAAACGCCAACCGATATCTTTCCTGAAATTCGAATACCCGTGATTGCTGTGGCGTGGGCCTACACGGGCTTGCCACCAGACCAAATGGCGGGACGCATCAGCACCTTGTACCAACGGGTTCTCACCACCACGGTCAACGACATTGAACACATTGAAGCCAACTCGTATGCAGGGGTTGGCATCGTGAAAATCTTTTTTCATCCGGGCGTCAACATTGCCATTGCCAACGCGCAGGTGACGGCAATTTCCCAAGTGTTGATCCGTCAAATGCCACCTGGCACCTTGCCGCCGTTGATCGTCAACTACAACGCCTCAACCGTGCCGATTCTCCAACTCGCGCTGGCCGGCCAAGGCCTCTCAGAGCAAAACCTGGCAGACATTGGCTTGACGCAAGTGCGTACCCCGTTGGTCACCGTGCCAGGCGCTGCCATCCCGTTTCCTTATGGCGGCAAATCCCGGCAAGTGCAAATTGATTTGAACCTCCCCGAACTGCAAGCACGCGGATTGGGGGCACAAGATGTCGCCGCGGCGCTGGCATCGCAAAACATCATCACGCCGGTGGGCACGCAAAAAATTGACAGCCTGGAATACACCATCAGCCTCAACAATGCGGCTGCCACCATCAAAGATTTGGGTGACTTGCCCATCAAAAGCGTCAACGGTGCGATGGTCTACATCCGCGATGTGGCCAACGTCCACGATGGCAACGCACCGCAAACAAACATCGTTCATGTGAATGGCAACCGCTCGGTGCTGATGTCTGTGCTGAAGAACGGCACCACCTCCACACTGGCCATCGTGGATGGTGTGCTGGAAAAACTCAAGGCGATCAAACCATCTTTGCCTGAAGCCTTGACAGTCAAGCCAATCAACGACCAATCCTTGTTTGTGCGCGCCGCGATTCAAGGTGTGGCCATGGAGGGTTTGATTGCAGCCGCGTTGACCAGCGTCATGATCTTCTTGTTTTTGGGCAGTTGGCGGTCGACCATCATCATTGCCGTGTCGATTCCGTTGTCCATCATGGGCGCGCTCATCGGCTTGTATGCCTTGGGCGAAACACTCAACATCATGACCTTGGGTGGTTTGGCTTTGGCGGTAGGTATTTTGGTGGACGACGCCACGGTCACCATTGAAAACATCAACTGGCACCTTGAGCAAGGCAAAGATGTGGTCACCGCGATCCTTGACGGTGCTGATCAAATCGTCGCGCCTGCGTTTGTTTCGTTGCTGTGTATCTGTATTGTGTTTGTGCCCATGTTCTTTTTGGAAGGTGTGTCTCGGTTCTTGTTTGTGCCGATGGCCTTGTCAGTGATGCTGGCCATGACCTTCTCGTTCTTCTTGTCTCGCTCGCTGGTGCCGACGATGGCCAAGTACCTGCTCAAGCCGCATGCACCGCACACCGACATGCATGGCAACAACAGCAGCTTGCCACCCACACGCAACCCGATCATGCGGTTTCAGCGCAGTTTTGAAGCTGGCTTTGAAAAATTTCGCGCTGGCTACAAAGACCTGCTGCAACTCTCGCTGGCCCATCGTTGGCCCATCGTGCTGAGTTTCATGGGCTTTGTCATGGCCAGCTTCGCTTTGGTGCCCTTTTTGGGAACCAATTTTTTCCCCGATGTCGACGGCGGTCAGATTCTGATCCATGCTCGGGTTCCGGTGGGCACACGGGTTGAGGAAACAGCAGCGCGTTTCTCCAAAATCGAAGATGCCATTCGACAGGTCATTCCAGAACAAGAAATCGAAACACTGGTTGACAACATCGGTTTACCGCCGAGTTGGATCAACTTGATCTACAACAACACCGGCGTGATTGGCACCATGGATGGCGACATCCAAATTGCACTTCGCAAAGAACACCGGCCAACCTCAGATTACATACGCGAGCTCAGAAAAACACTGCCCGAGGCATTTCCCGACACGGTCTTTTCATTTCCGCCCGCAGACATCGTCAGCCAAATTTTGAACTTTGGTGCGCCGGCGCCAATCGACATCCAAATTCGCGGCGCCAACCTGAGTGCCAATTTTGAATTCGCCAACAAATTGCTCAAAGAAATTCGCCGCATTCCTGGCGTGGCGGATGCGCGCATTCAACAATCAGCCAAGAGCCCCGTGTTTGAGGTCAACATTGACCGCAGCCAAGCCCAAGACATGGGCATCACTCCCAAGGATGTGACCAACAACATGGTGGTGAACTTGGCAGGCAGCAGTCAGGTTGCACCCACGTTTTGGCTCAACCCAGCCAACGGTGTGTCCTATGGCGTGGTGATGCAAACACCCCAGTACAACTTGGACTCGCTGAGTGCCTTGTCGAATCTGCCGGTGGGCAACAGCGCCAATCCCAATCAGCCCGTGCTTGGCGCCTTGGCCACCATCAACCGCACCACGCGCAACGCGGTGGTCAGCCAATACGACATTCAACCGCTGGTCCAAATCAATGCCACCACGCAAGACACCGATCTGGGTACCGTGGCGCGCGAGGTGAGAAAAGTGATCGCGGCCAATGAAGCCGATTTGCCCAAAGGCAGCAAGGTGGTTTTGTTGGGCCAAGTGCGCACCATGGAAAAAGCGTTTTCTGGGCTGCTGTGGGGCTTGTTGGGCGCGGTCGTGTTGATCTATTTCTTGATCGTGGTGAATTTCCAATCTTGGCGTGATCCCTTTGTCATCGTCAGTGCCTTGCCTGCTGCACTGGCGGGCATTGTCTGGATGCTGTTTGCCACCCGCACCACGTTATCGGTTCCAGCACTCACCGGCGCCATCATGTGCATGGGCGTGGCCACGGCCAACAGCGTGTTGGTGATCAGCTTTGCGCGCGAACGGCTTGAGCAACTCGGTGACCCGATCGCTGCCGCTTTGGATGCCGGCTTTGTGCGCTTCAGACCCGTGCTGATGACCGCCTTGGCGATGATGATCGGCATGGTGCCAATGGCATTGGGGTTGGGTGAAGGCGGCGAGCAAAACGCCCCCCTTGGCCGCGCTGTCATTGGTGGCCTGATGTTGGCCACCGTGGCCACTTTGGTGTTTGTCCCTCTTTTGTTCAGCATGGTGCATGGCCGTGATCGCGCCAGCAGCAACGCCTCGTTTTCCTCTGGAGTCAGTCATGTTTAAGCAGTCAGGTTCTTTCGTTTCCCGTGGTTGGTTGTGGACTGCATTGATTGCGGCCGGTGTGCTCGCTGGCGTGGTGGTGTTCAATGGGTTGCAAGTGAGAGCCAAAGATGCCGCGCAATTGAAGGCATTGGCTGATAAACAGTCCACCGTGACCGTCAATGTGATCTCTCCGACCAGCAACACTGACGCATCGGCATTGAACCTTCCCGGACGCATAGAGGCTTATGCCAAAGCGCCTTTGTATTCACGCATCAGCGGTTATTTGAAAAGCTGGAAAGCCGACATCGGAACCTCGGTCAAAGCCGGACAGTTGTTGGCAGAGATTGACACGCCAGACCTTGACCAGCAAATCCTTCAAGCCAAAGCTGAATTGGCCAGCACCCAAGCCAATGCAGCCTTGTCAGAAAACACGGCCAAGCGTTGGCAATCTCTGCTAGCCACCAACTTCGTGTCTTCCCAGGCTGTCGAGGAAAAGCTCGCCGACCTGAACGCCAAACTCGCCATCGTCAATGCATCCCAAGCCAATGTGAACCGTTTGCAGGCCTTGAAAAACTTCAGCCGCATCGTCGCACCGTTTGATGGCGTGGTCACTGCCCGCAACACCGATGTGGGTCAGTTGATCAACATCGGGGGCGCACCGGGCAGCGAACTGTTTGTCGTGTCTGATGTGAAACGTTTGCGTTTGTATGTGAATTTGCCTCAAAACCAAGTCTCAAATATTCAAAAAGGCACCACAGCGAAGTTCACGGTGTCAGAGCAACCTGGTCAAGTGTTCACGGCCACGGTTCAATCCATGTCGCAAGCGATCAGCAGCAGTTCGGGCAGCATGTTGGTCCAGCTTTCGGCTGAAAACAAACGCGGTGAGTTGCTCCCAGGGGGCTATGCCAGCGTGAGTTTTGCCATCGCACCGCAGGCCGATCGATTGAGCGTGCCCCCCAGCGCCTTGGTCTATACCAAGACAGGTGTGCAGGTTGCCACGGTGAATGCAGAAAGCCGTGTGGTGATGAAGCCTGTGGTGATTGCCCGCGACCACGGCAGTCGACTGGAGTTATTGTCTGGGCTTGTAGCGACTGACAAAGTGATTGAAAACCCACCCGATGGCGTCACTCAAGGCGATTTGGTTCAAGTGCGCACAGTTCAAGCAACACATTAACTTTGCATGAAAAGCCATCACCGCTGTGTCTGTTCAAAAGGCATGTGTCGCTGATTTGCAAACATCAGGCAACCAACAAAATCGCAAAATAAAACATTTCTTGACTGAGTATGACAAAAAGATAATAATTCTTTCAAATTTTTTTCGCGCTTGATGACACACCAACGTTTTAATGAAGTGATGTTCTGTCAAATCGCCCTCTCCCTCAAGGAGTCTGTGCGTGCTGTTTGACCACTGTGCGCAATGCCAGCGATGCTGCAATGTGGAGGCTGGCTATCCCCCTCTCGAAATCACACTGACCGCCAAAGAGCAAAAGAGGCTCGGTTCAGTTTGCATTGAAACGCGTTGCACCCACTTGGGGCCCACCGGTTGCAACATGGGCGATGACAAACCATTTGGTTGCACGCTTTATCCCCTCAGTTACAACCCCAATAACAAAAGTTTTTACTTCGACACCGACTGTCCTTTGATGGATGACTATTTCATCGGTTTGTCAGATGCCCAAAGTGACGCCAGCGCGCACCTGAATAAAGTCCACGAAAGCATCATTCAATTGGAAAAAGCTGATCCTGCATTTTTACAACTGAATCACGAAGTTGACGTCGCATACTTTGATCTCAAACGCATTCCTGCTGTACATTTCAAACCAAAACAAAACAAGAAAAATTCAAACATTTAAAGGCAACACTATGAATGGCACGCTCTACCAATTCAAACCTGCGAATTCATTTTCTGCAACACCCAAGGTGCACGAAGTCGGATACCAGAGTTGGACCGAAGACAATTTACTGGTTGAGAGCGAGCACAACGACATTCTTTACTACACCACCCGCTGGGACGCGCTGTGCCCCTACATCAACGTCACGTTGGAAATGCTCGAATCAGCACCCCGTCCGTTTGTGGTTTATGCATTGCCTCCAGACAGCCCTTTTGGCGTTCCCATCAATGACAAATACGGTCTGGTCAACACCATGGACGAGGCGTTTTGGAAAGAAGCCCGACGCGAGCGCAAATTCCGTGAATACGACAAGCAATATAAGAATTTTGTGTACACCGAAGAAGTGGTGCCTGGTTCGCAATTGACTGTTGAAGACATGTTTGAGATGGGCGGCGATCATTTCGCCAACTACTACATTGACGACCGCGAAGTGGAAGGCTTTGTGGACTACGTCCGCAATTTGGATGTGCTGATATTGCGTGTGCACAGCCCCGAAGGCGAATTGGTGCTCACCGATGTGTCCATTCTTTTGCCCAAATACAACCAGCTGTACGGCAGTTTCTGTCAGTGGAACAGAGACTACAAAAATCGCTCGCCTGGCATTTACGCATGCTTGCAAGCTTGCCGTTGGGCTGCCAAAAATGGCCTGCGCTATTACAACTTGGGCCCGGTGGATGACTATGGTTACAAAGCCTTGTTTGTCACCGACTACGAACCCATCTATGCATTGGCATTGATTGACCCGAACCATCCTTTGGCCACGGACCCCACTTCACCACTGATCACCGATTTCAAACCCCACGAGCTGAACCAGATTTACCGTCATCCGCCCGTGGAACGCGAGGTCTCACACCAACACAGTGTGTTGGCCATGGCGGGTTGATCAGAAATAGTGTTTTTCGCCAAAACTGATGTCGTAATCGATAAACAGTTCTTCACCCTGTTCGATCGCTTTCAAACTCACCAGCACACCCGCTTTCTTGAAGCGTAAATTGGGTTGCTTGGAATGGTTCAAGTAAACCGCCAAATCGAATGAGTTCAAACCCATCACGGGGATGCTGACTTTTTTCCTGTCGTAATAGCAGAACATGTCGATTTGACTTCTGACACCTTTGGGCAAGTGCTTGATGTCTTTTTTAGAAATGTCTATCTCGCGGTGTGGAATGTAACTTTTCAGCGGATTGATGCCTTTGGGAATGGGTCTTACCGCAAACACCCCAATGCCGTGGATGGGAGACACCCCGAGTTTGCAAAATACTTCAGTCTCTAAATGCTGAATGATTTTTTTCTTTGAATTTGGCATGACCGTCACTTTCAGAATAGCCCTGAACTATACCCAATGGGGTTCAAGGTGATGAGGGCCTGCTTACAATGCCGCCAATGATGCCGCTTAACCATGATACGCAGATGCGCCGTCTGAATTTGCGGCTTTTCATTCTTTCCACCTGTTTCTTTCTGGGTGGTGTGTTGTTATCAACTTCGGTTTTCAACCAAGTGTGGATGCTGTCACTCAACCACTTGGTTTCGGGCGTTGACCCGGCATGGTCTTTTTTGACCCAATTTGGTGAAGGTGGCGCCGCCCTGCTGCTGCTGCTGGTATTCACTCGGTTCACGCGCCAAGGGACTGCACTCTCGCTCAAGTGTTTTTTGATTGGCTCACTGGCCTCCCCCTTGTTGAAATCGTGGTTCGCGCACCCCAGACCATTGGGCGTGATGGAACCTGGCCTGATACACACCATTGGCATGCCTGCTGCGGCTGCGAACGCGATGCCTTCAGGACACAGCATGACCGTGGTGGCCGCGGCCACGCTGCTGATCCTGTGTCTTCCCTCTGGGCGCAAATTCAAATGGCTGAGCCTGCTGGTGGCCTTGTTTGCCAGCATGGTGGCGCTGTCACGAATCATGGTGGGTGCGCACTGGCCTTCCGATGTGATTGCAGGCGCAGGCGTGGGCTGGATGGTGGTGGTCATGGCACGTGAATGGGAATGGCGTCAGGCTTGGGAGCAACGTCTGCAAACCCGATGGGCGCAAATCTGTCTGTTACTGACCGAGTTGGGCTTGGTCACTTACCTCTTCATGGCAACCACCCATACCCACAGCGAACGCTTGGCGTTTGACCTGATTGCCACGGTGGGCATCGCCGGCGCGCTCTCGCGCTGGAGCCACTTGCGTCAACAATCAGCCGCATGATGGACTGGCGCAAATTCATTGCAACACCCTTGGCTTGGTTGGTGCTGTGCGCGGTTTTCTTTTTGGCGTTCCCCCACATTGATTTGTATCTCACCGATGTCTTTTATGACCCAGCCACGCAAAGTTTTCCGGCCAACCAAGTTTGGTGGATCAAATGGGTGTACGTTTACACCCCCGAGATCAACAAACTGGTGACAGCGGGCGCCTTGCTGGCGGTGTTGCTGAGCTTGTTCAAACCGCAATGGGTCAGCCACCGTTGGCGCAAAAGCGCCATGGCTTGGTTGCTGTTGATGGCTGTTGGCATCGGTTTTCTGGTCGACTGGGTGTTGAAAGACCATGTGGGCAGACCCCACCCCTACCAAACCCTTCCCTACAACGGGTCAGAAGCTTTTGTCCCCGTGTTTCACTACCAACCTTTGTGCGAA
>Ga0214919_10011550_pt1 | contig 11005 bp, 9 predicted proteins | sample LL1503_MetaG_FD_177994 | JGI IMG/M metagenome (GOLD analysis project Ga0214919, IMG submission 177994) | Freshwater microbial communities from Lake Lanier, Atlanta, Georgia, United States - LL-1503 | ecosystem: Environmental > Aquatic > Freshwater > Lake | place: USA: Georgia | collected 2015-03-15
GAACTTTTCATACTGCTCGGCTTCAATCACTTTACCGAGAATGGCTTTCTTGCCCTCTGGCGTAAACTGGATGGCGGCATCCTTGCCCTCCATCCGCTCCTGCAAAAACCGGCGTTCTTCGACGTCTGAAATATGCATATACTCAAGGCCAACTGGCCCGCAATAATTGGCACGCAGGGTATCGACGAGTTCGCGGACGGTGGTCCACTCGAGACCAAGCGTTCCACCAACATAAACGCGCTTGTCTAGGTCTGCTCCCGAAAAGCCATGATATTCAGGCGTAAGGTCGGCGGGTATTTCCTGCTTAGACAGGCCAAGCGGATCAAGATTGGCGGCGAGATGTCCGCGCACGCGATATGTACGCACCAACATCATCGCGCGGATCGAATCGCTTGCCGCTGCAACCGCGTCTGCTTCAGCCATACGCTTGCCAGCGGCTTTGGCCGCTGCCTTCACTTCAACGGCCATTTGCGTGGGGTCAAGCGATGCCGTTAAATCGTCCGTTGCCGATAATGGCCAGTTTGAGCGTGCCCAGCTTGGGCCCCGCTCCGCTTCGAAATCCTGAATTTCTACGCCCATCCTACTTCTCCAAATCCGCCTCGTCAGCGAGGAGGGGGCCATCCGGCGCTTACGCACCGGTTGCACCTCCCCGCGCGGGGAGGATTATAAATTACCCCTTTAAAACTTCGACCAATGTCTTGCCGAGCAAGGAAGGTGATGGCGACACACGGATACCCGCGGCCTCCATGGCTGCAATTTTGCTTTCGGCGTCGCCTTTGCCACCCGACACGATTGCGCCTGCATGGCCCATACGGCGGCCTGGAGGTGCGGTGCGACCAGCAATAAAACCGGCCATTGGCTTTTTGCGGCCCTTTTTGGCTTCGTCGATCAGGAACTGCGCCGCTTCTTCTTCTGCGCTGCCGCCGATCTCGCCGATCATGATTATCGACTTGGTGGCATCATCGGCGAGGAACAGCTCAAGGCAATCAATGAAGTTGGTCCCGTTTACTGGGTCGCCGCCAATGCCGACCGCAGTGGTCTGGCCAAGGCCTTCGGCTGTTGTCTGGAACACGGCTTCGTAGGTGAGTGTACCTGAGCGCGAGACAACGCCTACCGACCCTGCCGAGAAAATGCTGCCTGGCATGATACCGATCTTGCATTCGTTTGGTGTCAAAACGCCCGGACAATTTGGACCGATTAGGCGCGATTTCGAGCCCGAAAGGGCGCGCTTTACCTTGACCATATCAAGCACCGGAATGCCTTCAGTGATACAGACGATCAGCGGGATTTCAGCATCGATGGCTTCAAGGATCGAGTCGGCTGCAAAGGGGGGCGGTACATATACAACCGAGGCGTCTGCGCCTGTCACTTGCTTGGCCTCAAGCACAGTGTCAAACATCGGCAAGCCGATATGCGTCGTTCCGCCTTTGCCGGGTGTAACACCACCCACCATTTGTGAGCCATAAGCCAGCGCCTGTTCGGTATGAAAAGTCCCAGTTGCGCCGGTCATGCCCTGCGTGATGATCTTAGTATGTTTATTGACGAGGATGCTCACAAACGTCTCCTGAAATCTTGGGGTGCGCTTAGGTAAGCGACGGGTCGATGGCCTTGCACGCGACCAGCAATTCTTTAACGGCATCCACGCTGACGGCGAGGTTGGATTTGGCTTCATTATCAAGTGCGATCTCGACAATTTTCTCAACGCCGCCAGCACCGATCATCACGGGTACGCCGACATAAAGATTGTCGACGCCATATTGGCCAGTCAGGTGGGCCGCTGCGGGAAGAACGCGCTTTTGATCGTAAAGATAGGCTTCGGCCATTGCGATGCCGCTCGTGGCTGGCGCGTAATAAGCCGAACCAGTCTTGAGCAGAGCGACGATTTCGCCACCACCGCTGCGGGTGCGCTGAACGATGGCGTCAATGCGCTCCTGCGTCGACATGCCCATCGCGATCAGGTCTGGCACTGGAATGCCTGAAACGGTCGAATATTGAATGACTGGAACCATCGTGTCGCCATGACCGCCCAGCACAAAGCTGGTGACGTCTTTGACCGAAACTTGAAATTCATCGGCGAGGAAATGGCTGAAGCGTGCTGAGTCCAAAACGCCGGCCATGCCGACGACCATATGATGTGGGAGGCCGGAGAATTCACGCAACGCCCATACCATCGCATCGAGCGGGTTGGTGATGCAGATGACAAATGCATTTGGCGCGTTGGTAGCGATGCCTTCGCCGACGGCCTTCATGACCTTTAGATTGATACCAAGCAAATCATCGCGGCTCATGCCGGGCTTGCGAGCGACGCCAGCGGTTACGATTATGACATCAGCGCCTGCGATGTCGGCATAATCATTAGTGCCGGTAATCTTTGAATCAAAACCCTCAACCGGGCCGCATTGCGACAGGTCAAGCGCCTTACCTTGGGGGACGCCTTCGACAACGTCGAAAAGGACGATGTCGCCAAGGCCCTTTAATGCTGCGAGATGGGCGAGGGTGCCGCCGATATTACCGGCGCCGATGAGTGCAATTTTCTTGCGAGCCATGAAAAAACTGTCCTTCCCTGGGGGCTTTGAGCGGAATTACGGCGGCGTTACGCCGATTCCCGCCCAATAACAACCCAATAAAGGCACCAAGTTAACGCTTTTTCTGATAACAGTTCTCAATAGCGATAACTGCTATTTCCCCGCTAGTTCAGACAGCATCAACCTCCAGTGAATTACATTATCATCAAGCGCCTTTATAGGTAGCCGTTCATCCTTGCCATGTGCGCGGAAATCGACTGGAACCACAACCCAAGAACCGTTTGCGCCATAAATAGGTATACCTGCGACCCGAAACGGCCTGGCATCGCTGGCACCTGTCGACATTTCTGGCGAAATCGGTGCGCCGGGGTGCAAGCTGTGTACGGCATTGGTAAAGGCGTTGACGACATCAGCCCGCAACGGTGACGACAATGACGCTACATAGTCGTCGTTGCGCGTAACTTTGACTTCGGCGTCACCGACCATCGCCGCAAGATCCGCTTGTACGTCATTCGGATCAACGCCAGGGAAGATCCGGCAGTTGATCATTGCGGTTGCCAATTGCGGCAATGCGTTGTCGGCATGGCCAGCAAAAAGACGGGTCGGCACGCAGCGCGTGCGCGTCAGGCCAACCTCAGCCTCATCGGCTTCAATTATATCGGCAGCCGCACCATCCTTGGGGTTGGCCAACCATGCCCGCATAGCATCGCCAAGTGCACCCTTTTCCTGTTTCTGACGCTCCGTAAAATAGGCGCGCGTCGTTTCGCTCATCATCGGTTCAAAGCGGTACGCCTCAATCTTTTCTATGGCATGCGCGAGACTGTAGATTGCATTATCCTTGCGAGGCATGGAAGAATGGCCGCCCCGATTACGGACAGTCAACGTGTATCCAGCAAAAGTTTTTTCAGCGGTCTGCATTAGGAAGCCAACTGGCCGTCCGTCTGCAAAAAAGCCGCCGCCGCCGCCATCGGCGTTCAGGCCATATTCGACGTTAAGGTTGTCCTTCCATTCCGTCGCGCCCTTGTCGGCGCCGCCGCCGTTGGTTTCCTCATCACCTGTAAAGAATACGATGATATCGCGCGTTGGTTTGAAGCCTGATGCCTTCAGGTCAATCAGCGCCTGCGTAATGCCAACGATGCCATCCTTCATGTCAATAGTGCCACGGCCGTAATAATAGCCGTCCTTCTCGGTCAGGACAAACGGATCCGTCGTGGAATCCTCGCGCTTGGCTTCTACCACGTCCATATGGCCCATCAGCATGATTGGCTTTGCTTTAGGCTTGCCCGGTGCGCGCCAACGCACGATGAGGGCAGCCGTCTTCTCCGTGACCTTAGCTACAGGATCAACGCTTTCATAAGGCACAACTTCCACATCGGCGGCAGGAAACCCCGCTGCTTTATATTGGTCTGCAAGATAATTGGCCATTTCCGGAACCTTGCCACGACCAAAGACCGTGGGAATATTGACCACATGCTCGAACATATCGTGCGTCGCCGCCTGCCTCTCGGGGGAAATTTTTCCTGCCGTCGGTGGTGCAGCCAAGACTGGCATTGCCGTCAGTAAAGCAGTCGAAATCAATAAGGTTTTCATGCGCATATCATATTCCCTTTAGCCAGCAGCGCCGTGACCCAGCACCAGATATTCTTCCGATTGCATCTCGAGCAACCTTGATACGGTGCGATCAAATTCAAACCGCCCATCTCCCTTTGTGTACAAAGCATCGGGCAAAGCATCCGCGCTTGCAAGCAGCTTTACGCGATACTCGTATAGCGCATCGATTAGCGTCACAAACCGCGCCGCTTCATTACGATTATGCGGACCCAAAACGGGGATTCCAACTATGATAACTGTGTGAAAGCGCCGAGCAATGGCGAGGTAATCAGCCGCGCCGCGTGCTTGGACACATAAGCGCTTGAATGAAAACACCGCGACGCCCTTGAGCGCTTTGGGCACATGCAACATGCGTCCGCCACCCAGCTCCATTTCCAACGCCGGCACATGCGCGCGATCCTCGGGTGGATAATCGGTCATGCGGAAAAATGTCTCGGACAGCGCGGCCGTTGCCTCCGGGCCATTGGGTACAAGCCAGATTTTCGCGCTACCCAAACGGTCCCGCCTGTAATCCGTCGGCCCATCAAGCGTGACAATATCGAGCCTGTCCTTGACTAAAGCGATGAAGGGCAGAAACAATTGTCGATTGAGGCCATCTTTGTAAAGGTCATCGGGATGACGGTTCGATGTTGTGACAACGGTAACACCCGCGGCAATAAGGCCAGCAAAAAGTCGCGACATGATTGCCGCGTCTGCCATATTATTCACCACCATTTCGTCAAAGCACAACACATGCGCTTCGTCCGCTAATGCGGCGACGATCGGCGGGATTGGGTCGCCCTCTTCCTTCACACGCTCGGCTCTAAGCCGAGCATGGATCTCAAGCATAAACTCATGGAAATGCGCACGGCGTTTGCGCTTGATCTGAACGCTGTCGAAAAACAGGTCCATCAGCATGGATTTACCGCGCCCAACGCCGCCCCAAAGATATAGTCCGCGCGCAGGGTCGGGTTTACGTCCCAAGAATCGCCAAATAGTGCTTCCACGCGGTGGGATGGCCTCAAGCTCCGTTTGCACTTTGGCTAGTGCCGCCACTGCGGTTGCCTGGTCTGTGTCGGACCTTAGCTCGCCTGCCGCGACCAGTAAGTCGTATCTATCGGCGACGCTAACCATAGCTATCTGCAGCGTTTGGCGTGCAAAAGGACAAGTAATTTCATCTTTTTGTCGGTTTGCGGATGGTGCCGGAAAAGGCAGCAACATGTTCATGGCCCTGCGAAACGATCCCGCGCATGAAGAGCAACCGTCCAGTTTCTTTTAGCAGCTCCACTTCGGCCTCAAGCGGTTCTCCAATGACGCCGGCACCGATAAATTGGACCGAAAGGTCCAGAGTGACCGCTACCCCAGCCTCTATCAGGCCAAACATACGCGATGCCCCGAACATCGCCACATCGATAAAGCCCAAAGTGACGCCGCCGTGCAAGGCGTTGCGCAAATTGCTGTGCCGGTGTTCCGGATACATGCGCAGGCGTGCCTTTTTATCGCCGTCGCTGCGCACCAACATCTTACCCAGCACCGTGCCGTTGTACCGCGTGGCATCGGTCATCTGCCAGTTCAGCCAACCAGGATTATCCGGATCAGGGCTGCTGTCAAAAGCGGGTGTGTCCAACGGTAATCCTACACAATTAAAGTCTTAAGAATAAAATTAAACGCTTAGAGGTGCCGTTCGGCCACCATCTTTTTTGTTTCCGCAATGGCCTTAGCTGGGTTCAAACCTTTGGGGCATGCGTTGGCGCAGTTTATGATCGTATGGCAGCGGTAAAGGCGGAATGGATCTTCCAGCTCGTCCAAACGCTCGCCGGCCATCTCGTCACGGCTGTCCGCTAACCAGCGATAGGCTTGAAGCAAAATAGCGGGACCCAAAAACTTGTCGCTGTTCCACCAATAAGATGGGCAACTGGTCGAGCAGCAAGCGCACAATATGCACTCGTACAAGCCGTCAAGCTTAGCGCGATCCTCTGGCGACTGAAGCCGCTCCTTACCAGATGGCTCAGGCGTTACAGTCTGCAGCCAAGGCTTGATAGAGGCATATTGCGCATAGAAATGCGTGAAGTCGGGGACGAGGTCCTTGATGACTTCCATATGCGGCAAGGGGGTAAGCGTGACTTCGCTTTTGCAGTCTTCAATTGCAGTAGTGCAGGCAAGGCCATTCTTGCCGTCAATATTCATAGAGCAAGAACCACAGATACCTTCGCGGCATGAACGACGGAAGGTAAGCGACGCATCCTGTTCGCCCTTCATCTTGATCAACGCGTCGAGCACCATTGGTCCGCAATTTTCGGTATCGACTTCAAACGTATCGTAACGCGGATTCTCCCCGCTATCAGGATCGTAGCGATAGACCTTGAATGTCTTGGTCTTGCCGCCGGTTTTGGCAGCATGCGCAGTGCCCTTTTGGACTTTGCTGTTCTTTGGAAGGAAGAAATCGGCCATATCAATATCCTGTGGACTCTAAAGTCGTGCAATTCCGCATCAGCCAAATGCCCTAACCAAGCAGTTAAGCAATCACAAGCCCTCAACTGAGTCTGCTTTGGTTGCCTTTTCTGCAAGTCGGACACGCAGCTTGTCGATTTTGCGCCCATCCATGTCGACAACCTCGAAATGCCAGCCTTGATCAGTGAACGCCTCGCCCTCTTCGGGTAGGTGGCGCAATATATGCAGGACATGGCCTGCAGCGGTAGCATAATCGCGATCATCGGGGAGGTCGATTGACAATGCTTCTGCCATGGCGTCGGCCGACATCGCGCCAGACACAAGCATCGAACCGTCATCTAGCGTGATGATGTTAGGCGCGCTGCCTTGTGCCTGATCCGAAGCAAATTCACCTGCAATTGCGGCCAAAAGATCGTTCGGGGTAACAATGCCCTCGAAATGGCCATACTCGTCATGCACCAACAGCATCGGGACATCGGACGAACGCAATATCTCTAGCGCGTCCATAGCATCCAGCTGATCGGGGATGATTTCGGCGCGGCGCATCAACTTGCGAATGTCGAGCACCTCACCGCGGATCTGGGCCGCAACGATGTCGCGTGATTGCACGACACCAATGATATCGTCGCCATCTTCGCCAGTTACAGGCAAGCGGGTATGGAGCGAATTCAAAAGCGAATCGCGCACGGTGTCTTCGGATGCGTCGGCAGATATGCGGTCGACATCGGTACGTGGTGTCATGACTTCCCGCACTGGCCGGTCGGCAAGCCGGACCACGCCCGCAATGACCTTATGTTCATGTTCTTCAATGATGCCGGCATGGGTAGCTTCAGCAAAGACCATCCGCAATTCTTCGGCACTCAATGCGTCGCGGCTATCCCGGCGCAGCCCAAGCGCCCGAAAAATGGTGGCGCTTGATTTGTCGAGTGTCCACACGATTGGTGCAGTAATGCGGGCCAGCAGCTCCATGGGGCCCGCCATGAAAACGGCGATTCTTTCGGGTGCAATCAGCGCAAATTGCTTTGGCACCAGTTCTCCAACGACCAATGACGCATAGGTCGTGATGCTGATAACGATGCCAAAGCCCAGCGTTTCGGACCATTCACGGCCGATGCCCCATAAGGCGATGCGATCAGCAACTGGGCCGCCCAATGTAGATCCCGAATATGCGCCTGCAATAATACCAATGAGCGTGATGCCGATTTGCACTGTGGACAAGAATTTACCGGGGTCGCGCCCAAGCCTAAGTGCGGCCGCCGCCCCGCGTTTGCCGTCTTCTGCCATTGCTTTAAGCTTCGCTGTGCGCGCGGACACAATAGCAAGCTCCGACATCGCAAACACGCCATTCAAGGCGATAAGCGCTAGGATGATGGCGGCATCAAGCCACGGGAAAGGAAGAAGAGGCTCCATAAGGACGCGAGCGCCATAGAACCAAAAAGGGGTATTTGGCAACAAAATGCATAGCACCGCGTTATGGGGAAAGGATGCAACCGATTGAAATCATAATCACAGGTTCATCGCAGGTGTCGTTTAAACGATGCTCATGTTGAAAGGGAAGATAATGAAAAAGAACCAAATGATTACGCTGGCACTTGTTGCAGCAATGCTTCCATTGTCGGCTTGCGTCACTGATCCTACGACCGGAAAGCGCACGATTTCTAAAGCAGCAATTGGCGGTATAGGCGGAGCACTGGGCGGGTATCTTCTTGGTGACTTAATCGGCGGCAAGCGCGATCGTACCGAAAAAATCGTCGGCGCCGGGATTGGCGCTTTGGCGGGTGCAGGCGCAGGATATTATATGGACGAGCAGGAAAAGAAACTGCGTCAGCAAACGGCCGGCTCAGGTGTTAACGTTATTCGTGACGGCGATAATCTTGTGCTCGATATGCCATCGGAAGTGACCTTCGGCGTCGACAGCGCGAATATTGACGCTGGTTTCCGCAACACGCTTGACCAAGTCGCATCGACGCTGACTCAATATGAGAAAACCTATGTCGATGTGATGGGTCACACCGATTCCAGCGGTTCGGACGCTTATAACCAGACATTGTCGGAACGCCGGGCCTCGGCAGTTGCCGATTATCTGGCGGCACGCGGCGTTCAGTCAGCGCGCCTTGCAACGCGTGGTTATGGTGAAAGCCAGCCAAAGGCGAGCAATCTTGACCCCGCCGGCCGTTCGGCAAACCGCCGCGTGGAAATCCGACTTGTACCTGTAACGCAAGGCTAATCGGTTTTAAACCGCGACACCTTGAAGCAATTTGGGCAGCGCACCGCTTTCCCCCCGCGCCTCGGCCATGAAAAAGGCCTTCGCCGGCGCGGCGCGCTGCACCATAGCCATTCCAAAACGCCGCACCGCCGATGCAGTTTTTCCTGGAATCGAGAACAACCGGTTCAGCCCGTCTGTCGAAACCGCGATCAGCAATGTATCGATGCTGCGCCAGCGGCCATAGCGATCAAGTAACTGCGCATCGCCGAAACCAAGGCCCAAACGCATGCCGTCGACCAAGACCTCGGTTAGCGCCGCTACGTCCCGAAGGCCCAGATTGAGCCCCTGACCTGCAATCGGGTGAATGCCGTGTGCACTGTCGCCAATCAGCACCATTCGTTCTGCGGTAATCGAAGCGGCATGGTGGAAACCCAATTTGTAGGACGACAACGGCGCGGACAATTCGACTTTGCCTAACAATCCGCCCATGCCCTTCTCAAGCTCGGCTGTGTACCCACGCGGGGATAGCTTCAAATAGCCTGCTGCGTCCTCCGATTTGACTGACCAGACAAGCGCTGAACGGTGGCGGCCATCCTCTGCATCCAGCATAGGCAGTACTGCAAACGGCCCCGTGGGGTAAAAGATTTCATATGCGATATTGTGATGCGGCAACTCGTGATAAATCGCGCCTACAATAGCATGATGCGCATATTGCCAGTGTGCGATGTTAATTCCGGCCTCTTCACGCGTTTCGCTCTTTCGGCCTTCGGCAACGATCATCAGTTCTGCCGTCAGCACCCGACCGCTTTCAAGGGTCACGGTTGCCGCGCCTGAATCGCGTGATTTGCTGATGATATTGGCGGGCATGTGCAACTGGATTGCGGCATGTTCCTGCGCGGCCCGATACATTACGCCGCGCAAATAGCGACTTTCGAACATTTGGCCTAAAAATCCGTCATCCTCGGCTGGCGCAAAATCGAGCGATCCCGATTTCAGGCTATCGCTGACCCAGATTTTCTCAATCGGGCAGCCTTTGCCAGCCAGCGCATCGCTAAGCCCGATTGCTTCGAATAATTTGTAGCTTGAGCTCGATATCGCAAAAGTGCGTCCATCATAAGCAGCGTCAAGCATGTTCGCTTGATCCGCGCGGTCAATGACATGGCTGGTGATGCCCTGCGCAGCGAGTGCCAGAGCCTGCGTCAGGCCAATAAGGCCACCGCCGATGATGATTACGTCTGCCCTGTTTTCCATGTCCTACCTATGCCGCAAGGAAGCGCCGGATTCAAAGGGGGATTTTGACTGTAGCTTTCGTGCACGCGTTCCCCTTTTGCCCTGTAATACTTGACGGGGAGTCCGACGAAGGCGAAAAGGGGTGTATTCGGTCCTTTGCGACCTCCTACATACTGGCAATTCCGACATGGCCTCGCGCGTTTCTAAATTTACCTCGAAATCGAACATGGCCAATTGGCGTCAGATGATGCGCGCGTCACTGATTCGCAGTGGCGCGTTGCTCGGCGCCGCTGCTTTGGGCCTGTTTGCGCTATTTTATGGGTTGGCGGTACTCAGCTACTCGGCTGCAGACGCCGCGTTTAACAGCGCAGCAGCGGACGTGCAGCATAACTGGATGGGTCAGGGCGGCGCGTATGTGTCCGATGCAATGTTGTTTGTCTTTGGGTTACCAGCGATTTTTCTTTCTCCGCTGCTGTTGGTGTTTGCCCGACGTTTGTGGCGCGATGTACCACAGCCTCAGTGGAGGCGGCAATTGGTCTTGTGCCTGATCGGAATGCTGCTGATCGGGTTTGGCGTGGCCTATTGGCAACATAACAGCGACATAGGACTGCCCGCCGGATGGGGTGGAACAATCGCGCTCTTGTTAGACAATGGGACCAGTGCGCTTGTTGGCCAAATCAAAGGCGTATTCGGGACCTTATTGCGCATTCTCATCATTCTCGGCGCGTTGGCGGGCGGTGCTGTGCTCGTTATTCGTTCGCTTCAGCTTGAACGGCCGCTGTTGCGCATTCCAACGCTTGCTATGCCGAAATTCGGCAGCGTTATGGGGGACGCCCACGCCTTGATGGGTGATGATTTGGCCCCGCCACAGATTGTCGAGCCTAAACCGCCGCGCAAGTCGGTGGAGCCCGATCAACGCAAGCCGCCGGTTATTGAAGATCGCACGCTGGCACCGAAAAAAGCGGCATTTGCGACGGGCGCACGACAAGGCGACTTTTTTGGC
>Ga0214919_10011551_pt1 | contig 11005 bp, 8 predicted proteins | sample LL1503_MetaG_FD_177994 | JGI IMG/M metagenome (GOLD analysis project Ga0214919, IMG submission 177994) | Freshwater microbial communities from Lake Lanier, Atlanta, Georgia, United States - LL-1503 | ecosystem: Environmental > Aquatic > Freshwater > Lake | place: USA: Georgia | collected 2015-03-15
GATAGTCAAGATAATTATGATTCGCCTTTCCATAGAATGAAAGAGAGCGAGACCGACCGCCAAATACGTGCGTTAAAAACCAGATTCGCTGAGCAACTGAGAGAAAAAATAGTAACCATTCCTGGCATCCGCGATATCACAATAGTATATCCAGATTTGTGTACTGAAATTATCATTACATTCAAGTATTCACATTACAACATTCGCGTCAGTTATGAAATGGACAAAAAGGAATTTCACGAACCACATACGGCATTTAATATTCCATCCATCTCCATAAACAACGGCAAAATTGCCGGGTATTACGATATCGACGAAACTGGTAAGGAGATGCGCTGGAGAGTCATTCGCATTATGGAGTATTGCTACGATATCAGCAAGATTGCAGGATTCGCAACCCGACGTGGCGGAGACTGGACCAGTGAAACACCGTCGGTAAGATTGGCAGAAACCGAATTCAAGAGACTTCTCGCAAAGAGTTATGAGAGCATTCAGAAGGAGAAAGAGCAACGAGAAGCAAAAACCAAAAAAGACAAGGATTTCCTAGACCGTATTCTAGGACGCTAAGGTAAGTATCGGCAAATAATTCCTTTATATCATTCCCACTAAATAAACAAAAAATTGAAATAAACATTTTTTGTTTATATATGTATCCAATATCATTTCACTCATAATATTTTGCTACTATTCCAAATACAAAACACAATGGAAAAACGAATTAACGACCAAACTAAACAATATTTATCGACATTCAAGGACAGTATTCGAAATAAAATCGTAGAATTGGGATTAGGCGAAACCGAGCACGTAAATGAATTGCTGGAATTTGTATACGAATATGAACGCCTGACTTTTGAGAAAGAGGATTTCATGAAGCGTCGCCGGGTTAAGAACGCGGTCCCCATGGAAAATCGATGTAATGCTAAGCGCGCCAATGGTGAGCAGTGCACTCGGAAGCGCCGCGACGATTGCGAGTTTTGCGGCACACATTACAAAGGCACGCCTCATGGCGTGGCGACACCGAATGACCCCTCATCTGAAGCAGCGTCAAATGAAGCAGTCAAGTTCGAAGTCTTCGCCGAAGAAATAGGCGGCATTGTGTATTATATCGACAAACATAAAAACGTGTATAAGACAGACGATGTTTTGCGGTCCAAACTAAATCCAGCAAAAATCGCCAAATGGGAAAAACATGGTGAGAAATACACTATACCCGAATTTGGTTTGATGTGATTCGACTTACGATATTCCCTCCGCTGCGCTAAAGAAATCTCTCCAGCAAATCCTCTAACGCCTACCATTCTCCGGAGAAACTTCCTTCGTCAGTTTCTCTGGAGAATCATCCAATTCCTATGCTCATTCTTCGCTCCGGAATTGTCCATTTTCATTCGATGCTCCTGCGTCGCATCTCCTGAAAATTTCGGATTTACTACCTTCTTCGAAGTCCGTAAATCCTATAACTTCGTGTACGGCGTTATTCGCAAACCCAACTAAGGTGAGTTTATTTTGCGGGTAATTTTCTCTTCTACTACTTCCTCTCGATTATCCAGCAAAAAATTGTGCATTTCTTCTGCTTTAGAAACATCGTCTTTGTAATAAGTCGATAACAAGGTAAGTAATTGCGATTGTGTAATTGGTTTCTTTTTGTTTTTTTTCACGTACATGAGTTGACCGTCTTTGATGTCAAATTGGTCGAGTTTGTTCTCGCGCATTACGTCGATTAGGGTCTTGGATATGAGTTTTTTGTCGTTTCTACGAGAGACTATTTCTTTATTTAGCGTGCGAATTTCATTGTCGAGTCTCACCCATTCTCTCACAGTTTGTTTTAATTGTTCGAGGGTTTCCATTACTGTAATATATATAATTAACTCAATTTTATATATTTTGCTTATTAGTATTTTGCTATAAGGACTTCCGTCACTTCGTATTCTAATGTAGTATTCGACTTACGATATTCCCTCCGCTGCGCTGCAGAAATCTCTCCAGCGAATCCTCGAACGCCTACCACTTCGTGTCCGGCGTTCTACGCAAATTCGAAATTTTCGGGAGCATCGAATGAAAATCTCGTATTGTTGGAATCATACAAAAAATATTAATAGTGTATAAACACGATGATTTTTACTACAAATAAGCAATTAGCAAAACCCGGTGAAGCGCCAAAATATGTGGAATCTCCTATAATGACATTTTCAAATAAATATCGTTCGTTTTCTATGCAACAACAGTCCCAAATCAAATCAATCGAATCGCAACCTAAACCTGAGAAACCTTCAGACCCTACGAAAAAACCGATGAAGTGGGGCGAACCGACGTGGTTCTTGTTCCACACCCTGGCAGAAAAAATAAAACCGGAATATTATCCGGAGTTGCAAAAAGAACTACTAAACCTGATTTATACGATTTGCTCTAATTTGCCTTGTCCGAGTTGTGCTAAACATGCGACGCAATATTTAAACGCTGTCAATTTCAATGCACTAACAACAAAAGACAGTTTACGCTTATTGTTACATAGGTTTCATAATGAAGTGAATCATCGCAAAGGGTTCGCCGAATTTCCTGTCGAACAATTAATAACCAAATATTCTGCTGCAAATACTGTTAATATTATTCATAATTTCATGCCGTATTTTGAAGATAAGGCAGGTAGCGTGAGATTGATTGCGGATAACTTGCATAGGTCGAGAGTGGCGCTTCAATTGCGGGCATGGTTTAATAAAAATATCGGGTTTTTCGATTTATAATGTGCATTGTATTAGCGATGCTCCGGTGTCGGATTTATTACCTTCTAGCACTTCGCATGCGAAGTCCGCGTAAATCTTATACATTCGGTTTTGTCGAGCAACGGTATTTGGCATTGGTGGCGCGGACGCATACATCTTGCTGTTTAATTCCGTTGAAATATTGGAGTTCGACAATCCCAGTCATGTCAACTGCATACGAAAATAACGCACCTAAACCGCCACCTAATATGAGAGAACCGAATGAATATAATAATGAATTGCAACCGTTTTTCCAAGACCAATACATTTGGTACAATATAAAAATGGGGAAAACAACCAGTGTAGGAATATTGTTTTTCTCCACATGATTCTTACCAATTATATATGCTAAATATGCCAATGTAAATGTCAGGATATTAATGTTTAGAGGTAACTTGGAAATTGGTCCATTCTTTGTCAGTGTCAAACTGTTGCAAATCATATTCGGATTTGACGGGTTAGGGGAGTCATTCGGCAATGAAAGACCGATGGAAATCGTTATGAAACAATTCAACAATAACATCCCCAAAAATATGATTCCCTTTATATCTGAATTAAAAAGGGCGGATAATGCAAAAAAACTAATTAATATAAAGGGTGCTAACCTGAATCCGATATACATAATTGACTGCACATTGAGTACATTTATCATTGCGGCGTTTATATACAAAAGTGATATATTATAAGGGTTGGTATTATTATTCGTGCACTTGTTAAATACCTACGCTGGTGAGTAATGCATTGAGTGATTCTGGTGATACTACAGCAGCACCATCTTTTTGCGATTCAATTGTGTCTGCCATTATTTCTATAATTGTATCTATTCCTTCATCTCTTTCTGCTACTAATTTCCATTGTCGTGTTCGCTGATTTAATTCGTTCTTTTTGCTAGACTTACCTACCATCTTTACTATAACATCTATCATTTTATCTACATGGAGTTGCTTTTGTTCTGGATTTTCATCGAAGAATTTCAGTAGTCTTTCTAATATTTCCATCGCCTCGGATTTCATCATAACATCTGGTTCCGATTCTGGGTCTATAGGTTTGTAGTGTTTATCAATGAACTCTTTTTCCAGCATATCGCAAGTTCGTTTGATGGTTGGGTGGATTAACTCTTCTTGAATTTTGGACTTGTTTACTTGTATTCCCATATACGCGTCCAACTCAACTGGAAAACTGATGCGATGGCGTGTATTTGTTACATATGGATATCTGTCTTTGTTGCCGGATTTAGGCGTGTGTATAGGAACGTGGGCAATGTTCTTTTTATTTCGATTGTAGTATCTTCCTCCCATAAATTCAACTGTTGGTTGGTCTTGTTTGACTGATACTGTTCCATCAGATTCGGTTCTTTCTTTGGCGATTGCATCAAATGCTATGTCGCCTTCGAATAGCATGCGTTGTGTTGTTACCCAATCGAATGTAATTGCAGATTCGACCGTTAAATCTGCAACCTTCTCAAAAGATGTAGGCAATGGGTCAGTCTTTAGCATCTTCTGTTGAAACTTTGGGTTGTTAGATAGTATCCATCCTCTCTCTAAAATGTTTGTTAATAATTCGCCAGTTAGATGGTCACAGTAAATCTCAACTACGACCTTGCGCACTCGGTCTTCTGGCAAAATATCTATGGCGAGAGGGTCTATCGGAACAACTGGTAAAATCCTGTCGCCCAATTTAACGCGAATCGTCAACCCGTCGTTGAGGTAGTCGTTGTATTTGACGCCATAAAGATATCTCCAACTGTCTATTATTCTAGTAGATTCCATTGCAGCGTATATTTTGTTAAATATCGCGTCGTCACACGGCACAATGTGGAGAGTTCCTTGCTCCGTCTCAAAAGCGGACTTTACGTACCTGTTGTATTCGACCTCATTCGCTCTGGTAACTTCACATGCTACATTCATATAGTAATTTTGCCTTATAATTTCCGGCCAATCGATTTCAATCTGATTCGGTATTTCATCACTTGTTGTTTTTGATATAGTCGTAACTTTTGACTTTAACTGGGTAAGATGCGCTTTGGACAAATTAATTCCATATCCAAAACGCCCTTGTTTGTCGTTCGTTGCGTCTGTTCTATTGTTGAGTATATATGCAGTTTTTAATCCGGAACGATTCATTCCTCTACCATTATCAGCAATTAATGCTTCTTGCTTTTCTGGTAAAAGGTGGATGTCGATTATAGTAGACCCGGCGTCAATTGCATTGTCGAGTTCTTCTCCAATACAGTCTTGGGTTCTAGCGCCGTTGTTTAATAGGTTTTGGAAAGTTCCAGAAATACTAATATCAGAATGAGCGGACATTTTAAGAGGGAGAGGTTTATAGGTTAAGAGTTTGAGATTTAAAAGTTGTTTAATAATGAGGATGGTTTGATATATTATTCATTTGTAATACATCAAATTCGCGTTCAATTTTTTGCCGCAAACAATTCTTCAAACACCGCGCCAATCTCCGACACCGCAATAAATTCGATTCCTTCTAATGCGCGGTTAGTGTCGCATTTTTTCGTCAGTTTTTCAAAGTCGCGTGTATTTTCCGATGGATATAAGAACGTCTTCACGCCCGCCCGAATACCGCCCAATATTTTTTGCTCCAGACCCCCGATTTCAGTCACTCTCCCCTGTAAATTGATTTCGCCCGTCATGGCAACGTCGTGGCGAATATGTTTGCCGCTTAACAGACTATATATTGCAGAGGTTATTGCTGCGCCTGCCGACGGTCCGTCTTTAGGTGTTGCCCCATCAGGGCAATGAATATGAATGCCTTGCTCTTTTGTCCTCTCGAACTTATCCAAACACGATTCACGCTCGCCATCAGTGAGCAGACTCCACGCCAAACTTTTTGCCACATTCATGCTCTCCTTCATCACATCGCCTTGCATGCCTGTTAGTTTCAACTCCAAAAATGTGGTAGTGGGAAAAAATACCGCCTGAATAGGTATGATTCCACCGCGACCTAGCGAATTTGCCCACAACCCGTTTATAACACCAATTTGGGCGCGGTCGTGTATTGTCTTCTCGCGTATTTTGTCGTATTTAGTCAAATATCGAGAGGTTAGAAGTTCGACGGTTACTTCGATGGGGAATTCCACCGTATCCGTATTATCACACCGCAATAATTCGATATTGATTTCGCCATATAAATCGAATATTACTTCTTTTAATTTTCGGACGCCCGATTCGTTGGTGTAGATTTCAATAATATATTCAATAACTTCGTCGGTTAGCATAACACAATCTTCCAATCCCATCTTTTTCGTTATTTCCGGCAAAATATATTTGCGGGTTATTACCAATTTCTCTTCCGTCGATAAGTTGTCGAATTTTATGCGGTGAATTCGGTCTAACAGAATCGAGTCGATTTGCGACGGGTCGTTGTAGGAGAAAATGAAAAGCGCTTTCGAGAGGTCGATGTCGATTCCGCTGAAATATTTGTCTTGGAATCCGGAATTCTGTGTCGTGTCAATCAGATGTGTTAATATGCCGATTATTTCTTTGCCGTGCTCGGTCTTGCTTACTTTGTCGAGTTCGTCGATGTATATGATGGGGTTCATGCATTTCGAGTCCATCAATATGTCTGCTATGCGACCCCATGTAGAATTCACGTATGTATAGGAATGACCCTCTAAAGTCGAACCATTGCAAGAACCTCCTAATGCGATGAATGAAAATGGTCGGGACTGTCCCGACTCGTTTTTCAGGCAATTGGCGAGACCGCGTTTGGCGAGCGACGTTTTCCCGACGCCAGGTGAACCTTCAAACCCGAAACAATACCCCGATTGCTCGCCATTCATCCATTGTCCGATTATTTTCAAAATCTGGTTCTTCGCGTTGGTGTGTCCGTAAATAGATTCGTCTAATATATCGACGATATTTTTCAAATCCGATTTGAATTCACCTGCTACGTTTTTGGATTTTTGCAACTCATGCAAAGTGCGTTGATAAGCATTATCGCCGGTCGCAAAAACAACTTCTGTCATTTTAATTAGCGCGCCGTCGGTACACGACCCAAGATGCGTCCTTATTAGTCGCTGTTTCTCTTGCTTTATTATTGCCGATGGTTTTCGGTCTTCTAATATTGCGACGAGTTCGGGGTCAGTGCCTTTATAATCGCCGCAAAATAGCGTCCATAATTGGGATATCTGTTTTGCACTATAAGAGTATATATTTGCAGATAAATTATTAAAAATCGACCGGGTTATCCATGTCTCGCACGACTCGGATAATTGTAATATTTCGAGCGCGGAATAATGCGATTTGATTTTCGCATTCATGTGGTCTGCGACAAACTGCTTTCGCTCCGAATCTTGAAGCGTGTTTAGTCCGTTCATGAAACTGGCGTTGAGCAATTTCGGTTTCTTTATAATTGCCTCCTCTCGATAAACCCCGAATGGAATCTTGAGAAGTCCCTCCAAATATTGTTTTGCTTTTGCTCCGGAGTCGTCGGATTTACCTTTGATTTCTTTTAATTTCGCCATTGCTTTCTCGCGTACATTTTCGGGCACCTTCATGACGAATATTTGCTGCTCTAATGACACTCGGTTAATATCATATTTGCTCATCATGTCTTTCGTGTATTTTATCGTGTGTTTCATCGTCTCTTTGAAATAGAGTTTCAGTTTCCACGGAAAACTGTCGTAAATCATTTGCTGCTCGAAAGAATCAATCGCGTTCCCAGTTGCGTTTTTGGCGGAAATGAGGTCGTATAGTAGATAAGTTATATATTGCACGTCGTCTTCTTGGTTATAAATCAGCAAATTCATAATCATCGACCGTTGACCATAAATATCCATGTCTACAAACCGGCGAATAGTAGAGGTTAACTTGTTCACTTTCACAAAACTCACGTCGGTTAGAATGGCGAATATTTTTTTGCAATAATCGTCGTTTCCGTTTATTAACGCATCTTTAACCGTCATTGCTTCTAATAAACGATTTACCAAATCAACCCGAGGTTTATCTCCATAATTATCCGTCGCTTTTAGGGTGTCGATGATTTCTTGCCGTCTGAAATTCACATAATTATTGCTAATGCACTCAATCGGTATGTCGTCTACTAGACCTTGAATGACGAGGGTTTTTTGCGTTTTTTCATTGTGGACGACCACGCGAATACCATGTATTTTCACGTAATTCGATTTGCCGGTAAAATCGATGTCGAAACATTCGTATTGATTCGCGAGTTCTATTTGAACAGTATCTTCTACTATTTTATTAGTGCAAATCGGAGAGGAATGGTCGGCACTATATTTCGGTTTTGTTTTGCTTTGCTTCCAATGAAACGTTTTGTATCCTATCGGTTTAACGCATTTCAAAATAAGAGCACGTTTTTCTTTGGATAAATCTCCCTCAGATTGTGCCTCTAAATCCGACCCAAAACTGATGAAAAATATGTCCTCGATGGACGCCGCGCCATAACCGCACATTATAATAGACATTTTATCCACAATATTCTGCAATTGGTCTATGAATTGGTTCATTTTATCGACCGCGTAATTCGTATTTTCAAGTTGAAATAGAATGTGCGATGATTTGTCGAAACTCTCGATTAGAGTCGTCGTACAAACAATCAAATCGCTATTGCTGATAATATTCATTCCTCTGTGAGTATTTAAGGTTTGCAGTATTCGCTGTATAATTACCTGGATTTTCACCATTTTCGTTTTTATTATTGTCGCTATTTCTTGAAGGGCGGATGGGTTCACATCTGGGGATAGTTTGGTCGCATGTGACACTACGTCTATTTTTTTCTTGAACACACTCATATCTATTATAGTCTAAAATCTAAAACAACTAGTATATATAGGTTACATAAATATATAAAGATATTTAGATATACTTATATATTCATTTCAGCATCAAAAAATTTCTGCAACACCACTATTTTAATAAGTAAAATGGGCATTCCAAGTTATTTTTCGTATATTATTAAGAATCACGCTAATATTATACGTAATAGACGTAAATTGCGAACCGTGTTTTCGAGTCTGTATATGGATTGCAATTCAATCATATATGATTCCGTTCGTAGCATTGAATCGGACACCGAGCAGAGACCTAAGGGGTTTAATATTGAGTCTGCCATTATAAATGCGGTTATTGCTAAAATCGAAAAGTATGTCGACGATATCCAACCTAGCAATGTAATATATATTGCGTTTGACGGGGTCGCACCGTTTGCAAAGATGGAGCAGCAACGTATTCGGAGGCATAAAACCGGGTATTTATCGGAAATATCGCGCAAATCCAAAGGCGTTGAACTTGGGAGTGAGAAGTATTCCGGACGCGACGCGGGAGGAATACAATCTAACTCCGGAGAACTTAGTTCGAAGGAGTTTGGGACATCGTTCAACACTACAGCAATTACACCTGGAACCGAATTTATGAATTTGTTGTCTTTGCGGGTTAAACGGGCATTTGTGGAATCTGGGCGCGGGTTTGGCGCTAAAACAGTTGTGGTTTCCGGGTCGGATGAACCGGGTGAGGGTGAGCATAAAATGTTTCAGTATATGCGCGAAAACGTGGCAAAAGATGAAACAGTTGCAGTATACGGGTTGGACGCGGATTTAATTATGCTTTCTGTATTCCACTGTTTTTCCTGCAAAAATATATTCATATTTCGCGAGTCGCCTGAGTTCGGTAAAGCATATTTGGAAGACAACTTTGCCCGAGATGAATGTCTCTATTTGGATAACCGCGCATTGGCGGGTGCTATATTGTCTGAAATGGGCGTGACCATGTCGGATTCAACCGAATCTATGGGACGCATTTATGATTATATTTTTGCGTGTTTTTTACTTGGAAATGATTTTTTGCCGCATTTTCCTGCATTGAATATCCGGACCCACGGCAATTATACTATATTGGAGACTTATCGAAACATTATTGCCAGATTCGCTGATAGACGGTTCATTAGTTTGTCGACGGGAAATATTCAATGGCGATGGGTAAAAGCATTTTTGCTGGAACTGGCAAAGAATGAACCGAAAATGATTTTAGACGAATACGAATCGCGACATAAAATGGAAAAACGATACTATCCGTCGACCACACATGAAGAGCGCACTACGGCATTCGATAATATTCCTACAATTTATAGGGCAGAAGAGCACTACATAAACCCGCAAGAAAATGGATGGGAACGCAGATATTATAGGGTGGCATTGCATCTTGAAACCACCGTCCTAGAAAAATCGATGATGGATGAACTTTGCAATAACTATTTAGAAGGGTTGGAATGGACGTTTAAGTACTACACCGAAGGATGCCCTCACTGGCGATGGAAATACAACTATCATTATCCTCCTCTGTTATCCGACTTGGTAAACTATATTCCGAATTTTGAAACCGCATTTATAGACGATAATAAGGGAATAAATAGACCATTTCATCCAAACACACAATTGGCATATGTGATACCGAAATGGAATCATAATCTTCTTCCTAAAAAACTGCAAAAACATTTACGGCAAACAAACTACGTCGACCTGTCGGAATTGAAGTTTCAATGGATGTTTTGCCGCTACTTCTGGGAATCACATACTCTTCTTCCTACGATTTCTTTGAGAGAATTGGAAACTTTAGATGAAATGTCTGGTAAAATATAAAATTCAACAGCATAAACAATATTCGATGTTTATAGTAGTTATAAACATGGAACACCGCGAAATTGATGATTTGCTATACGAAATAAAAAAAATGAATGAATACATTGATTTATTAAATAAAGAGAAAATGTCAGTTGGGGATGGTATCGGACGAGATATTATAGACGAAAAAATAATAGAGGTTGAGAGGCAAATCGAGTTGGCGACAATGAAGCAAACCGAATTGCGGCAATTACATGATTTGCAATCTACATGTATTCACGAATTTGTTGAAGATTTAATCGATTTAACGCCGGATAAATCTATGACGATTCAATATTGCGTACATTGTTTATATAACGCGAATTAACCATTAATGCGATTTTTTCTGGATTTTTATGTAACAAAAATCCAGAAAATTAAAAGAGAGGATAATATAATTATGGAAGCGAAAAATAACAATCCAGACCCCGGTAACCAGATAGAAACACCTACTTCTGATACAAAATCAGAGGTGCAAACTGTTAACGACGAACCAACAGAAATACCGGAGCAAGATAACACTCAAATACAAGAGGACAACCCCGACAATGTTGAACCGACACAAACACCAGAAGATAATCAACCTGCTGAATTGGAGAAACCACCAGAAGAACCG
>Ga0214919_10011553_pt1 | contig 11004 bp, 8 predicted proteins | sample LL1503_MetaG_FD_177994 | JGI IMG/M metagenome (GOLD analysis project Ga0214919, IMG submission 177994) | Freshwater microbial communities from Lake Lanier, Atlanta, Georgia, United States - LL-1503 | ecosystem: Environmental > Aquatic > Freshwater > Lake | place: USA: Georgia | collected 2015-03-15
AGCACGTGCCAATCCCATTTGGAAGGTATTGACGACTGACCCAGTGATGGCAACAAACACGAGCCATAGAGCCGACGCCGCCGACATCACCCGTACTCGACGACGACGATCGGCCAACCAAGCAAATGGTAGAGTTGCCAAAACCAAAACGACGCCGCCAAAACTTTGTAAGCCGAGCAGAACGGTGTCTGAAACTCCCAGAGTTTCCTGAATATCTGGCCCAAGAACCTGCATCGCGACTCGATCAAATTCTTCAAAAACCGTGAACAACAGCAAAACCGTGGCCACGCTGAATCCACCTGTACGCAGGCCTTCGCGCAACTTCATTGAGGCTTGGGGAGCCGCAATGAAATCGTCAGCTTCGTTGGCCTGGGCGTCACGATCCCGGCGACTTTGCTCATCGGCCACGATCGATGAAGCCAGTACCGCAGCCGAAGGTGCGGCGACTTGTTTCCCCTCAGATTCCTGCATTTTCCCCCCGAAACTTCTTGTGGAACATTAGTGCGAGTCGGTTCAACTTCTGACGGCGAATCTGAAAAATCTGACGGACCGTCAGAAGTTTCTGACGGACCGTCAGAAACAGTCATATTTTCTGCTAAGTTGCCCGTGCGGCTGGTCTCAATGACCAACTGACTTCACAACATCCGAGGGGGATATCACATGAAGAAATCACGCATTGCGCTCGCGTTCATCGCCGGTGCTTCACTCATTTTCGCTGCCTGTGGCGGCGATGACGGAGGCTCAGCCAATTCCGCCGCTCCGTCAACCGACGGTTCATCAGCGACTGAGGCACCAGCCGTCACTGATGCACCAGCCGAAGTGCCTACGGCCTCAGACATCGGAATCACCGCTGACACCATCAAGATTGGCGTCGCTGTATCAGACCTCGAAGCCATTCGCGCCATGGGAATCACGATTCCTGAAACCTTGACGACCGACCACCTCTTCAAGCGTTGGACAGTTTTCTTTGACAAGTGGAATGCCGAAGGTGGCATTAACGGCCGTCAAGTTGAACCAGTACAACTCGTTTGGAACCCACTTGATCCGAGCACGTTTGACACATTGTGTGCCGCTGCAACCGTCGACAATGAACTGTTCATGGTCATCAACGGAACTGGCTTGTCATCAACCGCCCGCAAGTGCCTGCTTGATGCCGGTATGCCGATCATGTACGGCGACGTCATGGGCCAAGCAGAACTCGATACAGGTCTTGCGATTTCACTCGCAGCACCTTCGGAAATTGTAGCTGAAGCTGGAGTCACCGCATGGATGAACTCAACTGACGCAGCTCCTGGTTCAGTTGTTGGCATCTTGTCAAACAACACCGTTTCATTGTCTGCTGCTGGCAAAGCAGCTGAAGCTGCTTTAACAGCTGGTGGATTCACACCAAAGTTGATCGAGATCAACTCAACGCAGGGCGACGCAGCCGCTACCAACGAAGAGGGCGCAGCAGCAGTTGCTGTGTTCGAAGCTGAGGGCGCTGTTCAGACTTTCGTTGCAACACCATTCACCGAAACTCAAGGTTTCTGGGGTGCTGCTGCAGCTGCTGGTTTGAAGTTCTCGTTGCTTGACACTTCATCATCAGGTTGTTCAGCATTCGGTTTGAGCCGCGCTCCAGCCGCTGCCGTTGGCAGTGACTGCGTCACCGCATACGACCATGCAACTGACGGAACGTCAATTCGTCCCGACACCGAGTTTGAAGCAGCTTGCCGTACGTTCTACGACGCAAGCTTCTCTGACTACTACGGCGGCCCGTCGAACCCCGGCGTTCCTGCTGGAAACGTCTACACCGACGCCAATGGCAAGAAATTGATTTCTGACTACACGCCGCAGGAATGTGCATTGGCCAACATCATGAATCTTGGATTGACAGCAGCGGGCGTCAACCCGACTCGTCAGTCATACATTGACGCAGTGTTGAACCTTGGCGAAGTACCGTTGGCGCTTGCTGGTGGTGGAACTGGCAAGTTTGCACCGGGCAAGCCTTACGCAGCCAATGCTTTGCACACAGTCAGAGTCACCGCAGCGGCGATTGACACTGCACCAGATGCGAACGGTTTGTACAACGGTTGTGCAGCCCCGGTCAACTGTGGTGTTGTTGTCAGCGATTGGGCACCAATTAGCTGACCACAAGGTCGCAATAAAACGAAGCAACAAAGCAAGTAACGAGGGCCGCCCTGGGAAATCTCCTAGGGCGGCCCTCCCCATTTTCCCCACTTTGGAATATGGCTGCCGCTAGGCGGTAGCTAGATTCCAAAGTGGGGAAATTTGATCATTGGGCATCTCCCAAAGTCGGCATCAGTTCCCACATCTTGGGCATGGAAGACAAACTCTCGCTGCTCATCAAGATCGCGCAGCAACGATCCGGCCTCGTGTTGCTCGACGATCTCAAGCAATTACATTTTAGTCCGAGTGCAATAACTCGACTTGTGTCTCGGGGAATTTTACGTCGTGTTCATCGTGGGATGGTTTATGCGCTCAGCGATGAGCACCTCAACTTCGAGGCCGAGATTGCTGCCGCTTGTTTTGCAGTTCCAGAGTCATGGGCATCAGGGGTCAGTGCCGCTCAATATTGGGGAATGCGAAGAGTCCCTCGAGACAGAGTCGAGATTTCAGTAAATACTAAATTTCATCCAAATCTCACGGGAGTCCGAATACGCAGAGTCAACTTGCCCGAGCCAGAAATTGTCACGTCAATCCATGGATGGAGCGTTAGTTCTCCTCAGCAAACCCTTTTTGAGATCGCTCTTGAAGTTGACGATCGCACTTTGCTGTCGGCTTACGAAGATTGCCTCAACCGAGAACTAGTGACCATGTCGGGTGTTCGGGAGTTCGGTAGTCGTGCAGTGAAAATGGGGCGGCACGGATCCGCTCGGTTTCGTCGAGTGATTTTGGGTCGGCCTGATGAGTTACCAATCGCGATGAGCCACCCCGAACTTGAACTCGCTCGAGCTTTAGAGGCACGAGATCCGCGTTGGCAAAGACAATTTCCCATTGACATCCCCGGAAGTCATACGATCCACATAGACGTCGCTCGTCCCGACATCAAACTTGGCGTTGAGGTGGACGGAGAATTACACGACACTGTCGTGGCGATACATCGAGACAAGCTTCGAGACATGCAAGCCGCGTTGCTTGGCTGGCAGATTCTCCGTCCGACGACTGCTGATGTCACGGAGCATCTCATGGAGGTGATTTCGATGATCAGCCGAACCGTGACTCAACGCACCTTGCAGTTCAAAGTCGCCTGACGGTCATGCGGTAATTATCCACCACTTTGGAATCTAGCTACCGCCTAGCGGCAGCCATATTCCAAAGTGGCAGGAATGGGGATGGTTAGCGGGCGAGAACGGTGTAGGTGTCTTTGCCGGATTTCAACACGGTTCCTGGCACTGCCCCATTGGCTACACCATTCTCAACGATCGTCACGCCGTTCACTATTACACGCTTCACACCGAACGAGCCAGCCGTCAATCGCGACGAGTTACCCGGAAGGTCTGTTACCAACATCGCTTCTTCAGATCCGATTTCGTCGGGATTAAACACCACGACATCGGCGCAAGCCCCTTCGCGCAATTCACCGCGGTCAACCAACCCAAACAGTTTCGCTGGTTGCGACGTCATCATCTTCACTGCAAATTCAACAGGCACAAGCTTGCGTCCACGAATACAGTCGGCAAGCCAACGAGTCGGATACGGGGCACCACACATGCGGTCTAGGTGAGCGCCAGCATCGGATCCACCGATCATCGCGCGGCCGTCTTGCCACAATTCGGCACGCATTCTCCACGACTCGGCATCATCATCTTGCGGGGTCGGCCACAGAATCGTTTTCAATTCATCGGCGATCACGATGTCGAGCAGTGTTCCGAACGAGCTCGTTCCTCGCTCAATAGCAACATCGCGAACAGTTCGACCTTTCAAACCTTCGTTTGCTGCCGAATAGGTATCGCCAATGACGTAATCGCCCCAATCAGCCAATCGACGGAACACACCTGCGCCTTGAGACAAACTGTTTTCAAGCATGCGCACTCGCGTATCGGGATCTTGCAGTCGCTGGATTCGTTCAGCCACAGGCACGCCCAAAATCTGTTGCCAACCAGGCAGCAACCACAAACCACAGAAGCTGCCAAAGCTCATATTCATTGGTACCTGCACCGGCATCGTCAGGGCAACAACTTTGCCACCCAATTCAATTGAGCGATCGTAAGCAGAAATCTGTCGCGGCACTCGATCGGCTTCACGCGAGTCAACCGTCAACACGTTCCAGTTCATCGGGCGGTTTGCCGCGGCACTCATGAGTCCGAGCAATTCAATTTCATCGTCAGCGAAACGATCTAAGCAACCGGGAACGATTCCTTCAAGAGTTGTTCCCTCGTGCAAACCAACTTCTTCACACAGCGCAATCAATTCATCGTGAGTTGCCCAACGACTTGCAACAGGCTCACCATCACCGTCGCTGTGTGATGTGCTGTTAGTAAACGAAAAACCTAAGGCACCCGACTGAATTGATTTCGCCAGTTCAGTTCGCATTCCAGCAATATGTTCAATTGATGCTTCAGCACCGACAGCAGCTGGCCCCATCACATAGCGCCGAATCGCACAGTGGCCCACCAGAAATCCGGCGTTGACTGAAATGTTTCCTTCAAGGCGACCCAAGTATTCGGCAAACGTTTCCCAGGACCAGTCGGTTCCGTTTTCGAGTGCAGCCAATGGCATACCTTCAACTTTGGACATCATCTTGCGTAGGTAGTCGGCGTCGCCAGGAATCAGCGGAGCCAAAGTAAATCCACAGTTGCCGCCAATAATCGTCGTCACTCCATGAACACTTGACGGACTTGCTGTTGGGTCCCACAAAAGCTGAGCGTCGTAATGGGTGTGTGGATCAACGAATCCGGGCGTCACAATGCACCCCGTTGCATCAATCACCTCGGCTGCGTCTTGGTCAACAACTCCGATCGCGATGATGCGCCCGTCTTTAATACCGATATCGGCGACACGCGACGGCGAACCCGTTCCATCGATCACTGTTCCGCCACGAATCACTTTGTCGAGCATGTCCAACCATCTTTCTGCAAGAACTATCTAAGCGCCCCATAGCGGTCGGTTTCAACCCCCACAAAAGCAGTTATCAAACTCCGAAGAAATGGAATCTGACGGTGCGTCAGATTGTAGCCTTGCCATGGCATTCGTGCCGTGGCGAGTCCGCACCTAGGGGGAAATATGTCAAGTTCAGGTTCAGCAGTTGACAAGACGTACAAGATGCTCATTGGTGGCGAGTGGGTCCTTGGCGACGAGGGCACAACCCCCATCATCAACCCCGCAACCGAAGAAATCGTGGGCTACGCCCCCGAGGCATCAGTTGCTCAGGCCGAAGCCGCCGCCCAAGCCGCCCAAGACGCTTTCCCCAAATGGTGGCGTACTCCCCCTGCCGAGCGCGCTCGACTTTTGCAAGCCCTCGCCGACACCTTGCGCGAACGCCAAGGTGACCTTGTGCCATTGATCATTAGCGAAACTGGCGCCACCGCAATGGTTGGTTCGCGTATGCAAGTTCCGGTCGCGATCGAACGCTTTGAGCGCTACGCCAAGAGCGCAGCGCGCAGCCTCGATATCGCCCTCCCACCGTCAGCAATGCAAGCCACTCCACTCGCTGCTGGTGGCCTCATCAGTGGCGTTGTTCAACGTCAGCCAGTCGGTGTCGTTGCCTGTATCTCGCCCTACAACTTCCCCGTCGTCAACATGGCCGGCAAGATCGCTCCCGCGCTTGCAGTTGGTTGCACAGTTGTCATGAAGCCTGCGCCGCAAGATCCGCTTGCCGTCATTGAGCTTGCCGAAATCATGCACGAGGTTGGCTTCCCTCCCGGCGTTGTCAACATCATCACGTCTTCCAGTCCGGCCCCCGCCGCAGCTCTGACAACGAGTCGCAACGTCGACATGGTTTCATTCACCGGTTCAACCGGTGTTGGTGTACGCATTATGGAAGCCGGCGCCGCAACGATGAAGCGTCAATTGCTTGAACTCGGAGGCAAAGGTGCCGGTCTTGTTCTCCATGATGCCGACATCGCCAAAGCAGTCGGCGCAATTCAAAGCGTGTGGGCTTTTCATAGTGGTCAAATCTGCACGGCACCGACACGCGCAATCGTTCATCGCAGTCGTTACGACGAACTTGTTGCTGCTCTCGCCAATGTTGCTCCCAACTTAAAAGTTGGAGACCCAACTGCAATGGACACGTTGGTTGGCCCCGTTATCTCGGCTGCTCAACGCGGACGCATCGAGGGTTACATCCAAGCGGGCGCAGATGAAGGCGCCGAAATTATTGTTGATGGTCGTCGTCCAGCGCATATGGAACGCGGTTTCTATGTTGCACCAACATTGATTGCTGGTTGCACGTCGACCATGACTCCTGTTCAAGAAGAAATCTTCGGACCAGTTGTCGTCGTTGTTCTGTTCGACGATGAAGATGAGGGCATTGCCATTGCCAACAGCACCGAATTCGGTCTGTACGACTATGTCTTCTCGCAAGATTCGGAGCGCGCTTACAAGATTGCCCGACAACTGAGAAGCGGAAATGTCGGCATCAACTCAGCTCAACGAAATCATGAAGCACCATTTGGTGGTTTCAAGATGAGTGGTGTTGGTCGTGACGGTGGCGACTTCGGAATGCTTTGCTACACCGAAATGCAGTCAATTATCTGGCCAGGCTGAAAAACCTTTTGATCGATCGGCGCACGCCAATCGTGCGCACCACGAAAAAGCACATCACGAGCGATACCACTGTTGCTATTGCCGCACCCCAACGCCCTTCTGAAGTGACGGTCTCGCTATTGGCCGAGATTGCCAACACAGCCAACGAGAAAATCCATGCCACGCCGGCGAATTTGATGCTCATTTGATCAATCAAAGTGAACTCAACATGATCGGCAATGTCGTCCAGACGTGCACCTTCAGAGCGCAACAATGCGACCAGCCAACGCACTGGTGAACCAACTGCAAACATTGCTACCGGCGCCCACAACAAAATGATGCAGGCCAACCAAACTTCACCCGAAGTCGAAATTTCTTGACCTTCAACGACAGATGCAGCCGCATACACCGCAACAACGGTGACAAGAAGCGCAACGAGAGCTTTCACGTACCGCAATAGCGCAACTTGAATTCGCAACATATGCCTGGCCATACCGGCTTCGGTTTTGGCTACCTCAGCCAAAATTGATCGCTCTTGGGATCCGGCTATTTGCAACAAGGCTTGAGAGCGATCAACATCAGTCCGATCAACCTGCGAATCATCAACGAGACCATACAGGTCCATTTTTCGATCAATTTCCGCACGAGACTTCTCATTAGATGGCACTAACAGATCAAGTGTAAATTTACTCGAACGAAATTCATTGAGTACTTTTCTCGAGGATTCACTCAACTCATCTGTTGGCAAACGGATACCCGTCAAAGTAAACCGTGGGGTAAACGTCTCTTTTTCTCCGATGCGAAACTCATTCACATGAAAATAAAATCGAGTGAGGTCGGCGATCACTAACCACAACGCCGAAATGGGCAACATGAAAACTGCGAGCATAGAAATTCCGAGCAAAACCAATTCAACAGTGAAATCACTTTGAACTAATCCTCGAGCCACCAACATGACAGAGTCATGTGCAATTGCTGGAAACAGAACCATCAGTCCAGCACCCGAAATGAGAGCAGTAGCAACTCGATGCACTGTTGATAAACGCACATCACTGCGTTGCAAGAAGGCCCTTGCCGCTGCACGTTCATCTGGTGTCATCTCAATTTCATTGTCAACCATCAAGTACGGCTTTCATTGGCATTTAGCCACAACGTTTGTTGCGAAGTCATCAATAAACGGCTGGTAAGCCGCTGACATTTCAGCAAGACCAGCGTGGTCTCCTGCTGAAGGATTGCCAAGCGCCCAAGGCATACACAAAGTTCCGGTCATGCCCATTTCTTCTTCGGCCCGCTTATACAAATCGGCAGTCGGCATTGCATACAAACCGCAAATGATTTCGAAGTTGTCATTTTCACGCCCGTACTCACGCAAGTAGCCCTTGAGTTTGTCGATATACATCTTCGCCTCTTCAACTGGATAGGCATTACCAATCCATCCATCGCCAACTTTTGCCGCTCGCTTCAGTGCCGCATCAGTGTGACCACCGATGTAAATCGGAACGCGTGAAGGAGGTGACGGCTCCATGGTCACCGGCGGAATGTCGTAGTACTCACCGTGGAACTCGACCCAGCCGCCACCCCACATAGCGCGCAATGCTTCAACCATCTCAGTGAGTCGCTTACCGCGATTCGAGAAGTCTTGACCTTGTAGATCAAATTCTTCCTTCATCCAGCCGGCGCCCGCACCAAGTGCAACACGACCATCAGACAAAACCGATGCCGTGGCGATTTCTTTTGCCAGCTGCAAAAGTGGGCGATGTCCGGCCACATAGATGTTGGTCGTGAAGTTCAATTGCTTCGTCACGCTGGTCATTGCGCCAATCAATACCCACGGGTCAGGCCAAGCAGTTTCCGGTTCCCAAATCGGTCGGCCATCGGGGTGAGGCGAATATGGGTACTTTGACTGCAAATTCTTGGGGTACACCAGGTGATCGCTCACCATTAAGCCGTGATAGCCGGCTTCATCAAGCAACTGAGCGATATGCACCAGTTGTTTCGTCTTCATAAACGCCGTTGCGCACCAGAACTTCATCATCACCCTCCGTTTCTGACACTCTTTCAGATGATGAGTGATCTTGACAGCATCAACGAACCAATTGTTCAGGTCGAGATACACGAAAACGCCTCAGGCAAGATCGCCGTGGTCAGGCTCAATCGTCCCGAATCTCGCAATGCCCTCAATGCCGCCCTTTCGGCCGCACTCCCCGCATCTATCTCACAATGCGATTCTGATCCAAACGTGCGGGCGATCGTATTGACCGGATCCGACCCAGCATTTTGTGCGGGCTTCGATCTTCGCGATGTTTCAGGTGGTGAGAAAAAAGGTGAGAACCCGCATCCCGGCTATTGGGGCGCTCTCCCGCCGACACGAGTTCCTGTTGTTGGGGCAATCAATGGGGCCGCGGTCACCGGCGGATTCGAGATTGCATTGGACTGCGATTTCTTGATTGCATCTGACAAAGCACGTTTCGCCGACACTCACGCAAAAGTTGGCATGGTTCCGGGCTGGGGACTGACCGTCAAACTTCCCCGCTTAATCGGTACTGGCCGGGCACGACGCATGAGCCTCACTGCAGAAATGATTGATGCGCAAACTGCTCTCGAATGGGGCCTTGTCACCGAAGTCGTCGCTCACGACCAATTGTTAATTCGCGCGTTAGAAATTGCTGAATCAATAGCCAATAATCATGCCGGAGCAGTCACTGCAATTCGTTCGCTGTACGACGAGGTCGCACCGTTAGGTAACAGTGACGCTGCTTATGCTCTCGAAAATCAACGCGCTCGCGAGTGGGCAAAGATTCGCTCTCAACAAGTACAGGGAAATTCGTAATGCGCGTCTATGCGGGCATGGATCCGCGACTACCCATCCGCGATATCGCTGCGCATGCGCAACGTATTGAACGACTCGGATACGACGGCCTACATATTGCTGAAACCGTTCATGATCCTTTTCTCGCATCAATGGCTGCGCTACAAGCAACCACGACATTGACTGTTCGCACATCGGTTGCTCTTGCTCTCGTCCGCAGTCCGATGGCCATTGCTTATTCCGCCTGGGATTTAGCAGCGCTCTCTGACGGACGCTTCCAACTTGGTCTCGGAACCCAAATTCGTCCACACATTGAACGGCGATTCGGCGCACAGTTTGACGACCCGACCGGCCGCTTGCGCGATCACATCGGAGCAGTTCGTGCGTGCTGGCGCGCTTTTGATGGTCTCGAAAAACTTGATTACAGCAGCGAGCACTACACATTAAATTTGCTCACGCCAAACTTCACACCTGATCCGCTGCCCGCTCACATTGAGCGACCAAACATATGGATGGGTGGAGTCAACAAAAAGTTGGTCGAACTTGCCGGCCAAATTGCCGATGGCTTTGTCACGCATCCAACAAACAGTCACCCAAGATATTTGCGCGAACTTTGTCAACCAGGTTTATTGACTGGCGCACAACACGTGGGCCGCGCTGTTGACGAAGTCGAATTAGTAGTCGGAACACAGTGGATTTTGGGTCGTACCCAAGACGATCTCGACGAACGAAGGGAACACAACCGTCGTTTATTGGCCTTCTTGTATTCAACGCCCGCATATGAAAGAACGCTTGAACTATTTGGCTGGAGTGAACTAGCACCGCAACTTCGTTCGCTCATTCGCGATCAACGTTGGAACGACTTGTCGACTCTGATCACCGATGAAGTACTCGACACACTGGTTCCACAAGCAACTTATGACGAACTTCCAAATGTCGCCTGCTCATGGTTCGGAGATTTGGTCACCGGAATTCTTGTTGCCGCACCGCCCGATGATTCAAATGATCATTTGCTCAGCAACGCAATTCAGGAACTGCGTAGTCGCTGAATCACATCACGTGAAATGACCTCTTGTCCAGAGAGGACAATTGCTTCATCGCTTCCATCAATGAGCCACCGAGTTACAGTTGCAACATCATCGGGTTGATGTCCAGTCACCTCTCGCCCATCACGTTGGGCGCGCAACACCATCACTTCAGTCGTGACATGACCTGGATTCAAACTGTACGCCCGGAATCCTTGCGTTGAATACTCAGCATGCATGACTCCGGCAATTCGATGTGCAGCGCCTTTGGCCATTGCGTAAGCGACTCCCCAGCCACCCTCGCCAGCAGGCTTTTTAGGCACAAGCGAAGCAGCGCCCGAGGTGAGATGAATAAATACTCCACGCTCGCTCGTCAACATTCCGGGAAGAAACGACTTCAACATAATCATCGGCGCAATGGCATCGCCTTCAATGACCTTGCGCAAATTCTCAATCGGGAGATCTTGCAACCAATCATTGACTCCT
>Ga0214919_10011556_pt1 | contig 11003 bp, 9 predicted proteins | sample LL1503_MetaG_FD_177994 | JGI IMG/M metagenome (GOLD analysis project Ga0214919, IMG submission 177994) | Freshwater microbial communities from Lake Lanier, Atlanta, Georgia, United States - LL-1503 | ecosystem: Environmental > Aquatic > Freshwater > Lake | place: USA: Georgia | collected 2015-03-15
GCTTCCCCCTTATCTCCCGTCTTCGCTGTCTTTTCCCTCCGCCAACCGCCGCCCGCCCGTCCCCTTGTCTTCGCAGAAACAATCCGCCACCGCCTGGTACGACTCCCCGTTGTATTACGACATGGTCTATGCCGATTACACGAAGAAGGAGACGCGCTTCATCGAGGGGATCATGAAGAAGCACGGGCCCCGGCTGGAGGGGCCGATGCGCGTGCTCGAGCCCGCCTGTGGTTCGGGACGCCTGCTGGAGTCCTTGGCCGCCCGCGGGCACGTCGTCCACGGGTTCGACCTCAACGAGCACCAGATCGCCTTCGCGAAGGCCCGGCTGAAGGCGAAGGGGTTGAAGGGCCGGGTGTGGCGCGATCGCCTGCAGGATTTCACGGTGCCGAAAGGCGCCCGTTACGACGTGGCCCATTGCTTCGTCAGCACTTTCAAGTATATCACGACCGAGGCGGGCGCCGCGCGCTCGTTGCGGCGGATGGCCGCGGCCCTGCGCCCGGGCGGACTCCTGCTCCTCGGCCTGCACCTGACGGACTATCGGCGCAGCCCGCCGGACCATGAACGCTGGATCGGCCGGAAGCCGGGCGTCCGCGTCGTGAGCGACACCTGGTCGGCCCCGGCCGACCGCAAGACCCGTACCGAGGCCATGCGGACCCGGATGCGCATCACCGAAGGCGGGCAGACCCGGGTCGAGGAGACCCATTGGGACTTCCGGACCTATTCCCCGACGGAGCTGCGGGCCTTGTTGCGGAAGGTGCCGTGCCTGCGGTTGGTGGCCTGCCATGACTTCCATTACGACCTCGGCTCGACGCGGCGGCTCGACCTGGCGTATTCCGACGTCCTGCTGGTCATGCGTCGGGCATAGCCGATTTATCGGCACTTGTCGGCCCGCCGTATTCCGGATTTAGTTCCCATATGAACTTCGCGTCGCCGTCCCTGTTCCTGGCTGTTGTTTCCGGGGTGTTCACCCCGCTCCTCGCCGTCGACATCGACGTCAACGCCACGACCCACGTGGTCACCTTGTTCAAGAATCAAGGCGAGCCCCTCCTGCGTTACACCCTGGACGGACGCGATCCCGATTTTTCCGCCGGCGTCTACCTCGCCCCGATCGAGCTCCCCCAAGGCGGGACCGTCAAGGTCGCCGCGTTCGACGGGCCGAAGCGGCTCGGTGCCGTGGTCGCGAAGGTCGTCCCGAATCCGTCCTCCGATCTCTTCAACGGCGCGGAGACGCCGGTGACCCAGAACCGCGACCATCGGACCTACGACTGGGTCGAGCGCCACAACGCGATCCTGGAACTGAACAAGACCGGCGCGAGCGGCGCCCAGGTCGTCCTGATCGGCGACTCCATCACGCATTTCTGGGGCGGCGAGCCCAAGTCGACGCGCGTCGCGGGAGCCGCCTCCTGGGAGAAGTTCCTCGCCCCGCACAAGCCCATCAACCTCGGTTTCGGTTGGGACCGGACCGAGAACGTGCTTTGGCGTCTGCGGCATGGCGAGGTCGCCGGGCTCAAGCCGAAGGCCTACGTGGTCCTCATCGGGACCAACAACTTCCAGGTCAACTCCGTCGCCGAGACCGTCGATGGCATCGAGGAAGTGTGTCTCGAGATCCGTCGCCGCTCGCCCGGGGCGAAGCTCCTGCTGCTGGGGATCCTGCCGCGCGGCGAGGCTCCGAACGACCTCCGCGCGAAGGTCCTCGACGCCAATGCCTTGCTGAAGACCCGCGTGGCCAAGCTGGCCGACAAGTATCTCGATCTCTCGGATCGCTACGTCGCCCCCGGCGGGCGCATCTCCAAGGCGATCATGTCCGATTTCCTGCACCCGACCGACAAGGGCTATGAGATCATGGGCCAGGCGATCGACGAGACCCTGAAGTCCTGGGGCCTCTGAGGCGGTTATTTCGACTTGGTTTTCTTCTTCTTGCCGAGGCCTTCGGGTTGTCGGCTGCAGCTTAGGTCGTTCTCGATCTCGAACCGCCCGCTGGCGCGCCAGGCATTGACCCACGCCGGGCCGACCTCAGGGCGGGTCAATGGGCGGAAGTCGGCCATCTCCTTCGTTTCGTTCCATCCCGTGGGTAGCGGCAGGGACTTGCAACCCAGGTCGGCCGGCGCCGGGGCGGGCTTGCCGCCCAGCAGCAGATTGCCGCGGTAACGATGGGGGACCAGCCGCGCGAAGGCGGACGGGAGTTGCGGGTCGGGTGTCGCGATCTCGATCGAGTTGCCGCCGTCGGGCCGGATGAAGCGGTTACCGGTGAACTCGCAATCGGAAGGCAGCAGCACCATCTGCTCCTCGGGCCAGTGCTTCTTGTAGTCCGACCCGATCTCGAGGTCGGGTCCCTTGCAGCCGATGGTGACGTTGCCGGCTACCGTGACTTTGCGGGCGGGCGGGTAGGCGCTCACGATGCCCGCGGGGTTGCGGGCCGATTCGGCGTTGGGTTTCTCCTTGGGGACGTAGGCCGGGGTCAAAGCCGAGGCCACATGCTCGCCCGTCGAGACGCGGATGCCGTAGTCGCATCGGTCGACGAGGTTGCCTTGCACGACGTGATTCGCGCCGGACAGGCGCAGGCCGTGGGCACCCGGGGTGTCCTCGCCGAGGACGATGTTTCCCTTGACGGTGTTGTTGGCCCCCCGGCGGATGTTGATGCCCCCGCGGGTGGCGCGGACGGTGTTCCCCGCCACCAGGTTGAAGTTGGACTTCAGCGAGATGGTCTCGGTGCCTTCGCCGTCGGCATGCTCGAAAAGGTTGCCTTGGATCGTGAAGAACGCGCCGTCCCTGCTCTTTTCGTCGAACTTGCCGGAGCCCCAGACCCGGATGATCTCGCGTCCATTGCCTTCGTCGTAGGGGATGTTGACGAAGGCGCAGCCCTGTACGGTGTTGTGCCGGCTGTTCTCGAGCGCGTTGCCGACCAGGGGGTCGAGGTGGTTCTTTCCCTTGAAGTAGCAGCGGTCGAGCAGGTTATGGTCGCCGGCGAAGAAGACCCAGTAGTAGCCCGTCTTGAAAGCCGCCGGGTTGTAGTCGACGACCGCGGTCTGGCGGATGATCCCGTGGTGCGAGCGGAAGGAGAGCACGGCGCCATCCGGCTTTTCTCCGCTCAGCGAGCCGCCCAGGAAGTACAGGCCTTCCAAGGTAAGGTACGGCGCCGCCAGTTCGATTTCCGACGCACCGGTGAAGACGACCTCACCGGGCTCCGCCGCGCTGAGGGTGACCGGGCGGGATTCGGTGCCGCCCCGCGTGAGTCGCAGGTTGACGTCGGCGTATCGTCCTTTGGCCAATTTGATGCTATCTCCCGGGGAGGCCGCGGCCGCGGCGGCGCGGAGCTCGGCGACGTCATGCACGAGCACCTCCCGGGCACCCAGCGGGAGCGTGAGCAGGAAGCCGAACAAGCAGGGGCGTAGCATCGGGGCGAAGGCGGTAGGCGCCTGCTTCCGACCATAGGGCTGCTTGCACGGGTGGCAAGCCGGGCGGACCAGCAAGAAGAAGACCCCGGTCACCCGGGGTCTTGTCGTCGCCGGTCGGTCCCGGTCGGCTTAGATCTGCTTCACCACCTGTTTGGCGATGCCCTGGATCACCAATTCGCTGGTCGGCTCGAGGTTCGGGTAGTTCTTGTTCTCGGCCTTCAGGTAGACCTTGCCGCCCTGCTTGATCAGGCGCTTCAGGGTGGTTTGCTGGTCGATGAGCGCAGCCACGATGTCTCCATGCTTGGGGATACCCGGCTCGATGATGACCATGTCGCCGTCATGGATATCCGCATCGATCATCGAGTCGCCGCGGACGCGCAAGGCGAACGACTCGGGCGCCCGGCGGCGGGCACCCGGGGGCAGGGGAGCCTGCATGCTGGCGACCACGCCGGAGGATTCGGTGTAATCGGGGAAGCCGGCGGCGATCGACCCTTGGATCTTCACCTCGTGCAGGCCAAGCGCCTCATCGTCGGGCCCCTCATAACGGATGACGGTCTCGGAAAGGTCGGGGACGACTTCCGGGGCGATCTTATAGGCCCGGGCGGCGCCGGGGATGCGTTGCAGCACGCCCTTGCGCTCCAAGGCCTGCAGGTGGCCGAACACGGCGTTGGTGCTGGCGAACCGGAACTTGGCTTGGATATCCCGGATGCTCGGCCAATAGGAGTGCTGGGTGACGTGGCCCTTCATGTAATCCAGGATGGCCTGTTGCTTCTTCGTGAGTGCTTCCATGGTGAACGGATGTTCTATGAATGTTTGTTCACTGTCAAGACTGCACCGGTTAGAGGGTTTTAAGGGCAAGAATCCTTGTTTTTCACCGGCTGAGGGACGGAAAGGGGCCTGCGGCGCGGGCTCAGCCCGAACTAGCCCGCCAAAAGGGTCGCCAAGTCGGCGGGTCGCTCCAGGTGAACGGCGTGGCCGACCCCCTCGACCACGCTCATCCGGGTGCGGGGTATCTTTTCGCCCATCCGCCGGGCCAGCTCGGTGAACTTGGGGTCATGCTCCCCCGTGACTAGGTCGACGTTCCCCCGCAGTTCCCCGAGGCGGGGCCAGAGCGATGGCAATGAGCCGGTCCCCACCGACTCCAGGCTCAAGGCAAGGCCTTCGGCGTCGTTTCCGGCACGCCTTTGGAGCAGCTCCTCCCTTCGGGGGGAACTTGGTTGGAAAAGCGTCCGCAGCATCGGCTGGTGGTGCCAGTATTTATAGAAAGCGGCCAAGCCTTGGGTGCGCAGGAAGGTCGCGAGGGCCGCATCCGCCAGACGGCGCTCCGAGCGTTCCGCCGCAGAGTCGAGGCCGGGGCTGGCGCCGATCAGGACGAGTCGGCGCCAACGGCCGGGGTGGGCCAGCGCCCAATGCAGCGCGAGACGTCCCCCCATCGAGTAGCCGAGCAAGGTCAAAGCGTCTCCCCCGCCCACCGCGGCGTCGATGATCGAGAGGTGGGCGGGCAGGGAGTAGTCCGCGACCTGGCGGAGGTCGCGCCGACTTCCATGCCCGGGGAGGTCGGGAGCCACGAGCTCGTGGCCGGCCGGTAGCAACGGGCGCAGAAGGTCGAAGTCGGCCCCCTCGCCCGTGAAGCCGTGCAAGGCGACGATCCTCATGGGGTGCGGCGGGGTTCGGCCCCGGCGACGGCTTGCTCCGGCATGGTCGGCATCGCCGCCATTCAAGGGGCGCGGCCCCCGGTTGGACAGTCCAAAGGCGAAAGGCGGGAACCGTTTGCGGAAACGCGGGTTATACTACAAACTACCCCGTATGCCCGGCATCCGCGTCAAACCTTGGAACCGCGTCGACGGGCCCATCTACAGCCTCGCGACCACCGCGGGCGGCAAGGGCAACTTCAACATCTGCAGCTACGTCACGCCCATCGCGATGAAGCCCAAGCGCTTCATCATCGGCGTCTACAAGGATACCAAGACCTTGGCGAACCTCGAGGCCAACCCGATCGGCCTGCTCAATTACCTGGCGGTCGATCAGGCCCAGCACGTGAAGCTCCTCGGCAAGAAGTCCGGCCACAACGTCGACAAGGTCGCGCAGCTCGGCTCCCAGGTCGAGCACGTCGGCGACGGGCTTTACAAGCTGAAGGGCGCCATCGCGACCCTGCGGCTGAAGTTCCTCGAGCGCCTGGACTGCGGCGACCACTGGGCGTGGCTCGCGCACGTCGAGTCCTACGAGAACCTGCGCGAGGCGCCGATCCTCACCCTCGAGGAACTGAAGCGCCAGAAGCTGATCCTGGTCTGAACCGGGCTCAGCGTCGGTCCGGCTTGCCGCCGACCTTGCGCAGGCTGGCCTTCTCCTCGCGGTGGGGGATCAGGTAGGTGCGGCCGCGGATCAGGCGCTCGTAGAGGTCGACCATCGCCACGCCTTCGCGTGGGCGCACGGAGTCGGCCTTGGTCGCCTTGTCGACCTGGCGCTTGAGCATGCGGCAGAGGTCCTCGGAATTATACTGGATCATGCCGAGGATGCGCTCCACGGAGTAACCGGGGATGCTCTCCTCGATGTAGAAACCGTCCTCCTCGTCGTCCTCCAGGAAGACGTGGGCCTCGTTGACGCGGCCGAAGAGGTTATGGAGATCGCCCATGATGTCCTGGTAGGCCCCGACCATGAACGCGCCGATGTAGTAGGGCTGGCCCTCCTTGAGCGGGTGCACGGCGAGCGTGCGGCGGACGTCCTCGAGGTCGATGAATTCGTCGACCTTGCCGTCGGAGTCGCAGGTGATGTCGACGAGCGTCGCCTGGACCGACGGGCGCTCGTTAAGGCGGTGGATCGGGGCGATCGGGAAGAGCTGGTCCAGCGCCCAGTGATCGAGGAGCGACTGGAAGACCGAGAAGTTGCAGACATACTGCTCGGCGAGCATCGCGTCCAGGCGGGCGAGGTCGTCCGGGATGTCGGAGGTGTGCGCGAGGTCCAGGCGGATCTGGCGGCAGATTTCCCAGAAGAGACGGTCGGCGTGGGCGCGTTCCTGCAGGCGCAGCTTGCCCAGGCTGAAAAGCGCGTGGGCGTCCTCGCGCTTCTGCTTGGCGTCGTGGTAGCGCTCAAGGGGGTCGAACTTGCGCTTGTTCTTCCGGATGTCCTCGAGGGACCGGATGATGGCATGGGCGCGGCCCTTCGGGGCCTGCTCGCCGTGGGCGTCGCGGGTGATGCGGTCGACCGCCTCGAAGATCAGGATGGAGTGGGGCGCGACGAGCGCGCGGCCCGACTCGGAGACGATGTCGGGGGTGGCGATGCCGCTCTCCTCGCAGACCTGCTTGATGTTGGCGACGACGTCGCGGGCGTAGACCTCCATGCTGTAGTTCATGGAGGATTCGAACGCCGAACGGCTGCCGTCGTAATCGATGCCCAGGCCGCCGCCGACGTCGAGCAGGCCCATCGGGAAGCCCATGCGCTTCAGCTCGCAGTAGAAGCGGGTGGCCTCGACCACGGCTTTCTTGATGGTGCCGATGTTCGGGACCTGGGAGCCGATGTGGAAGTGGACCAGGCGGAGGGCGTCCTTCATCTTCGCCTTGGTCAGCTTGTCCGCGGCCGCGACGATCTCGGAGGCGGTCAGGCCGAACTTGGCGTTCTCGCCGGTGCTGTCGGCCCACTTGCCCTCGCCGGCGGTGGTCAGCTTGACGCGGATGCCGATGTGGGGTTGGACGCCCATCCGGCGGGCGATGCGGATGATGGCGTCGATCTCGGAGAGCTGCTCGACGACGATGATGGTCTGCTTGCCGAGGCGGCGGCCCATGAGCGCGAGCTCGATGTACTCCTCGTCCTTGTAGCCGTTGCAGATGAGGAGCGCCTTGCGGTTCTCGAGCAGGGCGAGGGCGATGATGAGCTCGGGCTTGGAGCCGGCCTCGAGGCCGAAGTCGTACTCCTCGCCGGCGTCGAGGATCTCCTCGACGACCTCGCGCAGCTGGTTGACCTTGATCGGGAAGACGCCCCGGTAGCGGGCATCGTAGCCCTCCTCGTGGATCGCCTTGCGGAACGCCTCGTTGATCTGGGTGACGCGGTGGCGCAGCAGGTCCTGCACGCGGATGGTGAGCGGCGGCTTCAGGCCGGACGCCTCGACCTCCTTGACGATGTCGGTGATGCGGATCTTGCGGTGGTCGCCCTTGGGGTGGACGCACAGGTGGCCCTGCGGGTCGACCGAGAAGTTGTTACCTCCCCAGCGTTTGAAGCCGTAGTACTCTTCGGCGTCTTTGGTGGTCCAAGGCTGCGGTTTGCTCACGTGAGTAGGAGGGGACTTTTTACCCCCCTGCCGGAAGCGCAAGGGGAAATCGCGCCCGCCGGCGCGCCTTCCGGCTCGACCCGCGCCCCCTCGGGCGGTTGGCTGTCGGCATGCCCGCCGAATCCGTCATCCAGGCGACGCTCGCGTTACGGAAGACCTTGGCGGGGCTGACGTTCCCCGCGCCGGCCGATTTCGTCTACCGGCCGCTGGACTACGCCTGGGCGCCCCATGAGGCCTACCTGCGCCGCCATGCCGCCGCCGGGCCGCGCAAGGTGCTCTTCCTCGGCATGAATCCCGGCCCGTTCGGCATGGCCCAGACCGGGGTGCCGTTCGGCGAGGTCGCGGCGGTCCGTGACTGGCTCGGCATCGAGCTGCCGGTTGGTCGGCCCGAGCGGGAACATCCGGGCAAGCCCGTCACCGGTTTCGCCTGTCATCGTTCGGAGGTCAGCGGTCGCCGTCTCTGGGGCCTCTTCCGGGAGCGGTTCGGCTCCGCCGAACGTTTCTTCGCCGAGCACCTCGTCCACAATCATTGCCCTTTGCTCTTCCTCGAGAACACGAAGCTGGGGCGGAACGCCGTCCCCGAGGAATTGCCGGCGGACGCGATGGCGCCGGTGAACAAGGCATGCGACCGGCTCCTTCGCGTGATGGTCGAGTCGCTCGGCGTCACCACCGTCGTCGGCGTGGGCGGCTACGCCGAGGAGCGCGCCCGGGCGGCCTTGGACGGGCTGCTGGTCAACTACGCCAAGGTCCCGCACCCGAGCCCCGCGAACCCGGTCGCCAACCGCGGCTGGTCCGCCGCCGCGACCAAGGCCTTGGTCGATCAGGGAGTCTGGTCCTGATGGGGCTGATCGAGGAAATCCTGGTCCGCCCGAAGTTGCGCCGGAAACTTTGGGCGTGGTGGTATCCCTTCTTCACGCGTCGCGTCCGGGAGCAGGGCATCGATTTCCTCAATTATGCGTTCGAGGACGCCGCCGCCCCGCGCCTGACGCTCGACGCGGCGGATGAGCCGAACCGTCCGAACATCCAACTCTATGAACACGTCCGGGGCACGGTCGGACTGCGGGGTCTCCGCGTGCTCGAGGTCAGCTGCGGCCATGGCGGCGGCGCCTCGTATTTCACCCGGACTTATCAGCCCGCCGGGTATGTGGGTCTCGATCTGAATCCCGAGGCCATCAGCCATTGCCAGGCGCGTCATCGCTCGCCTGGTCTGCGATTCGAGGTCGGCGATGCGCAGAAGCTGCCGTTCGCGGACGCCTCCTTCGATGTGGTCATCAATGTCGAGGCCTCGCACTGCTACCCGGATTTCCCGGGCTTCGTCGATGAGGTCGCCCGGGTGCTCAGGCCCGGCGGGCGGTTCTGTCATGCCGATTTGCGCTATCGTAGCGGCGTGGAGGAGTGGGTGGTGGCCTTGGCCATGCATCCGCGTCTGCGCCTCGACGAGATGCGGCTGATCAATCCGGAGGTCATCCGCGGCATGGAGCTGAACACGCCGCGTTATGAAACGATGGTCAGGCGGGCTCTGCCGCGTCTCCTGCATCGGCTGGCCTTGGACTTCGCCGGCGTGAAAGGCTCGCGACTGCATCGCGATGCCATCAGCGGGGAGATGAGTTACCGCTCGTTCAAGCTGACGAAGAAGGCCTGACTTACTTCGGTTCCAGGATGATGAGGCGGCCGGGCGTACTCGTGCCCGCGGCGAGGGAATTGCCCCGGCAATACTCCGCGATGAGCACCCGATGACCGGGGAGCGTGACCATCGAGATCGGCCGGGCGAGCGGCGCGGCCACGGTCGTCACGACGGCTTCCTTCTTGGCGAAGTCGAGACGAGCCTGCACTAGGTCGAAGCCGCTCTGGTCCTTCAGGTAGTTGCCGAACCGCGAGATCAGGAAGGAGCCGCCCAGCGGCGCCGGCCAATCGGGACCCAGCTCGAGGATCGTCGACGGCGACGAATGCGGGGTGAACGTGGCGCTCCCGCCGCGGTCGTTGGCGTCCGGGCCGACGTTCTTGAAAGGGCGGACGAAGCTCAGGCCTTTCGGCGCGTCGGGCGTGTGCGGGTAAGGCTTGGTGGTCCAGTCCCCGAACTCATAGGGGAAGCCGTAATGCTTGCCCGGCTCGATCCAGTTCAATTCCTCGGGGGTGTCCGCGTCGGTGCCGTTCTCGACGCCGAGGAGGCGACCTTGGCGATCCCAGGTGAAGTGGTAGGTGTTGCGCAAGCCATGCGCGAAGACCTCGATGCGCGGGGTTTCGCTGCGCGGGTCGAGCCGCCAGAGCTTGGCCGTGAGCGGGTTCTCCCCGGACTTGTCGTAGTTGGGCGAGGAACCCTCCTCGCCGCCATCGGTGCGCGACCCGCTGCTCACATAGATGAGTCCATCCGGCCCTTGGGCGAGGTGGTTGACCCCGTGATTATAGGGGCCGACGCCGAAGTTGTAGCCGGTTCGCAGCCACGGGCGGGGCAGGGTCCAGCCTTGTTTCCAGGGGGCGGTCCGCCAGATGGTCACCTCGTTGAAGACGGGTTGCTTGGTCTTGTTTCCCTGGTTGCTCACCACGTAGAGACGCCCTTGGTCGTCCGTGCCCATCCCGAGGCAACTCGCGTCCCCAAGGTTCGGATCAAGGTAATCCTTGCCCGCGAAAAGCAAGGTCACCGCGTCCGTTGTTTTCCGCCAAGTCCAGAGATCGCCGTTGGCCGCGAGGATCAGGACCTGCTGGCCATCGGGGTGCAGGGTCAGGCGGGTCGGTTGGAAGTCGAGCGGGGCGGCGACGACGAACCGCCAGCCGGCGGGTGCGGCCGGCAGCACATCCGGGGACATCGCCGCCAGCAGTTTCGCGTGGGTCGGGTATTTGGTGCGGGCGCGGAGCGCGGCGATCTCCGCCGGCGTGATGGTCGGCAAGGAATTGCCGAAGGAAGTGAACACGTGGTTGAACACCGCGGTCAGCTGGGCGTCGTCCAGCGTCACCGGCGGCATCCAGCCGGTGAATGCGGCGCCATTCACCACGATCTTCTCCTTGAGGCCTTCGAGGGGGGCGCGGAGGGCTTTTTCCCGTTGTTGGGCGAGGAAGTCCGATCGGGCCAGGGGCGGGAAGGCGTTGGGGATGCCGAGCCCTTCCTGCCCGTGGCAGGCGGCGCAATACTGACGGTATAACTGGGCGCCATCAGGGCGCCCCTGGCCCAGCAGCAAGCCGGGGAGGAGGCAGAAGATCGCGCGCAAGCAGGGCATGACGGGGGCAGGGGATATAAGGTGGGCCCATCCTCCGTGTCGAGTCCCGCGGTTTCGCTTTGGCAAGGTTCGGGCCATGGCTAGGGTGGGCTTACCCCGATGCGCCCCCTTGTCTGCCTATTGCTCGCCTTTCTT
>Ga0214919_10011557_pt1 | contig 11003 bp, 8 predicted proteins | sample LL1503_MetaG_FD_177994 | JGI IMG/M metagenome (GOLD analysis project Ga0214919, IMG submission 177994) | Freshwater microbial communities from Lake Lanier, Atlanta, Georgia, United States - LL-1503 | ecosystem: Environmental > Aquatic > Freshwater > Lake | place: USA: Georgia | collected 2015-03-15
GTTTTTGCATATGTTGAAATAGTTGATTTTATTAATGATTTTAATCAACAATTAACAACTATTAATGGATATGATTATGAAGAAACTAGTGAAGAAACTAGTGATAGTAATGAAAGTGATGATGAAACTGTAAAAACTAAATTAATTGATGATAGTGATAGTGATATTGATAATGATTTCAATGATGAAGAACTTGAAAAAATTGCTGAAAATATTCAAAAAGAAAATCTTCAACCTCAAATGAATTAAATTTAAAAATTTTAAATTATTATAATTTACGTAATATTACTGTTAATGCTTGTGAAAAAGGATAAACAGGCGAACGAGGTCCAAATTTACCACCTTTACCACCTCTCATTGTTTGTTTTCCTTTTTTAACCTTTTTTACTTTATTAACTTTCTTAGTTTTTTTAGAATGTAATTTATTTTTTTTAGAATTTTTAGAATTTTTAGAATTTTTTAATGATTTCATTTAAAATTGCTTTTAATTTTAATATGTAAAAAGAAAAAATTAAAATAATGAAAAAAACTTTTATAAGTAAATCAAAAGAGAAAGAAATAAATTCAAAAGAATTTGGATTATTAAATAAGTATCTTTTGAATGAAAAAAATCTTAAAAATAATCTTGATTACATTAATATAATAAAAGAACAAGATTTTACAATTCTAGTTATCAATAATGCTATACCAAAAGATATTTATGAAAAATTAGAATGTGATTATCCATCACTAAAAATGGTCCTAGAATCTAATAATAATATTAATAATAATATTAAAATAAAAAAAGAAACTCCAACAATTTTAAATCACAACTCTAGGTGTTATATCAGCGCAAAAAAATTATTAAAAGATTTAAATGAAAATCTAAAAGATATTTGGAAATCTTTTATAAATTATCACACTTCAAATGAATTAAAAGAATTAAATGAATTAAAAGATTTTAAAAAAGACATTCTAGATACATTTAATAAAATTAATAAAATTAATAAAATTAATGAAATTAATGAAATTAATGAAATTAAAAATATCACAAAAGATAACCTAGAGATGGGTTTAAATAAAAATCTAGATTTTACTTTTAATTATAATTTACCAGTTTGTTATCAATATCAACCAGAATTAAAAGAAATTAAATTTGAAAAAGATAAAATGTTTTCAGGGTTTTTTTTGATGCGAAAAGATGAAGATAATTCAAAAGGAGGTAATCTTGAATTTTTTTATGAAACTTTAAATGAAACTTTTAATAAAACCTTAAATGAAACCCTAAATGAAATTAAAAAAATTATTAGTATTCCTTATCAAAAGAATTGTTTTGTTATTATATTTAAAAATAATAATAATCATCAAAATAATGAAAATGAAAAAAAAATAAAATTTGGATTTACTCAAAGACAATTAACAATTCATACACAAAGATATTTATGGTGTTTTTAATTAAGGTTTTAATAATTTACGACTGTTTCTTGATGGTACTTTAGGGGCTTGATGAGACATTACCGCATATATGGATTCGGGTTCATTGTGTCGTGGTTTTGTGTTTCTTCTTACAACTGGTAAAACACCTTTTAAAGTTGTATATACTGGTTGTCCTTTCATTTCCATATATACGGGTTCTATATTAACTGGTTTTGCTTTTGTTGGTCTTGGTGGCTGACCTGGTTCAACTGGCAAAACTAGTCCTAAATTAGCATATAATTTTTCTTCTACTGGTAATGGTGGTAGTGGTTTTCTTTGTGATTGTTTAACTGCTGGAACTACTGATGCTGCTGATGGTGTAGTCATTGGCATATAAACTGGATTTTGTGGTAATGGTAATGGTGGTTTTCTTTGTGATTGTTGAACTGATGGTGCTGCTGATGCTGCTGGTGGTCTTCTTTGTAATACACCTTCTTGCTTCATAGCACGTGTAACAGTCATCATACCATTATTACTACCACCTGGAGGAGGAGTACCACCAACATATTTCATTGAACTTCTCTTATTTTTTCTAACAAGTTTTTTTGAACGCAACTTACGAACTTTCAAATTTTTTTTAGAAGTTTTTTTAGAATTTTTAAATGATTTCATTTGAAATTAAAATTATTTTTATAATATATTAAAAGATAAAAAATAATTACCTAAAATAATATTTTAAAAGAAAAAAATAAATTAAAAGTTATTTAATATGGAAAAACACTATTTAGACTGTGTGTGTAAGGATTTTCGTGGAATGCCTTGAGGTTATCAGGATTTATTCTTTCACGGCTAACATCTTCAGACAATCTATCTTTAACTGATGTCATACCGCATTGATTTTGTTGAGGAGGTATTGAGTATAATTTATCTTCATAAGGTTCTCTAACATTAAAAACATCTGCTTCAATCTTTTTATTTTGGTGATTAATCATATCTTTACCAATTGCCATTTTAACATTTGAATCAGTTGGTTTTCTCCCCATTGACAGTTTATCTTTATTAGTATTAATAACAGCATTATAACCACTTGCATATGATTTAGGAGCAGATGTTGAAGCATGGCTTGCGTGCCCTTGATAATAGTAATCACTTAAGAATTGTTTTTGTGTTGTTTTAGCATCATATTTATTAACTAAATAACCTCTACCTTTACCAGTTCCAGTTTGTCCATCAGCGTGCCCTTGGTAATAATGATCTGATAAAAATTGTTTTTGTGTATTTTTAGGGAGCATATTAGCAATAACATATCCATCATTTCTTCTTTCAACACCTTGAATTTGACCCATATGGTCATTATCAATTGTTGTTTCTTTAATGGTTGTTCTCATAACATCATCGGGGTCATAAACAGTTAATGCTTTAGGAGCAATAGATGATAAGTTAATATATGGTGCCATATTTTCAACATTAGTTTCTTTAATAGTTGTTCTCATAACATCATTTGGGTCATGAACTGTTAATTTAGCGCCTCTAATAGGTCCGTGATAACCAATATGATCGTTATCAATTGTTGTTTCTTTAATGGTTGTTTTAAGAATATCATTAGGGTCATAAACGGTCATTTTCTTAGGCATTTGAGCGGATATAATACCAACATAATCATTATCAATTGTTGTTTCTTTAACAGTTGTTCTAAGAACATCATTTGGGTCGTGAACGGTCATTTTCTTAGGCATTTGAGCAGTCATATTACCATCTGGACGGTTATTGCCAACAAAGTTTTCTTTTTTTGTTTCTTTTAACATATCTAGAACAGGCATTACAATTGCTTGGATAAGACTTTTAAGATTAGTTGTATGGGTTTTTAATTGTGAAACATCACGTTCTTGTGGTTTTATTTCAATTGCTTTTTTACCATAATCACCTACTTTTGAATTTGGGTCTAAATTATCAATTGCCCATTGAGTTTTTCCATTAACATTTCTCCATCCAGATGTTTTATAATTATGCTTAGTTGATTTTTTAATAGCAGGAGTTTGATATGGTTTAGTATGAGTTGTAGGAGCTGCACTTCCATAATATGACCTAGTATTTTTGCGGTGTGTTGGTTTAGCATAAACCTGCGAACGGACTTTATCTTTAGTAAAAGCACCAGTTGTTTTAAAATAGCGATCAGGTGTATTTTTGTAATAAGTTTCAACACGGTTCTTTTTAGGAGGAACAACAACGGCTCTTTGTTTTTCTTTAATACCCATCACTAAACGACCATTATAAGATAATTTAGGATTATCTAAGGTTCTTAGTTCATTAGTGTCTTTAGGTAAAACAAAATCACGGGTATTTGCTTGCGTTAAACCACCTGATGGTTTCCAACCATAACCTTGATTTAAACCGGGTCCAACTCTAACTTGAGTAGTTGGTAGTTCATTTTGACGCATTTGAGAAGGCACATAACGGTTTCTAATGTCCTCTGAGGCAAAATTAGAAGTCCCGAAAACATTACCAACATCTCTTTCCATATCAAACATACCTTTCATTTCCATTTTTTCTTGATAAACAACACTAGCACCTGTATGGTTTTCTAGGATTTGCTCGTTTGCTCCGTTTGAAGTATTTTGACGAACACTTCCACCAAAAAAAGGCTGCATATTATTATGAGTAAATTCTTCGATTCTCATTAATTGACCAGTTAAAGGTGATTTAAAACTGTTAGCATCAGGCTCATAATCTAAATGAGAATTTTTATTGTTTAATATTCTTTGATTAAATCCCTCTCTAGGTATAACATTTGTATTAACTGCATTTTTAGCAGAATTAAAATTATTAGAAGCCTTATTTCTTTCAATAGATTGTGATTGATTAAATTGATTAGAATGATAAGGATCAACTTGAGTGTATCCAATTTCTGATAATGAAGTCATATTTTTATTTTAACTTTTATTATAACTTTTATTATAACTTTTAAATATCTTTTAACATTATTTAAGAAAATATATTAATTTTTCTCAACTATTAAAATACTTTTTGCCATAAAAAACCAAAGGTTTTTTATTAAAAAAGTATTATCAAAAATGCACTATTTCTAAAAAGTTTTAAGTGTTTTGAAGTATTTTTTAGTTTTTTTAAGTGTTTTGGAGTATTTTTTAGTTTTTTTTTAGTTTTTTTTTTAAAATTGAATGTAAAGATTATTATTTTAAATATTATTAATAAAAATATTTTTAAAAAGTAATTATAATAATAATAATAATAATAATAATAATAATAATAATAATAATAATATGTCTATTGAAAATGTTAAAGTTCAATTTATTCGTCCTAATGGTTATCAAAATTTAAAAGAATGGATGGATGATAAAAATAATGTTTATATTGCTAGAGCTGGAGTTATATTTATTGATAAAGAACGTTTTCCAAAAGAGGCATCAATATTTTGTAATCCATTTAAAATTGGTAAAGATGGAACTAGAGATGAAGTTATTCAAAAATATAAAACTTATATTACTAAGAAAATTGAAAAATCAATTGAATTTAAAAATCAATTGATTTTACTTAAAGGAAAAAAATTAGGTTGTTGGTGTCATCCTGAACCTTGTCACGGAGATATTTTATTAGAACTACTTATGCTTTTTTAAAAAAAAGCATTTGCAAAAAATATTTTTTAAAAAAAAGTGTTTTTATCGATCAATATAACATTCATATTATTTTTAATCCATTTCCAACCAGTATAATATTGGTCTTCCCCTCCTTTCATAAAACATTTAGAAATATTTTTAGATGGATCAACTATCATTCTAAGATACATTTCGGGGTCTAAACTAGGTATGACAAAAACTACTTCAGCATATTCTTTAATTTTTTCTAATCTCACTTCTAGTGGTTGATATTCGTATGATTTTAAATTTTTAGAAATTTTTAAATGTTGGTCATCATATATTCCAACAAATAATTTTTTTCCTTTTTTTCTCATAGAATTTAGCAATTCTAGATGACCTATATGAAAATTATTAAAAAAACCAACTGTATAAACTTGATCGTATAACATTTATAAATAAAATTTAAAGATTTTAAAAAGATTTTAACAAATTTTAATAAAGATTTATATAAAACTTATAAAATTTTATTATTTTTTAAACGATATATTTATTAATTCACTTTTATTAATGCACTTTTATCAACTTGCAATAATTTATCTGTTCTTAATTTTATTTCAATTTGTTTAGGAGTTGTATTTGAGTCCCATACAAATTTTTTTGGTTTTACTGAATCACCAATATCTTCTATTACTTTTTTTATTTCAACATTTTTATCCCAAGTAAATAAATCACTTCCATCGAATAATCCTCCATAAGGATAATATTTTATCCTTCTAGGTTGTGGAAAAATTTCTTTAAATAACTCTGTAATATAATTAACTGCCTTAATTGATTCTCGATTTCCACTAAATACACCTAATCCAAATTGTGGATTATCTGGATATATACCCCAACCATTACCAGCATTTTTATCACAAGAAAAGAAGACTTTTTCAATTTTATGTGTAATTATATATTGAATAATTTGTTCAAATGCTTGTTTAATAATTTCTTCTTCTTTCATAGTAAAAGTCCAAGATGGTTTATCATTATATCCGGTTGGTATTCCTAAAATGAATGCTTTAACAGTTGGATTTTGTGTTCTTTTTGGATTAGTACCTGTATAATCTGACCGTAAAACCCTCAAAAAAGCATTTCCACCACCTTTAGTAATATCTGTTTTATTTAAAAATTGTGTAAAATTTTCATTATAAATTATTAAATGTTTATCATTTTCTAAATATGGTTTGTAATGAAAATCTGTTTTACTACCAAATAATGGGTCTTTTTCATTTACAAATTTAACACCAATTATTTCACAAGCTGTAGGTATATCTACATAATCAGCAAATTTATCCCGACGATATAAAAAGACATAAGCATTTTGTTGAATATTTGGAAGAGAACTTTTTGAAGTACTATTAACATTAGTTCCATTAGCAGTATATAAGTGAGCACTGTCATTATAATCAAATATTTCATAAATATAATGACCACTTGAAGATGTCCCACTATGATAACAAATTCCATATAATCTAAATGTTTTACCATCAATTTTTATTTTATTTTCATAATTAATTGAATATGTATATTTACTACTAGTATTTATTCTAGGAATTAAAATTATAATATATTTTTGTTTTTCTGATATATTTATTTGGTATTTATTTTTATTAGTTTGACAACCATCAATTATTTCACTGGAAGTCTTATCTTTAATATATTCGTCTATAAATTTTTGAAGGGTTAGATTAGGTGTTTTATCATTAAAAGTTGTGGTAAATTGAAGATTAAGAATTATTTGATTAAAAGAATTGTTGTTTGTTTTTTTAGTGCCATCTAAACATATATAAATTTCTAATATATCTAATGAAAACAAATCCCAAATAAATTGAAGAGTATTTTCATATTTATTATCAAAAACAGCTAATACATAATTTAAAGTATCACTTGCATCTTCCTGTTTTCCAATTTTTGAAGATGGACCTAATAAACCTTGATAAATTTCATTTTTTTCTTCATTAGACAAAGATGTATTATTTTTCATTTTATCAAATAATTTTTTTAAAGCTGATAAAATTTTAATATATCTTTCTTTATCATCTGTAAAATTTATCATTTTGTTAATATTATCTTGGTTTAATTCCTCTAATAATAATCTTATTTCAGGTATAGAATATAATAATTGTACTGCAGCATCCATAAAACAAGATTGGCTATATAATGAAATACCAGTTGGATTAAGACTCCCTCCTTTGTTAGTATAATACATTCTAGAATCAGGGTTTTTTAATTTAGGTAAAATATTATTATTTATAGTTTGTTTTTTTGAAGAATTTTTTAATTTGTTTGATATTTTATCAACTATACTTTGTTTTTTCCCTTTTATTATATTTAATTTAGCAGTTATTGCTCTTCCTTTTGCTATATTTTCATTTAATTCAGCTTGTAATTCAGGTGTTGGTATTCCTCCTGGTAATACGCTTATTTTTCTATCTATTGTCATTTTTTCATCACTATTTTTTTTTTCAATTATTTTTTTTTCTTTAAACTCAATATTTATACTATCTAACTCTTTAATATCTTGTAAAGCTTCTGCTTCATTAGTATAACTACCATTTGAAACATATTCTGCCGCTAAATTTAATTGTGCTTTTTCTGCAGCATCCGCAAGAGCTTTGGCAGCAGCATCAGCAGCGGCTTTATCAGCAGCGGCTTTAGCATCAGCAGCGGCTTTAGCTGCAGCAGCACCAGCAGCACCAGCAGCACCAGCAGCACCAGGAGCACCAGCAGCACCAGCAGCACCAGGAATACCGGAAGAACCTGGAGAACCTAAGGGATTAGATGGAGAAAAATTATTAACTATTTGTACGAAATCTTTAGAAAAATCTCTTTCAATAACTTTTTTTGGATGACCTTCATAAGCATCTTTAATATATTCATTATTAATTTTAATTAATTGTTGGTTAGGTGGTGCTTCAATTTCTTTTATATAATTTTTAATATTACCTGAATTACTTTTGATTTGTTCATATAAAGTTTCTGGAATATAAAAAATATAACCTGTATCTATTTGTTGAGATGTTAAATTATTATTATTTGTATATTTACTTAAATTAATTAAAAATTGTTCTAAAGATTGTTCTTGATTTATAGATTCATTTGTTAAAACACACATTTTAGAAACATTTTGTACTTGTTGAGGAACATCATATTTGGTTTTTAATGATTTTGGATCATTTAGCTTATCAATTATTTTTTTTTTTTCTTGACTGATAGTTAATTTATTAAGCATTATAAAAATTATGTGTAAAAATTATTTGTTATAATATTAATATTACTATTTAAATTAAATATATAAATTTAATTTTAAAATATATTTCTTAAAATCTTAAAATAAATCTTAAAATAAATCTTAAAATTTTAAAATAAATTTAAAAATTTAAAATTTACGATAAATAATTTATTTTTTTTAATATAAAAAATAAAATTAATTTTGATTAATTTTAGGAGTAAAAAATGTATAAAACAATTTTAATTTTTTCTTTTTTTATTAATTTTTAATTAAAAATTAATAAAAAAGTTAAAAAATTATTTTCTTTTATTATAGTATAAAATAATTAAATAATTTAAATAAAAAATGTCTGGAGGTCTTATGCAACTTGTCGCCTATGGCGCACAAGATATCTATCTTACTGGAAACGCTCAAATTACTTTCTTTAAAGTTGTTTACCGTCGCCACACTAACTTTTCAATGGAATCCATTGAACAAACATTTAATGGTCAAGCTGACTTTGGTAAGAAAGTCACTGCCACTATTTCCCGTAATGGTGATTTAATCCACCGTGTTTACCTTCAAGTCACCCTTCCTTCAGTTAGCACAACAGCAACTACAGCAAGTTTCCGTTGGCTCAACTGGCTTGGACATGTTCTTGTCAAGAATGTTGAAGTTGAAATCGGTGGTCAACGTATTGATAAACACTACGGAGACTGGATGCACATCTGGAATGAACTCACCCAAACTGCTGGACACCAATCTGGTTATGCCAATATGGTTGGTAACGTTCCCCGTCTCACTCAACCAATCAGTGGTACCGCCTCTGGAACTGACTGTGATGCCACATCTTGCATTCCCCAAACCACTCTCTTTGTTCCCCTTCAATTCTGGTTTTGCCGCAATGCTGGTCTCGCTCTTCCTTTAATTGCTCTTCAATACCACGAAGTCAAGATTAACCGTGAATTCCGTGAAGCTGCTGACTGTTTATGGAAACGTGGAACTGTCGCCACTCCTCAACTCGTTGCCGCTTCCCTCTGGGTTGATTACATCTACCTTGATACCGATGAACGTCGTCGTTTTGCCCAAGTCAGCCACGAATACCTCATTGAACAACTCCAATTCACTGGTGATGAATCAGTTACATCGGCTAGCAACAAGATTAAACTCAACTTTAACCACCCCGTTAAAGAAATCGTCTGGGTTGTTCAACCTGACTCTAACGTTGACCGTGTTGCTACCTTAGCTGTTGGTGGTCCTCAATGGTTTAACTACACTGACCGTGTTGATGAAACTTACTTCTCTGGTACTCCCCAAGATCCTCTTGGTGGTGGTATGGGTGGTGCTTCAGCCCTTGTTGGAAACTTCCCCTATTCATTACCTTTTGCTGGTGGTCTCAACACAACTTCACCTGATCCAGCAAGTGGTCTTTCAGCATACACTAATGTTGCCAACTCTGGTGATGGAGCAACAACAGCTGGTCAAAGTGCATTTACAACTGCTGATAATCTCGACTTTGGTGATCTCCTTAATGTCGCTACATCTGGTGATAGAGTTGCTTGGGCTGCTGGTCTCCGCTTCTTTGACAAGGGTCAAAACCCCGTCTCAGTTGCCAAACTCCAACTCAATGGACACGACCGATTTGCTGAACGTGAAGGCAGATACTTTAACCTCGTTCAACCATTCCAACACCACGAGAACGTTCCCGCCACCGGTATCAATGTTTACTCGTTTGCCCTCAAACCTGAAGAACACCAACCCAGTGGAACCTGCAACTTCTCCCGTATTGATAACGCTACCCTCCACCTTACCCTTACCAGCCAATCAGTTAAGAAGAACCGCGCTTGTAAAGTCCGTATCTACGCTATTAACTACAATGTTTTACGTATTATGTCAGGTATGGGAGGCCTAGCTTATTCAAATTAGAATGTGTGCTCTCAACTACATTGTTTTTATATTTTTTTAAAATATGTATGGAATATTAAATTTTTAATATTTTAGGTCATATTATTTTAATAAAAATTGATTTAAGATTAATATCATTAAATTAATTTATTCTAATAAAGAAAAACTTAACTCAAATTAAATAAAATTAAAATTAAAATGGATTTAACTGAAGATAAAAATAATTACAAATTAATTACAAATGAAAAAGAAAGTTATTATGAAATTGAATTGGTAAATAATAATTTTTGTAAAATTAATATTGAAACAATAGATAAAATTAAAAATGTAAAAATTGATGAATTTAATATTAATTGTTTTCCAACTTGGTATAAAAGTAAAAATGGATATATTGTTTGTTCTATTAGTAAATATCCATCTAATACTTTATATATGCATCGTTATTTAATGAATCAATTTAATTATGATGGTAAAATTTCAGTTGACCATATTAATCAAGATAAAAGTGATAATCGTTTAGAAAATCTTAGATTAGCAACGCAATCAATTCAAAGTCATAATAAAAAACATATGATACGAAAATTTATTAAACCTTTAGGTTTTGATGTTGAATTTCAATTACCTCAATATATTGAGTTTGTAAAAGAGGAAAAAATTAAAACAACAAAAAATGGAAAAGAGGTTGAAGGAATATTACCGGATCATTTTAGAGTTGTTAGTTGTTATCTAGGATTTGAAAAACACGCTTCTAAATCTTCTAAATTAACAATTAAAGAACGATTATGTAGTGCATTATGTAAAAGATATTATTTAGTTATTAATTCAATTGATAAAATAACAGATTTATGTATTGATGG
>Ga0214919_10011558_pt1 | contig 11002 bp, 9 predicted proteins | sample LL1503_MetaG_FD_177994 | JGI IMG/M metagenome (GOLD analysis project Ga0214919, IMG submission 177994) | Freshwater microbial communities from Lake Lanier, Atlanta, Georgia, United States - LL-1503 | ecosystem: Environmental > Aquatic > Freshwater > Lake | place: USA: Georgia | collected 2015-03-15
TTGAAACAGAGATACTAACCAAAGGCAGGCATGATCCTTGTTTGTTGCCTAGGTTTGTACCGATGGGTGAGGCGATGATTTGCCTAGTACTTGCAGACCATTGGATGCGTTGGAAAGCCCAGTGTGGATCGATGATGAAAAGCTAATCAATCGATTTTTACAGCAAAAGCGTAAATCCAAGTGGGTTCATCGGGTTTAAAGTCATTATCCGTGGTGATGATTAACAATTTTCGGCCATCGGGGAGATCAGGGCCAAACGCTAGGCCTTCAATCTTGGCAGGAAAGTCTTTCCCTTTGAGTCCAAATTTTGAATCGAGTAAATTGAGAAACAGGGTCTTGCTTACAGGTATGATACCTTCGGGTAGCTTTGGGGCAGGTAGGGAGATGATTTTTGAAACATCAGTTGCGTTTTTTGTGCTAATGCGAAAAATCTTTTTGAACCCCGCAGATTCGCCTGCATCGCCATCCCGCTCTAACACCAAATAATCTTCTTCGCCGATGGCCAGGATTTCACTTACGCCATTCTTTGCACTTTCCATTTTGTAAACAATTTCACGGAGGTGTTTTCCTTCGATGGAAGTTTCTAAGAAGCGCAGGTTGATGCCATTGGTTTTCAGGTCGGAATTACTGGGGTCGCGATCTTGAATGAGAGAGCCCTGTAAAGCAGCGAGCCATTTCTTTTGGTCTGGTGAAATAGCGATGCCCTCGAAACCTTTGTTGGTAACCCTGCCCTTTTTATTAGAGGGAGGAAATTCTTTTTCAGCATGATCAGATTTATTCTGGATGAGGAACTTATCTGGAATCAGAAACTTATGCTTCAACTTGCCCGAAGAATCAAAGAGCCATACCGATGGGCCATATTCATCACTGATGAGAATGGATCCGTTTTTTAAGCAGCGAATGCCTTCTGGGTCAAACCTATTGCCTGTAGCGCCAAACCCTTTGGAGGAGCCTGTCAAGGTGTTGCCTTCGGGTGTTTTAAGCAGGGTCGTTTTTAACAGTTTGAAGTCAAGTTTGCCCGAAGTAGAAACATTGATTTCAGCTAGATGATATCTACAGGAGTAGGAGTTTGCACCATCGCCCGGACCGCGGTCAGGCAATAAAAGATACTTGTTGCCTTGGCCTGTGTAGGCGATTGCAGAACCAAAGCCCCCGAGTCGGTTATTGGGGGATTTGTCTTCAAGAATGTTTTTCATTCCTGAAAGATCAGAGGCGGTTCCTGGGATTACAGTTTTTCCTAATAATTGAATTTCTAATTGCTGGCTCGTGCTCCAGAGGGTTGCTAGGATCAAAAAGAGTGACATAGGTAGCCTTAAAGATAGAGCAGTGGAAATTCATCAGAGAAAGTCACTATAGCAAGCGAAGTTTGTACGAGTCTTTAATTATCCACGAAAAGGATTTATTCACGAAATATTCATCAAAGTTGTGATGAAGAGTCCCTGTGATAAGAATTTACATACAAGAATTCGAATTGATTGTTAGACAAATGCACCTGTTACACCTAAGATTTTACACTGTAAGGCTTTTGCGTTAATCATGGAGATATTCCCTTGAGTCTGGTAGTACAGAAATTTGGTGGTTCGAGCGTTGCCAATGCCCAAAGAGTGATGGCTGCAGCACGCAAAGCCATCCGGACAAAACATGCAGGCAACCAGGTTATTGTGGTCGTTAGCGCTCGGGGTGATACCACGGATGAGCTGATTGCCCTTGCCAAAGAAATTACCGAAACCCCACCCGCCCGAGAAATGGATATGCTTTTATCCACTGGCGAGCAGATTTCGATTTCATTGATGGCGATGGCGATCCAATCTTTGGGTGAGCGTGCCATAAGCTTGACAGGTGCCCAAGTCGGGATTGTTACCGATAGCACGCATACCAAGGCGAGAATTAAAAGTATCTCAACTTCTAGGATGCGCAAAGCCCTTGAAGATGGGTATATCGTCATCGTTGCTGGTTTTCAGGGTATTGATGAAGATGATAATATTACCACTTTGGGCCGAGGTGGTTCTGATACAACAGCAGTGGCACTTGCAGCGGTGATGAAGCATGATCCTTCTGGGCCGAAGTTGGAGGTTGCCTGCGATATATTTACCGATGTTGATGGGGTTTATACCACCGATCCAAGAGTGGTTCCTGAAGCCCGAAAAATAGAAGCGATCAGCTACGATGAAATGCTGGAGCTTGCAAGCGCAGGTGCGGGTGTGATGCATTCGCGAAGTATAGAATTCGCAAGGAAGTTTGATGTACCTTTGCAGGTGCGATCTTCTTTTAGTGATAGCGAAGGAACTTGGATTGTACCCGAAACCGAGTGGATGACAAAAATCCCTGTGTGTGGTGCGGCCCTAGTGCGGGATGAAGCCCGGATTTCTTTGGAAGGTGTGCCTGATCAACCCGGGATAAGCCATCGAATATTTGAAGCGGTTTCTGCCCGAAATATTGTGGTGGATATGATTGCCCAGAGTGTAGGCAGCAATGGGCGGGCCAATGTTGGTTTTACCGTGCCATCCCATGATTTAAGTGCCACGCTTGAAGCGTTGCAACATTTGGCTCAGGAATTGGGTGCACGATTGGATCATGATGCCCAAGTAAGCAAGATTTCAATTGTTGGTACTGGAATGAAAACCAACACGGGTATCGCAGAGAAAATGTTTGCAGCACTAGCATCTGAAAAAATCAGCATGAAGATGATCACTACGGGTGAAATCAAGATTTCAGTGCTGGTAGACAAGGCGGATGCAGAGAAGGCCTTGCGGGCGGTGCATTGTGCATTTGCGCTTGAAAAGCCCAGGTACGGTGCGGGTGCTTCCGTTGATGATGTCAACCATTCTAAAATTGCAGTTCGTAAAAACAATCAGACTCCGGGCGACCTTGTTGAAATAACCCAACAACTTGCAAGCATGGAAGAAATCTTGGTGAGTGAAATTCAGCAGGCTGTGGATCAGGGAAGAATCACGCTGTTTGGTCTGCCGGATAAACCGGGGAATAGTCTTGCAATCTTTCAGGCTGTTGCAAGCGGTGGTATTGTTGTCGATATGATTGTGCAGAATTTGTGTGGTGGAAAAGCAGACCTTTCATTTAGTGTGCCCCGGGAAAAATTGCAAAGCGCCCTTGCTCTTGCAGTTGAAGCTGCAAGATCGATTGATGTTAATATCCAAGCTTCTGCGGATAGTGAAATTGCAACACTTTATGTGCTTGGAGTAGGCATGAGAACCCATACCGGGGTAGCACGAAGAATCTTTGGTTCATTGGCATCTGCTGGCATCAACATTCTGATGATCAATACCAGCGAGACCTGTATCAGTGTGGTGGTGCAGAAAAATCAGGGTAAGTTGGCTGAAGAGAAACTGAAAAAAGTATTCGATATCGATTAGATGGTCTGAAAAAATGAAGAGTGGTAAAAGAAGAAAGCCAGGCAAAAGTGCCTGGCTTTCTTCGTGGATATGGGTGGAAGTTATTAGTAAACTTCGCCAGGCGCGCCAGCCTTAGAGTTGCCCGTGGCTTTGAGGTTTCCGCCGTAACGGAAGTGCCAGCCCTCAGCAACTCTAACGCGATGAAGTTCATCCATGGTGAGGCCGTATCGTGAAAACCAAGGCTTACCTTTGGCTATGACAATATCATGGATTTGACGAACGCGATCATTGCAAATAGTATTGGCAAATTTCTTGCGTGCATCTTCGGTTTCTTCCAGGAAGTATTCTTTCCAGAATGCTCTTCCGCCTAAAATGCCGCTTGCCCCTGCCTTCATTGCCATCTCAACTTGTTGCTTGTAAGCGGGGAAATCAACGCCAGCGCTAAGTAGAACCCAGGGCCTTTCGCTGACAGCATCAAGGGCCTTAAGGTTTTTCTCAAGCTGGGCATCAGATTCATTTCCGAGGTGACCAGGGAATTCTGCTTTATAAATATCGCAGAACCTGCTCAGTTGATGGGCGCTTTCAATCACGGTTTCTGCCTTACGATTGATGAAGCTCTTGCTGTCTTTCTTTTCATCGCCGAATGGGAAAGCAACAGTTTCCAACAACATGAGGATGTCATGCTTTTTGCAATCTTCGTAAACTTGTTGGATGAATTCGAATTGGTGCTCAGCACTATTGGGTTCGGTGGGCTCGTATTGAGCAAGAAGCTTGACAGCATCTGCGCCAATGCCCTTAATCTTTTCAACGCTCCAACCTGGTTCAAAACCGCCCAAAGGTGCATTGACCTTGTTTTTGCCGCCACCTGATTGCTCTACGCGAACCAAGATGCCAACCGTTTTGGGAATGTTAAAAGAGGCAACGCTATTCCAAACACCGTAGTAACCATCAACAAGAACGCCGCTGGCATTCTTGGAAAGGGATTCAGCAAGAATAATTTTAGCTTCGACAATTTCATCGAAGGTGGGTTCGCGATCGATGCCTTTTTTCTTGAGGCTGTCGCGGATCATGCTGATCATGGAGCTGTTTTGGTCGGTAGCAACCATGGTGAGGGTGCCGTTGTCATTGCTGATTCGTTGAAGCCCGCGAAGTTTGCCTGGGGTTAAACCTAATCCAAGAAGTCTTGTTACAGAAATAGGTGAATTTGACATGACTGTATAAATCCTCACTTTTAAAACGAAGTATAAATATCAAGCTTTTGGAATTGTATTTAGATTCTGCATTGTAGCAAGCATTAACTAGCCAAATATGGTGTTAATTCATGACTTCTTCAAAACCCCATCAAGATTTCATAAATTATCTGGTTGCTTCCCCAAGAGATACTCTTTATATTTTCTTGAGGTTGTTATTGTCCTAAGTGAACAAATGGAGTTTTTATTATGTCGATGTTTATTGGCGAATCTTTGGTTGGCGATGGCAATGAAATTGCACATATCGATCTGTTGATCGGTTCAAAAGATGGCCCAGTTGGCGTAGCTTTTGCAAATGCAATTGCAACTCAATCTGCAGGCCATAATAGCTTGCTTGCAGTTGTTGCGCCAAACTTGATTTGCAAACCCGCAACTGTAATGATTACCAAGGTTACCATCAAAGGCTTGAAGCAAGCAGTACAAATGTTTGGCCCAGCCCAAGCTGCTGTTGCTCGTGCTGTTGCAGATAGCGTTGCTGAAGGTCTTATCAGCAATCAGGATGCCGAAAAGTTGGTTTGCGTTTGTGGTGTATTCATTCACCCCCAAGCTGCAGACGATAATAAGATTTTTGAATACAACTATGCTGCTACCAAAGATGCTTTGAAAAAAGCCCTTGCGAATGAGCCAAGTGTTGCAACAATTACCGCAACAAAAGACAAAGTAAAACACCCCTACTCCCCTAAGTAATGCTTAGGTTGGTGCGGTATAAAACATGGGGGCTAACTGCCCCCATGACTTATTTATAGGCTTAATTAAGGCGATTTTTTCATGGAAAAGAAAACCATATTAATCCAACTCGACCCTGATGCCCATGCAAGTGCTTTCGATCGGGTGGTTGCGATAGATTCCAATGTGGATCAATTATTCAGCTATGCGAATGTGCAACCCGATCAGGTTCGGGATCTTGTTCATGGAGCAATTTTTACCCGTGGTCCCAAAGATCTAAAAAATACCGCCCTGTTTATCGGGGGCGGTAATGTTGAGAAAAGTGAAGCACTTCTCGCCAAGGCTATTGCCGCGATGGTTCCTGAATATGGCTTGAGGGTTTCGGTACTATTTGATGCGAATGGTTGTAATACAACCGCGGCAGCAGCGGTTCGAATAGCAGCAAAAACCATTGATTTAAAGGGTAAAAAAGTAATTATTCTTGCAGGAACAGGCCCTGTGGGTCAAAGAGCAGCCCTGCTGTTGGCAAAGCTTGGTGCAAAAGTGTTTTTGTCATCGCGTACCATTGAAAAAGCCAAAGCAGCGGTTGTTTCGTTGGGAAGTAAAATAGGAGACTGCCCTGCCCCGGTTGCTATTCAGATTACCAATGATGTTGAATTAAATAGCGCCCTTGAGGGAGTGGAGCTCGTAGTTTCTGCAGGTGCTGCAAGCGTCTGCCTTTTGCCTGAAAAAATAAGAAAGGCAAATAGCAACCTGAAGATGGTTATTGATTTAAATGCGGTTCCGCCCTTGGGAATTGAGGGAACCAGCGTAATGGACAAAGGGGTGATTCGTGAGGGTATTGTTTGTTATGGTGCAATTGGTGTGGGAGATTTGAAAATGAAAATTCACCGGGCAGCAATTGCAGCATTGTTTACCCGGAATGATCAGGTTATGGATGCACCAGAAGTCTATGAAATTGCCCTGAATTTCTAACGAAGTGCCTCATTAATTCTTTCACGGATGATTGTTTCTAGCAAAGGGTGAGGCCCAAGATGGCCTGCAAGTTTGAACTGCACTGCTGGATATTTTTTGGATAATAGTTCGAGCGATTCGATAAGATCCTTTCGAACATGGATCCCTGCTGAAAGAAAATAAGGAACCATGATCACCAATTGTGCACCTTTTGCAACGCAGGTGTCTCCGGCAGTTTCTATCTCTGGTTCTGCCAGTTCTAAATAGGATGGTTCAACGATTTGAAGTTCGGTTGAAACAAGCCTTTTTGCAAGATGAATTAAATCTTCGTTGGCCTCTTTGTTTCTGCTGCCGTGTGCAATTAGCAAAAGAGCTTTGATCATTTGAACCTCGTTGTTAGTTTCTGCTTGAAATATCTTTTTTAGCTTGTTTGATCCACGCCATGATTTCATCATCATGGATGGCTGAGGGAACATATTGGACATAGGATTCAAGGTTGAAAAGAGCTTTGCTGGGCTGGCCTGCTTGTAATAAAACAAGGCCTAAATCACGCATTTGTGAAGGATCATTGGGGGAGATTTGCCTGAGTCTGTTTAGTATGCGGATCGATCGTAAAACATCATTTTTTCGCAGATAGATTAATTTTAGATTGGTTAGCATGCGAATGATGACCGAAGCAATGGGCAAAGGGGAAAAATGATTCTCGGAAAGTGTGGTTTGATCGCCTGTAGCTTTAAAAGAAAGGCTTTCGCAATCAGTTTGGGAAAGGATTTTCCCGCCATTGAAAACATCAAAATAGACCGAATGGTTCCCTTCGCAGGCCATGGTGACAAAGTGCCCGGGAAGTCCGACCCCAAAAAGCCTGAGGCCCAGTTTTTTTCCGATGCAAATCGCCAGAACAGAAAGAGAAATAGGAATACCCATCCTGCGATCAATCACGAGATTAAGATAGCTGTTCTGTGGGTCGTAATAATCATTCTTATTGCCTGTAAACCCTAAATCATGAGATAAATAGTGTGTAAAAGCTCGAACCCGAACTTCAAGGTCGGTACCGCCAGGAAGTTTGCAGCCATGTGAAAAAGCTGCAATTTCAGACTTGTAGGCTGCAATATCCAAGTTAGGATATTCATCCATGGCAAGACTGAGGGCAAGTGTTTCCGTACAAATACTGGCATTTGGGTTTTCTGCCAGTAATAATAGATCGCTATCTAGGTTCATGTAGTTATTATAGATATCAGTGGAATATAAAAAGTAAACTTCAGGTTATTATGGAATTAACGGTAAATAATGTATACGGGTTGATCTTGCGCAGCAAGCTGATGAAGCCTGAAGAGGCTAAAATTGTATTGGATCGCTGGAAAGAAGAATCCAAAAACACCCAAGGAGATGTTAGCAAGTTTGCAGCGTGGCTTGTCAGCCGAAAGCATGTGACGGAATATCAGGCTTCGCTTTTGATTCGTGGTCATGGGGAAAATTTTTTCATCAACAGCTATAAGATTTTGGAGAGGTTGGGAAAGGGCCGGATGGGTGGAGTCTACAAGGCGGAGCATGAAACTGGAAAAATTGTTGCTCTGAAAGTATTACCGCCTTCTAGATCTCGCGAAAAAAACTTCCTCATGCGTTTCCATCGTGAAGCACAGATGAATATGGAGTTGGTTCATCCTAACATTGTCCGCACTTTCGAAACGGGAATTTGCAACGGCCTTCACTACATGGTTATGGATTATCTTGCGGGCGAAACACTTGATCAATTTCTGCAACGCAGTGGAAAAATTCCCCCTGATGAGGCATGCCATATTGTTTATCAGGCCCTTCGGGGTCTGGATTGCATTTTTAAACATGGGCTAGTGCATCGGGATTTAAAACCTGCAAACATGATGCTTGCAGGCTTGGGCCCTACTTCTAATGTGATCGATAAAACTTTGAAAATTCTGGATATGGGTTTGGGTAAACTTACCAAACAAAAGGAACCCGTACATCAGGTTGCCACTGCTTTACACCTTACCGATGAAGGGGTGATTTTAGGCACGCCTGATTACATGGCCCCCGAGCAAGCAGTGGACGCCAGAAATATCGATATTCGCGCAGATATTTACAGCCTAGGTTGTGTTCTTTATCACTTATTGACCGGCCAATGCCCTTTCCCAGATACGAATATTGTAAACCAGATGATTAGGCATGCAACCGAAGTGCCAAAGCCTGCGAGCCAATTCAATTCCCGGGTGCCCGAAGGTTTGAACAAAATCATCAGCACTATGCTAGCTAAAAAGCCTTCAGATCGTTACCAGACGCCTGAAAATTGTTCTAAAGCACTTGCGTTTTTCTTGAATTCTGGTCCCTTTGTCGCTGCTTCTGTTCCAGATTCCGAAAACAAACTTAAAAAATACCTCACCTGGCTTGAAGTGTCGAAAACTGCACTCAAAGAATTGAATAAAAATAAAAAAGAGGAGGGGAAACTCTATGACCCACCTTCAACTTCAGATAGTAATTCGGATCAAGATTCTGAAAGTGACCCCGGGATTGAGTCAAACTATTCTGTGACTTTGGTTTCTAACATCCCCAAGGAAACCGACACCTTTGATTTTGATAATCCCGAACCTGTATATAAGAATTCTAAATACAAACCAAAGTCTGGTTCTGTTGGTGCCTTGAGCTTATCTCGGTTCACTAGAAAAGAATTAATTTTGTTGGGCGTAGGGGTCGGGTTGGGCGCAATAGCAACTTTAATCGGATGTATCGTTGCATTAGCCATTTTTTCTCCATCAAAAATCGAATCTGAAACTTTACCAACCCACCCAACGGGAAGTGATGTTCGAAAATGATTTTTCGTGCCAAGCATTACCAAACCGAACAGATGGTTGATGTAAATTGTAACAATGGCAAAATTGTTTCTGTGGAACAAGCAGGAAACTTTGTCCCAGATCACCAAGCCGCATATATTGCCCCTGCTTTTTTTGATTTGCAAATCAATGGTGCAATGGGCGTCGCATTTAGTGATATCAATCTTGATGAAAGTGGAATCAGGAAGGTTCTTTCGGTTTGCAGGTTGCACGGTATATCTGCAATCTGCCCAACGATTATTACCAATGCCCACGATGTATTGCTTCATGGTTTTAATACGCTTCGAAAAGCCTGTGAAAGTGACCCCGCAATTGATCGGGCCATGCCCTGCTTTCATCTTGAAGGCCCTTATATAAGTTCAGAAGATGGCGCAAGAGGGGCCCATCTAAAACAACATGTTCGTAATCCAAATTTTGATGAATTCAATCAGTATCAGGCTGCATCTGGCAATCGAATAAAATTGCTTACACTTGCACCTGAGCTTCCGGGTGCGATTGATTTTATCCGAAAAATCAACCTTGAAGGTGTTGTTGTTTCGATTGGCCATACTGCAGCATCTCCTGCTCTTATCCGAGAAGCGATTGCTGCGGGAGCAAGTCTTTCTACGCATTTAGGCAATGGCTCGCATGCGATGTGGCCTAGGCATGAAAATTATTTCTGGGAGCAGTTAGGCTGCGATTCGTTGTCTGCAAGTATCATTACAGATGGCCATCACCTGCCTGAGGCGCTCATAAAAACAATCGTTCGAGTGAAGCCTTTTGAAAAGCAAATAATCACATGCGATGCCAGTGGTCTTGCTGGTATGCCCCCCGGAAAGTATTCGATGTGGAATCAGGAAATTGAAATATTACCAAGTGGGAAAGTTGTAGTGCCCGGAACACCATTTCTTGCGGGTTCGGGTTCGTTCACCGATGATTGTGTTGCCCATTTGATTTCTCTTGGGCTTATTCCAAGAAGCCAGGCAATAGAAATGGCAACCAATGCGCCACGAAGGTTGCTTCAATTACCTGAGAGCAAAATTGAGGTTGGGAACATTGCCAACCTGATTTTATTTGATTCCAACAAGGATGTACCGTTCCGGATTAATCGTGTAATTATTGATGGAGTCCCGATAGAGCAAAATTAAACAAAGGGAATTGATTCATGCCCAGTATTGATCTCTTTTCAGAAACAATCATTCAATTGAAAATGAATGTTCCCTTGAGCTTAGAAAGCCTGAAGATTCAAGGTTTTAAAGGCTATGAAGTGCTTGAGGTTCTGGGGCAAGGAGGCATGGGGGTTGTATTTAAAGCTAGGCAACTAGTGCCCGAAAGAATTGTTGCGATAAAAACACTGCGCCCTAAAGCTTTAATGACGCAGGAAGATTACGAGAGGTTTGGTCGGGAAGCATCCATCATTGCACAATTGAATATTCCAGAGATAGTGAAGATTTTTGAAGTGGGGCAAATGGAAGAGAGCCCTTTTTTCTCAATGGATTATTGCCCTAATGGTTCTTTGGCACAACTTTGTACTCAAATCTTGCCTACCATTCAAAATGTAGCTCTTATTACAAAAGTTATTGCCTCAGCTATGAATAAGGTTCATAAAAAAGGCGTTATCCATCGTGATCTAAAACCCTCTAATATCCTTCTTGATGAAAACATGATGCCCAAGATTTCAGACTTCGGCCTTGCAAGCTCAGGAAAATTTGACGGGTTTGACTCATTTAGTGGTCAGATAATGGGATCGCCTTCTTTCATGGCACCCGAACAAATTAAATCAAATTCGAACAACCATTCCAAAGACTTTAAAATTGATGTTTATGGGATTGGCGCGACACTCTATTTTCTTCTCACCGGTCGCCCACCTTTTCTAAATTCTGATTTGATGCAAACCCTTTGGGAGGTAACAAATCGTGATCCCATTCCTCCTTCAAAAATCAATCCTTCGGTACCTCGCGAT
>Ga0214919_10011560_pt1 | contig 11002 bp, 7 predicted proteins | sample LL1503_MetaG_FD_177994 | JGI IMG/M metagenome (GOLD analysis project Ga0214919, IMG submission 177994) | Freshwater microbial communities from Lake Lanier, Atlanta, Georgia, United States - LL-1503 | ecosystem: Environmental > Aquatic > Freshwater > Lake | place: USA: Georgia | collected 2015-03-15
CTGCGGGTGATATCAATGGCGATGGCTTGGCTGATTTGATTGTTGGTGCGCCATACAACGACCCCGCGGCCGTCACCAATGCCGGCCGCAGCTACGTCATCTTCGGCAACACCTCCGGCGCCTTTGCCACCAGCGCGGTCGACTTCATGGGCACCAGCAGCGCCGAAACGCAGACCGGCACCAGCTCGGCCGAGACCTTTGCCGCGGGCGCGGGCGATGACACGATCATTGGCAACGGCGGCGCCGACGTGATGATGGGCGGTGCCGGCAACGATGTGTTCGTCATCAACGCGAGCAACATCACCGCCCTGCAAAACAGCTTTGGCGCGGGTGGTAACACCAGCCAGTTGGCGCGCATCGACGGTGGCACGGGGGTGGATACCCTGCGCCTGACGGGCGGCGCCTCTCTAGACCTCACGGCCATCACCAACGTGGGCGGTGGCACGCCCGATGGTCTGAGCCGCATCGAGTCCATCGAGAAAATAGACCTCGCTGACGACACCGCCGCCAACGTGCTCACGCTGGCGCTGCGCGACGTGATCGACATGTCAAGCATGAACCAGTTCAACACCGGCAACGGCTGGACGAACGTCAGCGGCACAGCGCTGAGCGCGACCAACCGCATGCACCAATTGCTGGTCAACGGCAGCTCCAATGACAGCTTGGCTCTGAGCGCTGGTAACGGCTATTGGTACAGCGCTGGCACGGTCAGCAATGGCGGTACTAATTTCACTGTTTACCAAAACGATCAGGGCAACAGCCAGGTATTGGTGCAAAGCAACATGAACGTGACCAACAATGACAGCACCCCCGTTGCTGGCGATGCCGTCATTGATTTGAGAACCTACGGCAAACTGATTGCGCCGGTGCAGGTAGAGGGCAAGTGGTACTACTACTGGGACCGGTCGGGGGATGGTACAGGTGCAGACACGGGCTCGCTCAACGGTGGGGTGGACTACGTCACCATGGACTGGCTGAAGCAGACATTCTTTGGTACGAGCGCTGGCACAGTTATCACCGAGAGCAATCGGTTCTTTACCATCAACGGTATCAATGTGGCGCTGCCTACCGACGGTAACGTCAGCAGCGCTTTGCATTGGCAGACTGCAAGCGTTAATGGAACGTACAACCCCTCCTCGCCGGGTATCAACTATGCTGGTGCCTCAGGTGGCAATTCTTCGTACTACGCCCAAGGCACTTCCGGAAACGCTGGCGCTGGCAGCAGCATCAATCCGTCCTACGATGACTATCTGGCTATTTGGGACTCCATCAACACAGGAACCAGTTCAGGCCCTGGAAATTCGGGTACACCAACAGGCTGGAGTGACAATTATTACTGGACGGCTACTCCCTCATTTTCAGGACACGCTGCCGTCTACCTAGGTGATGCAACTGTACGTGATCGTTTTGATAGCAATATTCATTACGTCGTTTTGCAGGTGTTATGAGTTGCATATCGCCCAGCCCCATGAATCACCACATACAAGCACAGCGTTTGCCAAGCACTGCATGCACCATGATTTCCCTCACTGCTGAAGGCCATGCTTGAGTAACCGCCCCACACCCGCCAGCGCCGCCGCTGACCAACTGTTTCAGCAAAACCAATTCGAAGCGGCTGAGCAGGCCTATGCCGCGCTGTTGCAAACCGAGCCACAGCATGCGTGGGCTGCGTTGCAATGGGCTCGCTGTGCGGTTCAATTGGGGCAAGGCCGTGCGGCGCGCGATCGGTTTGCCGGGTTGCTCAAAACCCATCCTCAGAATTTCAGCGGCTGGTTGGAAGCGGGCCATTTGTGTCGTCAGCAAAGTGCCTTCGAGCAAGCCTTGGCCAGCTACCAACGCGCCATGGACGTGGACCCCACGCGTTATGAAGCCCCTTTGGGTGCAGCGCGTTTGCTCGAAGAGTTGGGTCGACGCGACGAGGGCGCGGCCCTCTACCACCGCGCCAGCACCTTGGTGCCGCCAGACAAGCGCCACTTCATGCACCAGCGCATGGCCAAGTTTCGCCAAGAGCGCGGCGATGTGCCCGCCGCCTTGGACAGTTTGCGACTAGCCCTGTTGGCCGTCGAAGCATCACAGCCGCCTTTGTCATTGAACCAACGTTGCGAGATGTTGATCGACTTGGGTGAGTTGTTGTTGCGCATCAACGCGCGTGAGGACGCCATGCAAGTGCTGACCCAGGCCTCGCAAGCCACCGCCGAAGACACCTTGGTGCGTTTGGCGCAAACGTCGCTTCGCTTTAACTTGTGGCAAGAGTCGCAAGCGGTCTTGCAACGCAACGCCGAGCTGCACCCTGACAGCGCATCGGCCCTGTGGAACTTGGCCCATGGCTATGTCGAGACGTGGGAGATGGATTTGGCATTGGCCACCTTGGCGCGCGCCGAGGCTATAGCGCCGCAACCGGGCGCGCGTTCCCTGCGGGCTACAGTGGCAGGCCGTTTGGGCGAGGTGGACAAAGCGCTGGCCCTGTATGCCGAGTTGGCTCAAGAGGAAGGGCCCTTGTCCCAGATGCGCTCCAGCGCCGCCATGGCCTCGCTCTACAGCGACAAGCTCACGCCTTTGGCGGTGGCTACCCTGCACCGCGAGCTGTTTGCACCTATGGGCGAGGGCGCTCGGCAACCCGAGAGTTTTGCGAATCCCCGCGACCCGCACAAGCGTTTGCGCTTGGGCCTGGTCACGGCAGACTTTCACCACCAGCACCCGGTCAATATCTTCATGCAACCGGTGTTGGCCCGTTGGAACCCCGAGGACATCCAGATCACGGTGTACTTTACGGGCGTGAGTTACGACGAGCAAACCTTGCTCGCCAAGCGGCGTGTGAGCCATTGGGTGGAAGTGACGACCTTGAACGATGCGCAATTGGCGCGCCGTATTGAAGAAGACGGTATGGATGTGCTGCTCGACTTGGCGGGCCACACCGGTCAGCAGCGCATGTCGTTGTTCGCCAAATGTGCGGCGCCGGTGCAAGCCACGTTTTTAGGTTACCCCGGCTCCACTGGTGTGCCCCATATGGATTGGATCTTGGCTGACCCGGTGGTCGCACCTGTGGGCAGCGAGCCCTTGTTCTCCGAGCAAGTGCTTCGCTTGCCGCATGCGGTGTTTTGCTTTGCGCCTGAGGTCGACTACCCCTATCCCGCATTTAATGCAGAGACTGTTAAGCGTTCCTTGACCTTTGCGTCTTTCAACAATGTGTCCAAACTCACACCGCGCACCTTGGCGCTGTGGGCGAATGTGCTCAAGGCCATTCCCGATTCACGCTTGTTGTTGAAAGCACCCAGCTTCAAAGATGCAACTGCCATCAAGGTGTTTGGTCAGCGCTTGCAAGACTTGGGCGTGGCCTTGGAGCGCATCGATTTTCGCGGTCCGACCGGTTTGAGCGACACGATGGCCGAGTACGGCGATGTGGACATTGCGCTGGACCCGGTGCCCTACAACGGTGGCACCACCAGTTTGCAAGCCCTGTGGATGGGTGCGCCGGTCTTGACCATTGCCGGCGGGCATTTTGTCTCACGCATGGGCGCGAGCTTCATGCATGCGGCGGGCTTGTCCGAGTGGGTGGCCACCGACGATGCCGATTTGGTTCGCCGTGCGGTGGCGTTGTCTCAAGATCGGCAAGCCTTGTTGCGCTTGAAGCAAGGCTTGCGTCAACGTTTGCAGGCCTTGCCGGCATGGGACATTGACCAATACACACGTGATATGCAAACCGCTATTCGACGCATGTGGATGGCTTCGTCGCTGCGTTCCTTGCCATGAGGTTTATGCAGAACGGGAGCGCGCCAGGGGTGGGTTACGCATGAAATAATTTTCAATGCCGCGCATCAATGCATCGGCCAACTGGTTTTGGTAGGTCGCACTGATCAGCAAAGCTTCCTCTTCAGGGTTACTGATGAAAGCCGTCTCCACCAACAAGCTGGGAATATCAGGGGCCTTTAACACGGCAAAACCCGCTTGTTCAACTTGCGGTTTGTGCAGTTTGCCCACACGGCGAATTTGTCCCAGCATCTCATTGCCCAGTTTCAAGCTGTCGTTGATTTGCGCGGTGGTGCTCATGTCGAGCAGAGCACGTTGCACATGCTGGTCTTGCACTTTGATGTTCAAGCCACCAATGGCATCAGCACCGTTTTCCTTGTTGGCCATCCAACGTGCTGCTGCGCTGGAGGCCGCCCCTTGGCTGAGGGCAAAGACGCTCGCACCGCGGGCTTGCGGTGTGAAAAAAGCGTCGGCGTGCAAGCTGATGAACAAATCCGCTTGCACCTTTTGGGCTTTTTGCACCCTGACATGCAAGGGTAAAAAAAAGTCTGCATCGCGGGTGAGAAAAGCGCGCAAAGGCAGTTCGCCACGCTTGGTCTTCAGCACAGTTGTGTTGATGCGTTCACGCAAAAGATGGGCGATTTGCAACACCACGTCTTTTTCGCGTGTGCCATTGGGGCCAACGGCACCGGGGTCTTCACCACCGTGGCCGGGGTCCAGAGCCACCACCACAAACCGATCGGTTTTGACTGTGGGAGCAGAATTGCCTATGGGTGCAATTTCGCTCGTACTGGTGGCAGGTTTTGGGTGGTTGGCTGCCATATCGCCTAAAGCATCTTTGCCAGGCATGGGTTTGTCGCCCAGCAAGCGTTCAGCAATCAGTGCCTCTAAAGGGTCAGCCTCTTGGTTGGGGTAAAGGTCTAACACCAAGCGGTGTTGAAAATTCGATTGCCCTGATTGAACTGGTGCCAAAGCAAACACTTGCGGTTTAACAGGTTGGCGCAGGTCCAGTACCAAGCGAACGGTGGTGGGGGTGAATTGGCCTATACGTACACCCGTGATAAAGGGGTCGTCGTTGCGTACCTTGCCGACCAAGTCGCGCAATGCAGTATTCAATTCAATTCCTTCTATGTCTACCGCCAAACGCGGTGGGTTGGCCACGAAGGTGTGGGTGACTTTCAGCAGGGTGTCGGACTCAATGGTCACGCGTGTGTATTCGACCGCTGGCCATACGCGCACAGCCAATATGCTGGCACCCCACGCTAACTGCGCTCGGCCCAATAGCAAAACCACGCTGCTGGCCTTCAGCAGTTGTCGTCTTTGTGGACTGTGCTTTTTCATGCCAATAAATCTTCACCCAATGTGCTGTGAGCACACAAGCGTACATCGCGGCTGCCATCAGCGTGGACATTGAGATGGATGTCCAAGTCGGCTGTGGGCAAAAAACCCAGGGCTTTCTCTGGCCACTCACAAATTTTCAGACCTGCGCTTGCAAACATGTCTCTGAAACCCGCGTCTTCCCATTCACGTGGGTCGTTGAAACGGTAAAAGTCGAAATGCCAAATGGACAAATGATGGCCGTTCTCATGGACGCCGTAGGGCTCGACCACCGCATAGGTAGGGCTTTTGATGCGGTCTTTCACCCCCAAAGCTTGAAGCAGATAACGCGTGAAAGTGGTTTTCCCCGCACCCAAATCGCCGTGCAAACACAGCAGTGCTTGCATCACAGCGGGGCATAACGCCAGACGCTTGGCAAAAGCCTCGCATGCTTGCTCATCGGGCCAGTGCAGGGTTTTTACAATCGGCTTTTCGTTCAAAGGGTGTATGTGTCCATCAATCAATCTGCGTTGCTCGCTCAACTGCAAGACTGGGGTTCAGAGCTGGGATTCTCCCAAATTGGCATAGCCCCTGTGGACCTGCGGGATGCAGAGCCCGGTTTGCTGGCTTGGCTTGCCCTTGGACACCACGGCGAGATGTCTTACATGGCCCGCCATGGCCTCACCCGCGCCAGACCCGCCGAGTTGGTGCCGGGCACCTTAAGCGTCATCACCGCCCGCATGGATTACCTGCCCCAAGAGCACGCATCGGGTTCATCCGATAGGCTTGACAGCGAAATGCAGCGCTTGCAACAACCCATGCAAGCCGTGGTGTCGGTCTATGCCCGTGGCCGGGACTACCACAAGGTGATGCGCCAACGTTTGCAACAGCTGGCTGACAAACTGCAAGCGTATGCAGGCACCATGGGCTTTAGGGTATTCACAGACTCTGCCCCAGTGCTGGAAGCAGAGCTAGCGGTGCGCAGTGGTCTTGGGTGGCGCGGCAAACATACCTTGGTGTTACACCGTGATGCCGGGTCGTTTTTTTTCTTGGGCGAAATTTTTGTGGACATTGCGCTTGCGCCCACGCCCACAGAAACCGAGCATTGCGGCACTTGCAGCGCCTGTATCAGCGTCTGTCCTACCCAAGCCATCGTTGAACCTTACCGCTTGGATGCGAGGCGATGTATCTCCTACTTGACGATTGAACACGAGGGAAGTATTCCTCTAGAGCTTCGACCCCTGATAGGCAACCGTATTTACGGTTGCGATGACTGTCAGTTGGTTTGCCCGTGGAACAAATTCGCCAAGCGCTCTGCGTTGCCAGACTTTGATGAACGCCATGGTTTGGGCACTGCAACCCTGCTGCAACTGCTTGAATGGGACGAAGAGCGTTTTTTGCGTTTGACAGAGGGGAGTGCGATTCGACGCATAGGCCATGCGCGGTGGTTACGTAATTTGGCCGTTGCTACGGGAAATGCTTTACGGCATAGCCTTTCAGATACCGACCGTGTTGCTTTACAGCAAGCATTGCAGCGTTGGCAAAACCACTCCAGCGACGTGGTGCGTGAGCATGTGGCTTGGGCGCTGCGCTCGCAATGACAACGTCAGACAAGCGTAAGTAACCAGGACTTTTTGGCTGCCTTTTGATCCAAGTCAAGTTGTTCGTAGCCTTCTCAACTTAGCCTACAGGCTATGAATGCTGTTTATGGATTACTGGACAACCCCAAACGCTGGGCATTGTTCAGTTCATTGCTTAAATCAGAAGCACCCAACGACCATTTGTGGCAATCACAGGTTGTCATTGAAGGCATGACCTGTGGCGCATGTGCCTTGAATGTCGAATCTGCATTACGCGCTGTCCCAGGCGTGAAGTCAGCGCAAGTCAATGGCGCAACCCACCGCGCCAATATCGTTTGGTCTGACACAGAGGTCCAACCTTCCCAATGGTTCACGGCGATCGATAAAGCTGGCTACCACGCATTACCTGCGCAAGACCATCAGGCTCGGGAAACCAGCGCATTACTGGTCAGACAAAATCTTTGGCGCTGGGCTGTTGCTGGTTTTTGCATGATGCAGGTGATGATGTACGCCTTGCCTCCGTATTTTTCTGCAGAGCATGAGATCACCCCTGATATGTTGTCCTTGTTGCGTTGGGCTGCATGGGTTTTGACCTTGCCTGTGATGTTTTTCTCGGCCGATGTATTCACCAAGGCTGCATGGCGCGACATACGGCAAGGCCATATCAGCATGGATTTGCCCGTGGCACTGGGTTTGTGGGTGTCTTTTATCGTCAGCACCATTGCCATGTTTGAACCCACAGGTGTATTGGGTGATGCGGTGTATTTTGACTCCATCACCATGTTTGTATTCTTTTTGTTAACAGGGCGCTGGCTAGAGTCTCGTTTGCGCGAGAAAACCGCAGGTTCTCTGGAAGCCTTGATCAACCGACTGCCTGACACTGTGCGTCGTTTGAATGCACAACAAACCTTTGATACGGTAGCCACCGAAGAAGTGCAGGTGGGTGATGTGTTAGAGGTACGACCTGGCGAGGTATTTTCTGCCGATGCCACCATTACCGCAGGTACTACCTTGGTGGAAGAGGCACTGCTGACGGGTGAATCCACGCCTTTGCCCCGCAACATGGGCGAGAAGGTGATGGCAGGCTCGCACAACCTCAGCCAAACCGTGCGAGTTTGTGTGAGTCAAGTGGGCGCATCCACACGCTTTGCACAAATCGTTGATTTGATGCAAAGCGCTTCATTGCACAAACCGCGCTTGGCCATCTTGGCAGACCGCATCGCCAAACCTTTTTTGATAGCTGTTTTGTTTGCAGCTGTCTTAAGTGCTTGGTTAGCTTGGGACGTTTCACCCTCTCATGCATTGATGGTAGCTGTGTCGGTATTGATAGTTACTTGTCCATGTGCCTTAACCCTGGCCACGCCTGCAGCCATGCTGTCAGCCGCGGGTGCTTTGGCTCGTCAAGGGGTGTTATTGCGTGATGTACAAACCTTGGAAACCTTAGCGCAAGTGGATACCGTGGTGTTTGACAAGACGGGTACATTGACCAGTGACCGGTTTGAGCTGCAGTCCCTCTACACCGCTGAAGGCGTGATGGGAGCGGATGACCTGACTTCGACCGTCAGTCAACAACTGTTGGCGTTGGCCGCAGGCATGGCTCAACACTCTTGGCATCCTTACTCACGTGCTGTGGTGGCTTTGGCAAGCGACATCTTGCCCGCCGCAGGCTTGGGTGCCGTTCAAGAAACCGTGGGTCAAGGTCTTTCTGCACAGTATCTAGATCCACAAGTCAACCGTCCTGCGCAAACCTTGCGCATGGGTTCGTTGGCGTTTTGTCAAGAAGCGTTAGATCAATGGGATGTGCCAGCTTTGGCTGCCCAATACGGTCAAGTCCATTTGAGTGACAGCCATGGGTGGTTAGCCTCATTTGCGTTTCGCGAAGTCATACGCCCGGATGCTTTGGAAACTGTTCAAGCATTAAAGGCGCAGGGCATAGAAGTGTTCTTGATGTCTGGTGACAAACTGACCACTGTCAAAGCCATGGCGCAACGCTTGGGATTGATGGACGGTAACTTCACCGCCGAATGTACTCCACAGGAAAAATTGCAACGTGTCAAAGCCTTGCAAGCCTTGGGCAGACGTGTAGCCATGGTGGGTGATGGCTTCAATGACATGCCTGTGTTGGCGGGTGCGCATGTTTCTGTGGCTTTTGGGGAAGCCGTTCCCTTGGCCCGTGCCAAAGCCGATGTGGTGGTGCAAGGTCAGCATTTGCGTGCGGTAGCGCAAATTTTGGATTTGGCCAAGCGAACTCGTCGTGTGGTCATGCACAGTTTGATTTGGGCGGGTGTTTACAACGCCGTATGTGTTCCGTTGGCTTTCATGGGGTACTTACCCCCTTGGTTAGCAGGTTTGGGTATGGCGCTGAGCTCTGTGGTGGTTGTCGCTTATGCATTGCAACTGGCCCAAACTTTGCAGTGGCCTGTCCGTGGAGTGAAAGCCTGAGATGGAAATTTTATTTTTACTCATACCGCTGTCGGTTGTCTTGGTGTTATTGATTTTGATTGGCTTGTGGTGGGCCATCGACAAGGGACAGTTTGAACATTTAGACGCAGAGGGTGAACGCATTCTTCGTCATGAGTGAGATCACAAAGTATTTGACATAAGTGTGTGAAAGGTTGTCCATGAATTCCATCACTGAAACAACTTACAGCGATACAGTTGTACGCCAGTTCACCCTCATGACGGTTGTCTGGGGTGTGGTTGGCATGCTGGTAGGGCTGATTATTGCAGCGCAACTGGCCTGGCCCGAATTGAATTTCGGCATTCCCTGGTTCAGTTACGGTCGTTTGCGACCTTTGCACACCAACGCAGTGATTTTTGCGTTTGGTGGTTGTGCCTTGTTTGCCACCAGTTACTACGTGGTGCAGCGTACGGGCCAAACCCGCTTGTTTGCGCCTGGCTTGGCGGCGTTCACTTTTTGGGGTTGGCAAGCAGTGATCTTGGCTGCAGCCATCAGTTTGCCTTTGGGCTATACCAGTGGCAAAGAATACGCCGAGCTTGAATGGCCTATCGACATACTTATTACCGTGGTGTGGGTGTCGTATGCCATTGTGTTTTTTGGCACGGTGGTGAAGCGCAAAGTCAGCCATATTTATGTGGCCAACTGGTTTTATGGGGCCTTCATACTCACGGTTGCTGTGCTGCACTTGGTCAATAGCGCTGCTGTTCCTGCCGGCATGATGAAGTCGTATTCCGCCTATGCAGGCGTGCAAGACGCCATGGTGCAGTGGTGGTACGGTCATAACGCCGTGGGTTTTTTCCTGACAGCAGGATTTTTGGGCATGATGTATTACTTCATACCCAAGCAAGCTGAGCGGCCTGTGTATTCGTATCGCTTGTCGATTGTTCACTTCTGGGCATTGATCTTCACCTATATGTGGGCAGGCCCTCACCATTTGCATTACACCGCCTTGCCCGATTGGACCCAATCTTTGGGTATGGTGTTTTCACTTATTTTGTTAGCGCCCAGTTGGGGCGGCATGATCAACGGCATCATGACCTTGTCGGGTGCTTGGCATAAGTTACGCGATGACCCCGTGCTGCGCTTCATGATCGTGTCCTTGTCTTTTTACGGCATGAGCACGTTTGAAGGGCCCATGATGTCCATCAAAACGGTGAATGCCTTGTCGCATTACACCGATTGGACTGTTGGCCATGTGCATTCGGGTGCGTTAGGTTGGGTAGGCTTGGTATCCATGGGTGCGGTGTACTTCTTGGTACCGCGCTTGTTTGGACAGAAAAAAATGCACAGTGTTCCCGCCATTGAGCTGCACTTTTGGACAGCCACCATTGGCATCGTGCTCTATATCAGTGCCATGTGGATTGCCGGTGTCATGCAAGGCTTGATGTGGCGCGCTATCAACGAAGATGGCACGCTCACCTATACCTTTGTGGAAAGTGTCAAAGCGACTTATCCGTATTACGTTGTCCGTGTGGTGGGCGGTGCTTTGTATCTCTTCGGCATGGTGGTGATGTTGTGGAACGTGATGATGACAGCATTCAAAGGCAAGGTCATTGCTATCCCCATTCCAGCTGTTGTGGCACACGCCTAAGGAGTCAAACATGTCTGATCAAAAAAACCCAGGCTTTAGCCACGAAAAAATTGAAACCCACAGCTTTTTGATGGTGGTGTTGATTGTGTTGGTCATTGCTTTTGGTGGTTTGGTGGAAATCGTTCCCCTGTTTTTTCAAAGTTCCACCACACAGCCCTTAGAGGGGGTTAAACCATTACCGGCCTTGGAATTGGCAGGACGCGATATTTATGTGCGCGAAGGTTGCTACAACTGCCACTCCCAGATGATTCGCCCATTCCGTTCTGAAACCTTGCGCTATGGCCACTATTCAGTCGCAGGAGAATT
>Ga0214919_10011563_pt1 | contig 11001 bp, 15 predicted proteins | sample LL1503_MetaG_FD_177994 | JGI IMG/M metagenome (GOLD analysis project Ga0214919, IMG submission 177994) | Freshwater microbial communities from Lake Lanier, Atlanta, Georgia, United States - LL-1503 | ecosystem: Environmental > Aquatic > Freshwater > Lake | place: USA: Georgia | collected...
TTTTATCCACCCTGTGGATAGCTTGTGAGTAAAATTCCCCCGCAAAGACTCCTAAAATGAAAAAAGGCCAACCAAATTTTATTTGCTTGAGCCTTTTTTTATAATTTAACAAGACACCCTTTATAAAATTGGTCGACAAATATCAAGACAGCCCAAAAGCAGAATCCCGATTATTCGAAAGAGTAATCGGGATTCTGCTTTTTTAAAATTTAAGATGAAACTATTCTTCTTCTTTTGTAAGAAGATCAGCTTCTGCAGAAGATGTATCTTCTGTCTTAGCGACTGTTTTTTTCTTAGCAGGAGCTTTTTTGACCTCTTCGGTAGCTACTTCTACTGGTGCAGCGATAACTTCTACCTCTTTTTTAAGATTTGTGGGTGCTTCTACTGATTTTAATCCAAAAGGAATGACAGAAACGTACGATTTATTGTCAAATTTCTTTTGGAAAATTACAGTACCATCTGTTAGTGCAAATAATGTATGATCGCGACCAATACCTACATTTTTGTCGGGACGATGTGGTGTTCCACGTTGGCGCACGATAATATTACCTGCGATAGCTGTTTGACCACCAAAAATTTTGATACCCAAACGTTTGCTATGTGACTCGCGACCATTTCTGGAACTACCCGCTCCTTTTTTATGTGCCATGTTATATTGTTTTTATGAATTGTAAATCAATTCAGAACTTTAAAATGAAAATTATAATTTGATGTCAGTGATCGCAATTTTTGTGAATTGCTGACGATGTCCATTTTTCTTTTTGTAACCTTTACGACGTTTTTTCTTGAAGATGATCACCTTGTCACCTTTTAAATGAGACACAATTGTAGCCGAAACCTTAGCTCCATTCAAAGTAGGGGTGCCTACTTTAATTTGACCTTTTTCTTCAGCTAACAAAACATTGTCAAATTCAATACTAGCGCCTTCATCTCCTTGTAAGCGGTGTACAAAAAGATACTGGTCTTTTGCAACCTTGAATTGCTGCCCAGCTATATTTACTATTGCGTACATGTTGTTTATGTTTGTTTAAATTATTTTAAATGAGGTGCAAATATAAAAATATTATCCGTTAATACAGAACAGGTCGATCGCTTTTTAGACAAGTAGGTCTGAAAATGGAATCCAATTGATGATATTTTAGGGAATCTGTTTGTTTGATACGTCGAAATTCCCTGTGGATTGTTTTATTTCGTAGTATGTGAATTTGTCATTTGCCCAAAATTCAGTGCCATATACCGTTTGGTTGGGGGTGATGATTGTGACTAACTTAGTTGAATAAAATCGATGCTGATTGTTGTCCCATATCAACTCATCCGATTTAAATATTTTACCATCCTTATTCGTTGCGACCACATTTTTTCGAAGCTCGACGATGTTTTCATGTTCGCGCCGTATGGCGTAATCTGCAATAATGTTGCTGGTTTCCTGCTGATTTTGGTCAAAAAAAATGGCCTTAACACCTTTTTTCATTTCATCGTACGGCCTATCCGTTTTAAAATGAAGTAGCTCTGGTGTCGTAATTTTTGCTTTAACAACCGCTGAATCACTATAAATAATTTCTACACCTGTAGAAATATCAACTGTTGGCATTGAATGATTGTATGATGATATTTTTTCTACATCACGTAAGTCATTTACACAGCCAGTATGAGTGAAGGTGCCTGCCCCAAGTATTAGGCAATAGCTGATATGACGCAGCTTAAACATGGGATTAGTCAAGTTTAGGTTTAATGAACCACTTGTCATTTACGGTAAACCCTAGACTAAATTTAACATAGTTTTCACGAATTAGGCCGTCATTCAATGTGCCTCTTTTTCCTATTTCAGTTGAGAAGTTTATTTTATAGAAAGCAAGTCTATTGGCTGCTAATGGTAATCCCAAACCAAAAGTAAGTGCATACTGATCGATCTGGTTGTTGTTAATATAGATGTAGCTTTTATTGTATTTAAGTCCAAAACGATAATCTACCCATTTGTAATAGCCCGAAACAGCATTTGCATCAGGAGTAAATTGTCCGCCAGCAGAAATAGTATAGCTGTCATTCAAGCCAGGATTTACGCTCCCTTGCCGGAAATTGCTCCACTGAGCATACGATAAATCAGCTCCGACTAAAAATTTATTTGTTTTTTCAAAAGTAAAACCAATGGTTTGCGTCATGGGTACGCTCAATTTGTTTGACACGTCATCAAACGTGTATGGCGAGCCTAAAGAGGTACTTTCATTACCTGATGTAAGATCTTTGCGGTAGACACTGCTAGTCGTCGAGTTGCTCGCATGTAGTGTGCTGGCTATAGTACCGGCATATCCAATCGTTACTCTTGACTTTTTTTGTGCATGAATGATGTATTGTACGCCGTAATCGATACTTAAACCATTAATACTACTGTTAGCTTGTTGCCTAGCGTTTAGTGCTTGCGCATCTTGTGTAAACTCAGTAGATCTGCTTTGTTTCAGGTTTCCAAATAGGTACGAAACGTTGGTTCCGATGCTTAAATTAGGACTTATTGAAAATCCATATCCTAAATAAGCTTTAGACAATCCACCATCTCCACTATAAATGTAATCCACCTGAGTGCTTGTATTGGCAATCGTCGCTGAGTTTTTATATTGATATCCTACTTCACTGTAGGGGAGTAAACCAAAACTTAATGCTGATTTCTTGTTGATGGGTATACCAAAAGCGATGTGGCTTAAGCTCATATCGAGGTTATTCTCTGATGCACTGGCTGTGTTTAGTTGCCTGAAATTGGCATTAGCTCCTAAGTCGAAAGTGGTCAATGCGATAGAAGAATAAGATGCCGGATTAGCTGGATTAATAGTACTATAGGCACCTAATTTAGGTAGGCCCACACTGATTCCTCCCATCGCTTTATTTTGTGGTAACAATGAACCACTTAAATCACCCAATCCAAATTTTGAATATGGAGAGCTGGTAGTTGTTTGAGCAAAAGTTGTAAGCGTCGTGAACAGGGTGCTTATGAGCGTGATATACTTGATCGTTTTAATCATTTTGTTGGTGGATAATTTCGTTTAAACCGATAAGAACCAAATGTGGTTCGACGCTTAAAAGATGAGCAAAGATGGTATTTTTCAGACGGGTATCAAAAAAAAATGCGTCACCACCACAAAGTACTACTTGTAGATCGGGATAACGTAGCTGGTAATTTTTGATAAATCCTTGCATTTCTAGCATAGCTCCTTGTGTCACTCCAGATAGTATGGAGGTACGCGTATCAGTGCCTGCTAAAGCTGTAAACTCAAGATCGAGGTCGATTAAGGGCAGTTTATCTGTAAATGTATGCAGTGCTTTCAAGCGCATGTGTATTCCTGGTGATATACTCCCGCCATGATACAACCCTTTTTTTGTTACTGCGTCGTACGTAATGCAAGTTCCTGCGTCAACAACTAGACAGTTTTTGTGTGGGTGAAGTGCTTGTGCCCCTACTACGCCAGCTAAGCGATCCAGTCCTAGGGTTTCAGGACTTTGGTATTGATTACTGATGGTCGTAGCCAGGTGTGTAGCAAAACGGATGTATGTTGTTTGTTTCGCAAGTAGTTCTTCTAGTTCGGTAATATGGTCTAGGCTGACGCAGGATAGTATACTATGTGTGATCCCTTGACCTGTTAGATAAGCATGGATATGTTGGGGATTCAGGGATTCATAATGGTCGACCTTACGTAATACTTGATGGTCAAATACAGCAACTTTTGTGTGTGTATTACCGATGTCAATAACCAGGTTTATCATGAAGCATTGACCATTTTTAGGATCGATTCAAAAATAGCTAATCCGTCTGTATTGCCTACGATTGTATTTGCTGCTCGTTCGGGGTGGGGCATCATGCCAAATACATTTCTAGTGGTATTACAAATTCCAGCAATATGGTCAATGGATCCATTTGGGTTTGATTGGGGATTTATGTTACCCGACTCATCGCAGTAGCGAAAAAGTATTTGATCCTGATCTTGGATTTGTTTTAATCCGTTTGCATGGATGAAATAATTCCCTTCACCATGCGCGATTGGAATTTTTAAGACTTTTTGGATATCTAATCCAGAGGTAATTAACGACTGATGTGTATCCGTTTTTAGATAAACATTCTGACAGATGAATCTGCAATTGGCATTATGTAACAGCGCTCCTGGCAGTAAACCTGCTTCGGTAAGTATTTGAAAGCCATTGCAAATACCCATGACATACCCTCCTTTATTGGCAAAAGAAATAATTTCTTTCATCAATGGCGAGAATCGAGCAATTGCACCTGAGCGTAGGTAATCGCCAAAAGAGAATCCTCCAGGAAGGATAATAAAGTCGGCATTTTGCAAATCATGGTCTTTGTGCCAAAGACGTACTACATCCTGCCCAAGTATATGTGCTAGCACATATAGCATGTCTTGATCGCAATTAGATCCAGGGAAAACAACTACTCCGAATTTCATGTGTATTTAATTATTTTTTTTAGTGGCTATGAAGCTGTCATAAGCTTATTTATTCAGGGTTTTGGAGGGATAGCTCATGATGGTTCATCTTCAGGTTTTTTCGTATTGATTTTTTTTATGCTAAGCTGCGCGTTTTTATTTTAAATGTCTAGCTCAGCAGCCGGATCCCAAAAAATTGTTTTAAAACTTTGTACCTGATCATCTAAAACGTGTATTTCCTCATCGTTTAAGAGCTTCATCATCTCATCCGAAGTTCCAAAATGATGTTTCCCTGTGAGTAGGCCATTTCTGTTAACCACGCGGTGTGCTGGCACAGTCGGGAAAATAGTGTGTGCCGCATTCATCGCATAACCAACCATACGAGATGAACTTTTGGTGCCCAAATAAGCAGCGATGGCACCATAGGATGTGACGCGTCCTCTGGGGATTAATCGTACTACTTGATATACCTCATCATAAAAAATCTTTCTGTCCATGTTTAAACTTTGGCTATGCCTTTTGCAAACCCTACGGTGTCGCGATAGATTTGTGGTGATATAGCCGCATTATTTTTAAAAAAGCGACTGAAATAATATTCATCATCATAACCCAATTCGTAGGCGATTGCTTTTACAGGTTTGTCGGTTAGGTAAAGCTCTCTTTTGGCTTCTATTACAATACGTTCGGCGATTAAATCAGTCAGTGTTTTGTTAAAATATGTTTTGGTGATTTTTGTTAGTGCTTTGGGTGTGATGTTTAATAAGGCCGCGTACTCACTGGCGGTGTGTTTACTTCTAAAATGCAGCTCGATATAGTTTTTTAAATTTTGGAGGATGAAAGGCTCTTTACTGTCAGAAACTATTTGGGGCGGTACTAATTGTTGTTCTGTTTTTAGTCGGGACGTTGTGATCAAAAATATTTTCAGGTACGAAACGAGTAGTTCATGCTGAGCTAATGCCGGATTTTGCACCTCTATCTGCATCTGTTCTAGCAACATCTTCAATGTGCTTTCTGCTGTTTCATCTACATGAACAAAGGGGGTATCGTATATGTTGTTGAATAGTACGCCATTGCAGGCTACCTCTTGTTGATGTTTATGGATGCAAAAAAAATCGGGATGGAAATTGAGTACCATTCCATTCAACCCGCTATTTGCTTGTAACATAAATGGCTGATAGGGGGCAAAAGCAAATAAAGTATTTTCAGAGAATTCGTATTCTGAAAAATCAGCTTTTAGATTTCCGTTTCCTTTTTGTATCCAAATGATGGCGTAATGGTTTAGGCGTTGGATTTGGTTAAAATAGTTGCTGTCTTCAAGCGAAGATAGCTTGAAAGCCAAGTGACCACTTTGAGGATTGATGAGGGTGAAGGTTTCTTGATTGGTCATCGTGCGAACTAGTAGTGAAATTTTCTATTATGCTCGTCAATCGCTAAATCATTGATGCTCGCATACCGTTTCGCCATCAAGCCATTTTGGTCAAACTCCCAATTTTCGTTACCGTAAGCTCTGAACCATTGCCCTTTTAAATCTTGATACTCGTACTCAAACAGTACGGCCATGCGGTTTTCGCGAAAGCCCCATAATTCTTTTTTGAGTTTATAATTTAACTCCTTTTCCCATTTACGTTTCAAAAATGCTTTCACTTGTTCTCGTCCATGAATGAATTCTGTCCGGTTGCGCCATTCGGTATCGATGGTGTATGCCAAACAAATTTTTTCAGGGTCTCGGGTATTCCAAGCATCTTCTGCTAGTTGTACTTTTTGTTTTGCAGTTTCCTCATTAAAAGGGGGTAGCGGTAGTTTCTGTTCCATAGGTAGCATTTTTTAAAAATAGAGATTTAACTGATTGCATGAATAACATGTCAAGCCTCATCTACCCCCTTCTCCATTTCGAAAATCTCAAATAGGAGAGAGGGGGTGTTTTGATATCATTAATTAACATGCTGTACTAACTCAGGTGCACGAGGGAAGTCGATAGGGATTTGAGTCAGATTATGTAAGTAGTTCATCACAATTTTGTCGGCTACTGCGATGATCACGTCTACGATGCTGCCCTTGGTGTACCCTGCGGCAAGGAAGTTGTCGGTCGTTTCTTTGGCAATGCCTCCCTTTAAAGCGGTAACCTCATGAGTGAAACGCACTAATGCATCCAGTTTTTTGTCAAAGGAAGCGGATCCGCTACGAATTTCAAGAATTTGTTCATCGGTAAAGCCATTCATCTTTCCGACCACCGTGTGTGCTGATAGGCAGTAGTGGCAGGCATTTTCCTGACTTACTACTAAATTGATGACTTCTTTTTCTTTTTTACTAAGCGATGTTTTCGCATTTTGAAGGTGAAGGTAGTTTTCTAAACCAGTGTCTGAGTATGCCATTGTTGCGTACAAATTGGGCACGAAGCCTAAATTTTTTTGGAGGTTATCAAAAATGTTTTGATTGTTTGCAGATACTTCTCCTCTGCTAGGAACATGGAATCTTTTCATGGTCGTTTATTTTTAATTGTTTGACTATGTAAAGATCCTAATGAATTACTTTTCAGAAAATGGACGATATGCGCAAGCAGATGGACAATTTTCCTGACTAACTATCAGAAGTTAAATTTCAAATAGTTGATGTTTTTATTACTCGCCAAATACTTTTTTTCATAGTACGTTTTGATGGAAAGTACGTCGGTTACAAATTCAGAATGATACAAATCAGTGGTACAGATATCCAGATTGAGATTTTGTTTTTCGATGGTTTCGAGCGTGTAGGCATGCAATGCATCATTGTCGGTTTTTAGATGAATACTCGCTTCTGGTTTTAAAATGATTTTGTACATCTCCAGAAAGCGAGGGGCAGTCAGCCGCTTTTTCTCACGACTGATTTGTGGTTGTGGATCAGGGAAGGTAATCCAGATTTCGGATACTTCACCCGCTTCAAAATAATCTACAATGTTTTCTATCTGTATACGCAGAAATGCTACATTGGTAATCTGTTCTTCAATAGCCGTTTTGGCACCGCGCCAAATACGATTGCCTTTATAATCGACTCCAACAAAATTTTTATCTGGGAACAACCGAGCCATGTTCACGGTATATTCGCCTTTGCCACAAGCCAGTTCCAAAACAAGTGGTTTATTGTTCTTGAATTGTGTTTTACTCCAGTTTCCTTTTAATGCTTTGCCAGCCTCTAGCTCCAACACATTGTCAAAAGTGGCTATCTCTGCAAAACGACGTAGTTTATCCTTGCTCATTCTTAATATCTAATCTGGCACAAAAATAGTTTTATCTTAGCAGCCATATTGTATCTAGATGAACAAAATTGCTAAAATTTATGTTGCTGGGCATCGCGGGATGGTGGGTTCTGCAATCGTACGAAAACTTCAGAAAGAAGGCTACACGAATTTAATCAGCCGGACTTCAGCGGAATTAGATCTCCGGAATCAGCAAGCCGTAACTAATTTTTTTGCTTCCGAAAAACCAGAGTATGTTTTTTTGGCAGCCGCCAAAGTAGGAGGGATTGTGGCCAACAATACGTATAGGGCTGATTTTTTGTACGAGAATCTGGTCATCCAAAATAACGTGATTCATAACTCCTATATAACAGGAGTTAAAAAACTGATGTTTTTGGGTTCCAGCTGCATTTATCCAAAACTAGCTCCGCAGCCTCTCAAAGAGGAATATTTACTAACGGGCCTGCTCGAACCTACTAACGAGCCTTACGCCATCGCCAAAATTGCAGGGATTAAATTGTGTGATGCGTATCGTGACCAGTATGGTTGCAATTTTATTTCCGTAATGCCCACTAATTTGTACGGATACAACGACAACTATCACCCACAAAACTCACATGTTTTACCTGCGCTGATTCGAAAGTTTCACGAGGCAAAAATAAAAGGTGAATCTGAAGTAAGCATCTGGGGTACCGGAAATCCTAAACGTGAATTTTTGTTTGCCGATGATTTGGCCGATGCTTGTTACTTTTTGATGCAAAACTACAACGAACCGAACCTAATCAATATTGGTACAGGTGAAGACATTAGCATCAAAGATCTTGCTTTACTCATAAAAGAGCATATTGGCTATTCAGGGACATTAAATTTTGATACCACCAAACCCGACGGAACTCCACGTAAATTGATGGATGTTTCTAAGTTGCATGCACTCGGGTGGAAGCACAAGGTGGAATTGGAAGAGGGGCTTGGCTTGGCTTATGCTGATTTTTTGAAGGAGAGTAATGTTAAAACACAGTGAAATTTTAGGTAAACTATAAGTCTGGATTACGTATCAAGCCTACTATGCTACTTCTATATTTTTTATCATAAAAGGTTTTCCAATCACTCCATCCATTTGTTTTTAGATAACTGATAATAGCTTGAAAATCTTGTGTGCCACTAAAAAGTGCAATTTTGACATTTTTGTTTTCGTTTATCTTTTTTGCTGAATTTTGGTCTTGATATTGAAACATTCCTTTGTTTATTAATTTCTCCCAATTCTGATTATTCAGGACTATATTTTTAACGGTATAGCCTGCAAGAATTTGTGGTAGCACCCCATATACAGTGCCATAAATATAAACATCGCCGCTATGCCCACTATTTTTTACGGCAGTAAGTGCGTGATTGTAGGGGAATATATATTCCGATAGGAGAGTAATACCAAATGATCCATGATTATCATAAAAACAACTATACTTTAAATCATTATTGGGTTTGTTGAGACTCGAAATGTTTTTAAAGAGATAGGTGTTTATACTGATTAATAGGATACATAAGGGAAGATATATATACATATTTCCAGCAAAGTGATATAGAAGTAAGAAAAATCCAATAATAACGAAGGGTATCACATATTCAGCTTGATATCTCCCTACACCCCAATATATTTTGTCTATTGAATAGAATTGAATGTAGTCTACAAGCAGGAATAGAAGGGTAGTGTATCTAAATGTATGATGGATCATTTTTTGATAAAATTTGACTACAAAGACTGAAAAACAAACTGCTTTTAAAGCATTTAAAAGCAGTTTATGAAAATCTAAATATCCCTAAAAAGGGGCATCATACATTTAGATACACTACCAATAAATCATTTTCAGCGTGGATTCAGCGGCTTGGATAAATTTAGAAGAGCCATTAATCACTATTTCTTTATTTTTTAAATCGAAATAAACATCTACTGAAGGGTATGTAGCAGCTATTTTATTTCTAAAAAAGATGGATTGATCGGGAACCAGAATATGATCACGCACATCTTCTATCTTCATTTGATTTATCCCATTACTAATCTCTTCAAAAAGGACTTGTTTACTTCCTAAATTCGTATTCTCTGAGTGATCTTCCATCACAATACTCAATTTCAAAAAACCGATAATGCGTTGCTGAATTCGATCATATAGCGACAATACTTCCTCTACAGTTTCTGCATGAACGATTACTCCATGATTCTTCAAGAAATAAATTTGTGCTTTTTCGCCACTCGCTACCATTTTGTATATATAGGATGCGAGCGGATGGCCAGGCATAATATAAGGTACCAGCACATACGAAATGTCTGAAAAAATAATCTTCAACAAATCGGGGCACTCCACACAGCAGGTAATCACGTTCACATAAATGGAGTGCGTGTGTAATACATATTTTTCTAAAGCAGCATGGAATTCGAATTCCATCGATGGTTTCAGGCCTTCGGGAATGGATTTTGATACTAAAGCTGATGGCCCCTCTAACAAACCATCATTGCCATAAGCAACAAGGTTATTTACAGCTTGATGGTGATCAACCCACACAAGCCCCGCACCATTAGTTACATCCTGAAAAGTAAAACCAGAAGCTTTGATAAGCATAGTGCCTTGATCCTTTACCGATGTATTACCCCCTGGTCCTTGCACATGCTCCCAGCTATTTGCAAAGGGAGTAGTAATTAATTGAATATTATGGATTATCTCTTGTGACATAGGTTTACAATACATCTGTTTTTAAAAATATCCCATTTCTCCTGAGCTGTGTACTAATTTGATAAAGCAATAAAATTTGCATCAAACCTAAATAATCATCGGCCCATATGGGGTTTGTCCCAGTCAGATCTTCTATATCCAAACCTAAACAGAGAGCGGCTTCACTTATTCTAGCTGCTTTTACTTCTCCAGAAATGGTTATTTCTTGTTTCAGATGATCGATACTATGCGTGATAAACAGCTTGGTTTTTAGTCGTAAAATATCCAGCAATTGTTCAAAATAAATATCATTTGGGCATGTTATTTTAAGCAGCATATCTGGATCATCATCTACCATTTCATTCGGATGAATGCCTTGCTTATTCTCTATCGAAAAAATAATATCTGAGTCTGTTTCCTGATTAAGAATATGGCTCAGGGAGTCACCCATTCTTTTCTCAATGGCCTCGATCACTTTTTCACTTGAATAGCCCCTCGTTTGCGTATCACGTTTACCCTTCCAATATCTTCTCAAAGCTTCAGAAGGCTTCAAAAATATTTTTAGATCATAAGAGCCTGTTTAAATTTTATTCAACAATAATTTTATAGCGGATAATTTGGTCATATATTCTGCAGAATCGATCAAAAGCTCATAGTTTCTGCAGAG
>Ga0214919_10011564_pt1 | contig 11000 bp, 10 predicted proteins | sample LL1503_MetaG_FD_177994 | JGI IMG/M metagenome (GOLD analysis project Ga0214919, IMG submission 177994) | Freshwater microbial communities from Lake Lanier, Atlanta, Georgia, United States - LL-1503 | ecosystem: Environmental > Aquatic > Freshwater > Lake | place: USA: Georgia | collected...
CGATGGAAACCATGGGTGGAGTTTCCACTTCGATGATTGATCGCAACACCACGATTCCTACCAAGAAATCTCAGGTCTACTCGACTGCTGCGGATAACCAACCCGCGGTGGATATTGTAATCCTCCAAGGCGAACGCCCGATGGCGAAGGACAACAAGAAGCTCGGTACCTTTAAGCTCGATGGCATCATGCCCGCCGCGCGTGGTACGCCTCAAATCGAAGTCACTTTCGATATTGATGCGAACGGTATTCTTCACGTCTCTGCGACGGATAAAGGAACCGGTAAGGAACAGAAGATTTCGATCACTGGCTCCTCGGGTCTGTCCAAGGAAGAAGTTGAGAAGCTGCGCAAGGAAGCTGAATTGTACGCTGACGAAGATAAGAAGGCACGCGATTCGGCCGAAGCCCGCAATCAACTCGATGCCGTTATCTTCCAGGCTGAAAAACAAATTAAGGACAATGGCGACAAGTTCCCTGGCGACACCAAGGCTCGCTCGGAAGCGGCGGTCAAGGAAGGTCAGGAGCTCTTAAAGAAAGAAGGCGCCACCGCTGAGGAATTCCAAAAAGCCCACGAAGCCATCATGACTCCGCTCACCGAGGCTGCGCAGGCGATTTACGCCGATGCGGCTAAGCAGGGCGAACAAGCCCAGCCAGGTGCGGATGGCGCTGCTGGCGGCGAGAAGAAAAAGTCGAAGGACGGTAAAGTCGTCGACGGAGACTTCGAGGTTGTGGACGAAGACAAGAAGTAAGCCGCAGTCTTAATTAGCTGCCAATCAAGGGCTGGGGTCGCGTGACCCTGGCCCTTTTTATTTTAATTATGAACCATGGGTGGCGTTGAATCGCCCTTGCCCCGAGGGGCTGACTTTGTTGGTCTTGAGGGGTGAACGCTTCGGAGCAACTTTTTCAACGGGCACTGCAGATGATCCCTGGTGGGGTTAATTCGCCGGTGCGCGCTTTTAGGTCGGTCGGCGGTACGCCGTTCTTTACGCAATCGGCGAATGGAGCCCGACTCACCACGGCCGACGGAATAGAGCTAGTTGATTTTGTGTTAACCTGGGGTCCGGCTATTCACGGCCACAACGACCCCGATATCCGTCAGGCGATTAAAGAAGCCCTGGATCGTGGCACCAGTTTCGGTACGCCTAATCCCTTGGAAGTGGAAATGGCGGAATTGATTTTGCAATGCGTGCCGGCGATTAAAAAAGTGCGCATGACTAATAGTGGAACCGAAGCCACGATGTCGGCCATACGCTTGGCACGTGGTTACACCGGACGTTCTAAGATCATAAAATTTTCAGGCTGTTACCATGGTCACGTGGATTCGCTTTTGGTGAAAGCTGGCTCCGGTGCTTTAACGCAGGGCAATCCTGACTCTGCCGGTGTCACGCCTGGGACTGCGGCGGATACCTTAGTAGCGGAATATAATAATTTGCCTGCACTCGCAGAAATCTTTGCCGCCAATGCGGGGGCGATTGCGGGTGTTATCGTTGAGCCTTACCCAGCGAATGTGGGTTTGATTTTACCGGACGAAGGTTTTCTCGCCGGCCTGCGCGAGCTCTGCACGAAGCATGGAGCAGTCTTAATCTTTGATGAAGTAATGACAGGCTTCCGTTTATCGCTGGCTGGAACGCAGGGCCTGCACACGGTCGTGCCCGACTTAGTTTGCTTGGGTAAAATTATTGGCGGCGGACTGCCCGTTGGTGCGTTCGGTGGTAAGGCTGAGATTATGGACAAGCTCGCACCGCTGGGTCCGGTTTATCAAGCGGGTACGCTCAGTGGTAATCCGTTGGCGATGGCTGCCGGAATTGCCGCGGTACGAAAATTACAGAAACAAAATCCGTATGGCCGACTCAATACCTTGGGCCTGCGCGTGCGAGACACGCTATTAAGTGCCGCTAAGGCGAAGGGTATTCCTTTGCAGGTTCCCCAAGTGGGCTCAATGTTCTCAATGTTCTTCAACGAGCAAAAAGTTTGCAATTACGATCAGGCCATCGTCTCGAACGGCGACCATTACCGAAAACTTTTCCGATACGCCTTGGACCATGGAGTGTATTTAGCCCCCTCGCCTTATGAAACTGCCTTTATTTCCACCGCTCATGAAGGGGTGGATATTGATAAGGCGTGTACAGTGCTTGATGCCGCCGTGCGTTCTCTATAAGAAAACTTATGGCCAAATTCGCATTCATCGGCGCGGGACGCATGGCAGGGGCCATGGTGCGTGGCTTGTTACGCTCTGGCGTCTGCAAGGCCGCTGATATTTCAGTGCTCGGTGGTGCGGGTACTTCGGCCGCTCAGCTGTCGAAAGACACGGGAGTGAAGTTAGCTAACGCTGCCGCAGATTTATTGCATGGTGCGGACGTCGTCGTGGTGGCCTGTAAGCCACAGCAATTGGCGAGCCTCGATCAAGCCTTTGGCGAACTCACCAACGGAAAGTGTATACTTTCAGTCTTGGCCGGCACACGCTTGGCGACACTTCAGAAACTTTTTGCGGGTGCACGAAATATTGTACGCGCGATGCCTAACACCCCTGGAGCCGTAGGGCAGGGAATTACGGCTCGTTGTTCGTTGCATACGCTCAGTGCGAATGACCTAGCGTTGATTGATTCAACCTTGGCAGGCTTGGGTATGATTGTGGATGTGTCCGAAAATAAATTTGATGCGGTGACTGCAGTCTCGGGCAGTGGCCCAGGATTTTTCTTTGAGTATGTCGCGGCTTATGAAGAAGCGGCGGTGGCTTTGGGTTTTACGCCTGAGCAAGCGAAGCTCTTGGTGCGACAAACATTTGCAGGGTCGCTGGCTTTGCTTTCCGCATCGGGCGAAAGCCCTGAGGCGTTACGTAATCAAGTCACCTCACCGGGTGGCACGACGCGCGCAGGCTTAGACGCTTTGTCCGCACATAAATTCCGCGAGGTGGTAGCTTCGGCTTTGATTGCCGCTAGGAATCGCTCCGAAGAGTTAGGGAAGTAATAAATTTAGGGGACAGGTGGGCAAGGTGACACGGTGACAAGGGGGATTTTGGCAGGGGCGTAACTGCGTCGTGCCCGCCTTTAATATTCAATCATCGCTGAGTGTCAGGTGACAGTCCCCGTGTCCCCTTGCCAGCGTGCCCCCTGAACTCACTTATTCCACGGTGCTTTAGCAAGTAACAGACCCATTCCGCACCAATCGGAGATGCCGGCAAACATGAGTCCGGCACCGATAAAGCCACTGAGATAAAAGAATGAAGGGTGGACGGTGAACCCGAGCACCACGCCTGTTAAGACAATCGTACCAGCGGTGATGCGCACCTGGCGTTCAATAGAAATGGTTTTGTTTTCGCCGCGAATGACAGGAATATTCAGCTGCAAGCACGCGTTGGTTCCGCCGGTGATAACGATGAGTTTAAGGTTGGAAGATTCGAGTTGTTCGGCGGCTTTACGTGCCCGCGTTCCCGCGGCACAAAGTAAGACGACGACAGACGAAGCTTTGTCCTTTAGGATCTTTTTAACTGACGCTTCCGATACTTTCTCGAGCGGTAGGTTGATCGCACCTACAACGTGTAGCTGGCGAAACTCTGCGGGTGTGCGCACGTCAAGTAGAACGGCGCCTTGTTCGGCTAGCTTCGTAACAAATGATGGGTCGTTGACTTCGAAGGCCATGATTAGTTTTTCGGCAGGCGATTAACGGCGCTGACCAAGGCCTTTAATCCGGCGAGTTCAATATTCGGGTCCACGCCAGCACCCCAGACGGTTTCGCCTTTCTCAGACTGTAAAGACACATAGGCCGCCGCCGCGGATTCCTCGCCTGCCGACAAGGCATGGGAGCGGTAATCACGCAATGTGAACTTAGCCCAACCTTGTGCGGCAATGGCGTGCACGAGGGCGCTGATCGGGCCGTTGCCTTGACCGTTCATGGTCATGGCCTTTCCTTGGTAGTTTACGTCAGCGGTGCAATGGACTGATTCCTTGCCGTTGGGTTTCGAAACAAAACTAACTAATTCAATCGGCGTTGCGACGTTTACAAAATCTCGGCGGAAGCGTTCATGAATTTCTTTAGGTGATAATTCACGGCTCAAGGAGTCGGCATACTTGCCAATCAAGTTACCGACCTCGGGGTGCATTAATTTGGGTAAATCGAAGCCGAATTCACGGTCTAAAATATAGGCCACGCCACCTTTACCGCTCTGAGAGTTAATGCGAATGATGGCTTCGTACGAGCGTCCGATATCTTTGGGGTCGATGGTCAAATAGGGGACATCCCAGGCCGCTTGCGGGCCGATTTTATCGCGGCGATCCATACCTTTCTTAATGGCGTCTTGGTGTGAGCCTGAGAAGGCCGTGAAAACTAAATCGCCGCCGTAGGGGTGGCGGTCATGCACGGTCATACGCGTGCAGCGTTCGTAAACGGCACGAATGTGCGGCAAGTTACGGAAATCCAAATGCGGATTCACGCCGTGCGAGAACATGTTCAACGCGACTGTGACAATGTCTAGGTTGCCCGTGCGTTCACCGTTGCCGAAGAGTGTGCCTTCAACGCGATCCGCTCCCGCCATTAAGGCGAGTTCGGTTGCCGCGACACCCGTGCCGCGATCGTTGTGCGTGTGTAATGAAATCACCGCGCTCGACCGATTTTTTAAATGACGGCAGAACCACTCGATTTGGTCGGCGTGCGTGTTGGGTGTTCCCGCTTCGACCGTTAACGGCAGATTCAAAATAATTTTCCGCTGAGCAGTCGCACCCCAAGCGGCTGAAACCGCTTCACAGACTTCTAAGGCGTATTCAGCTTCGGTGAGCACGAACGTTTCAGGGCTAAACTCAAATTGCCATTCGGTTTGAGGTTGGGCGTCGGTCAGCTCACGAACCAGCTTGGTGCCGGCCACGGCCATTTCTAAGACCTTTTCTTTGGATAAACCAAAAACGATTTCGCGCTGCGCGGGGTTGGTCGGCGTGTATAAGTGCACAATGGCGCGCTTGGCATCCTTTAAGGACTCGATGGTGCGACGGATTAAATGTTCGCGGGCCTGCACCAAGACTTGGACGGAGACATCTTGGGGAATGAGATTTTTTTCGACCAATTCGCGCGTGAAGGCGAATTCGGTATCGGACGCCGACGGGAACCCGATTTCGATTTCTTTAAAACCGACTTGGCAGAGTAATTGAAACATCTCTAATTTTTCGGAGACATTCATCGGGACGGCTAAGGATTGATTGCCGTCGCGTAAGTCGACCGAGCACCAGCGCGGGGCAGAGGTGATGGATGCGTCAGGCCAGCGGCGATCGGGTAGGCGGACGACGTTAAAGGGCTGGTATTTTTGTCCCGGGTTTTGCATGGGCAAATTTGATATGGAATAGTGGGTAGGTGACGTGCGGCTGGCGAGTGTCGGTTTTACGCTAAAAGCAAAAAGCCCGCTCGGATGGTCCGGGCGGGCTTTCGCAAAAGGATGCGACCCGGACTTAGGCGTCAGGTTTGGTCTTAGGAAGCTTGGTCACGCGCTTGATGTCCTTAAGGGCACCGCGCTTTTTGAGGAGCTCAACGCGCTCAAAACGCTTCAACACGTTGCGCTTGGCACCGGATGAGGAGGAACTGGATTTGAAACTGTTGTGCTGGGTCATGACCGTGATGAAGTGGAAAGGTGGAGAAAAGGGCAGGGAGGGGCTGGTGCAAGGGAAAAAGCCAAAAAGGTGGGGGTGGGCTTAATTTTGTGTTACCGGCGGGTTTGGGGTCGGGCTATGCCTTTGAGGTTGCTGGCGGGGCGAGGTGGAGTGACATCAATGGTCGTGCGAATTCTCGATCGCTATATCCTCCAAGAGTGGGCCAAGGTCTTCGCCCTCTGCCTGGCTAGCTTCACGGGGCTATTGTTGATTTCGGAAGCGTATAACTGGATTCCCGAGTTTATTAGTTGGGGCTCATCGACGGGCAGTATTTTGGCGTACCTAGGTTGCAGTGTGGTGATTCGGGTCTCGATGATTGTCCCGATCTCTTTACTGGTCTCAACCGTCTTCGTTCTCAGTGCGATGAACCGCAATCAAGAGCTCGCGGCCGCGCGTGCGGCGGGCATCGGCATGGGCCGCATCACCGCCCCACTCTGGTGGATGGCAGGGGCGATGGCCGGTATATTAATCTTATTAAACGCAATTTGGGTGCCGGATGCACTTGAAACGCAGAGCCGGATTTTGGAGCGCGAACAATTTGCCGCGCTTCACACTAAAGGGAGCGCAGTTGTGGCGACGGCGCAGGCGGATTATGTTTCATTCCAGAATGCGAAGGCCCACCGCTTTTGGTTGATGACGCGTTTGGGTCTGAATGCGGGTCAGGCATTTGAAATTTCGGTGGATACGTTTGATAAGCAAGGTAAGCGCTTGCGGAGTATTAAAGCGGACTTTGCTGATTTCAAAAAAGTGAATGGTCGCTACCAATGGACCTTCCGAGAGGGGCGCGATTTAAAGTTCAACCCCGTGGACGGCACGCTCATTTCGCAGCCTCGCTTTAAGGAGTTGGTGGTTTCAGAGTACGACGAAGACCCGGAAGTCATGCTCTTGGCGCGTCAGGATCCGGAGGTCCTTTCATTTCGCGAAGTTGCCCGCTATGTGGATCAAGCGGGTGCCGGCGCAGCAGGTAAAAATGCGGCCTATGCCATGCGTTACCATACAATCTTAGCAGCTCCTGCGATTTGCTTTGTAGTCGTTGCTGTGGCGATTCCTTTCTCGGTGATTGGCGGCCGGATTAGTCCAATGGTAGGCGTCGCCAAAACCTTTGGCTTATTTTTAGCATTTTATTTTGCCTCCGCAGTGTGCAGCGCGTTGGGCGTGAGCGGCACTTTGCCTCCGGTGATTGCGGCCTGGTTACCCACGGTGGTGACGGCCCTCTGGGCGATTCCCAAACTTAAATCCGTTAATTAATGTTAAATACGATTCGTATTCGTCCGGGACCACCGGCTCGCGCCCTCGCTGGGCATCCTTGGGCATTCCTGGGTGAGCTCATGGTGACATCCATCCACATTGAGGCTGGGGCATGTGTTGAATTATTGGATCTCAAGGGTCGGAGCTTGGGTTCGGGACTTTGGAATCCAAAATCCCAAATTGCTTGGCGGCGGTACTCACGTCGTTCCATCTCTTTGGATGGTCCACTTTTAGAGCAACGAATCACCACGGCGATTAAACGTCGCGCTGGGCGTACAGTGGGACGATTAGTTTGGTCAGAGGCCGATAATTTACCGGGATTAGTCGTGGATCGTTATCACGACCTATTGACGGTGCAGACGTTGACCTTGGGGATGGATCTGCGCTTGGAGCGCATTCTGGAAATTTTGCAGCGTGTGGTGGGCCCTCGCGAAATTGTGATACGCAATGATGCATCCACGCGAACATTGGAGGGGATGGAGCAATACATTCGCACCGCTTCAGGCAAACCACTTGAACCCACTTGGATGGACGTGGGCGGCGTACAATACTTAGTCGATTTGGTGGCGGGTCAAAAAACGGGTATGTACCTGGACCAAATTGAACAGCACCAGAAAGTCGCAACCTATGCCAAGGGCCGGAGAGTCTTGGATACTTTTTGTAATCAAGGTGGCTTCGCCTTGGCGTGTGCAAAAGCGGGAGCCTCATCGGTCTTGGGGATTGATTCGTCCGAAGATGCGATTGTCGCTGCCCGTAAAGCGGCGGAACACAATGGCTTGAATGCCCAATTTGAAGTCGCGAATGTCTTCGACTGGTTTACCGAGCACCGTGAAGCGACTTTTGATTTAATTATTTTGGACCCGCCACCGTTTGCACGTAATAAGGATTCAGTGGAAGGGGCGATACGGGGCTATAAGGAATTAAACCTGCGTGCCATGCGCTTGCTGGCGCCAGATGGTATTTTGGCGACCTATTCTTGTTCTCACCGAGTTTCGAGTGCGATGTACATGGATTTAATTGAAGAAGCAGCGTCAGATGCCCGCCGTGAAGGCATTGTGCTCGAACGTGTTTCCCAGCCATCCGACCATCCGGTGATGCTGAATTTTCCTGAGAGCCGATATTTAAAAGGGTTTATTCTTGAGATTCGGGCTTAACTCTCGGCGCAAAATCACTTTAATCCGTTCATGATTGTTTCACTGCGTGGCAAATTAATCGAAGCGGGTGTGCTGCGCGTGGTGATCGAGTCGGCCGGCGTGGGCTACGAGGTGAATGTCCCGGTCACCACGGCAGAGCGTTTACCGTCCTGTGGTTCTGAAGTTTTTTTGCTTATCCACCACGTGTTCCGCGAAGACGGGCAGGCGTTGTATGGCTTTGCGGTATCGGAGGAGCGCGATTTCTTCCGATTACTCGTCGAAAAAGTTTCCGGCGTGGGACCTAAGATGGCACTCAATATTTTAAGTCGCATGTCATTGCCGATTTTACGTGAAGCCATCATTCGCGGCGACGTTGCACTGCTGGCACAGTGTCCAGGAATCGGTAAGAAGACAGCTGAACGTTTAGTCATGGAATTGCGCGACAAGGTTGGCGTCGACGGATCAACCACGTCGGTCACAGCTTCAATTTCAAACCCACAACCACCTTCTCCTGCCACTGACGCCATAGCGGCGATGATTGCGCTAGGAAATAAAGCCGCCGATGCAGAGAAATCAGTCCGTGCGGCGATTGTGAAGCTCGGTCCTGGCGCGACCGCCGATCAATTGGTTAAGGCGGCATTGGGGCGGTAATAAATTTAGGGGACAGGTGAGCAAGGTGACACGGTGACAAGGGGTTGGGTAGGGGCACGACTGCGTCGCGCCCATTCGCTGATAAAATTACCACGTCATAAGGTCTTAGCTAAGAGCCGACGAGTTACTCGATTGCGGCCGTAGACGGGCACGACGCAGTCGTGCCCCTACCTCACTGGGCTGCTACCGCAGTCCTAGCACATCATCCATGCCGTAAATGCCGGCAGGCTTGCCCTTGACCCAGCGAGCAGCGCGCAATGCCCCACGCGCAAAAATTTCGCGGTTGGCGGCCTTGTGTGTGAGTTCGAGGCGTTCGCCTTCGGCAGCAAAGAGCACCGTGTGGTCGCCCACGACATCGCCGCCGCGCAGTGCGTGTACGCCGATTTCATTGAGTGGTCGTTCGCCGGTGAGGCCGCTGCGGCCATGCTTGAGTGCGTCGGCGGCGAGTTTGCGCTCTTCCAGTAATATTTTTAATAAAGTATCGGCGGTACCGCTGGGCGCATCTTTTTTGTGACGGTGATGCATTTCCGTTACCTCAATGTCCCAGCGACCGGCTTGGCTGAGGGCGCGAGCGGCTTGGCGCACCAAGGCGTTGAGGAGGGTGACGCCCACAGAATAATTTCCAGCCCAAACAACGGGAATGTCTTTAATTGCTTTGGTGATGGCGGCTTTTTCTTCCGCTGTGTGCCCCGTGGTGCCGATCACTAGCGGCTTTTTATTTTGAGCGCAGAGTTGGGCAACGGCGAGCGTGGCTTGATGCGAAGAGAAATCGATGACGACGTCGGCATCGTTGATGAGCTTAGCGGCATTGTCGCCTTGGTCGACGGCGCCTGCGATGACCGCAGACTCTTCGGGGGCGATATGAATAATGGCTTGGCCCATTCGGCCTTTGGCGCCGTTAAGCAGAATGCGGATTGTTTGGCTCATCGTTGGGAAGAAAGGTAAGCATCCATGGTGGCTTCGACAATCTTTCGATTGGCGTCGGACATTTCACAAAGGGGGAGGCGCACTTCGGCCGATTGTATGATGCCCGCCCGCTGCATGACGTGTTTAACGGGCACAGGATTGGGCTCGATGAAGAGGTTCTTAAAGATTTCGGCGAGTTGTTGATGGAGGACTTTGGCTTCAGCAAACTTCTTGGCCTTCACTAACTGGCCGAGGTGTGCGATCGGACCAGGCAGCCAATTGGAGGCTACGGAAACGATGCCTTGGGCACCGACTTCACCAAAGGCTACGGTGAGTGAGTCATCACCACTCATCACTAAAAATTCTGGATCGAGCTCGCGGACTAAGCGTGCGGCCTTCTCCACCTGGCCGCCGGCTTCTTTTATACCAATAATATTGCGGTGCTTTTGGCGCAGTCGAACGACGGTCTCGGTGGCGATTTCGACGCCGCATCGTCCGGGAATCGAATACAGCATGATGGGCTTACCCGTCACCTCGGCGATGGCAGAGAAGTGTCGGTATAGTCCCTCCTGGCTGGGCTTATTGTAATAGGGTGCGACCAAGAGAAACGCATCGGCTCCGGCCTCATCGGCGCGCTTGGTTAAATCGAGTGCCTCGGTGGTGGCATTTGATCCCGTACCAGCCATGACGGGCACGCGGCCTGCGGCGTACTCGACGGTGCGACGAATGACATCGACGTGTTCCTTGTAATCGAGGGTGGGCGATTCGCCAGTGGTGCCGACGGAAACGAGGCCGTTGATGCCCTCGTTGATTTGAAAGTTTACGAGTTTCTTTAAATCATCCCAACAGACTTGGCCGTTGAGAAATGGCGTAATCAAGGCGGTGTGTGCACCCGTATAGGCCTGGGCGGTGAACGCAGGGCGGGAGGGTGTGGGCTGACTTTGGGCGGACATTAAAGCGTAGGAGAGACGAATGAAACAACGGTGCAAGCGAGCGGGAGACAAACCCAAAAGCCAAGGTTAGCCCGGATGGTAAGGTAACATTACGATTATTAAGCATTGGTAACGGGTTGACGGAAATACCGCTTGCCAATTGGGGGGTCGTGTTCGCTCTAAAGTCTATGTGGAATTGTCTTAGCCAACCCCATTCGAACAACCGATGAGTGCGGTGGTGCCATTAGCATTACGCGATTTGGGTGGCGAGGGTGCGCCGTTGCTCGTGCTGCACGGCTTGCTGGGCTCATCGCGTAATTGGCTATCTACGGGCGTCGCCTTGGCGGCGAACGGCTGGCACGTGTATGCAGCAGACTTGCGTAACCATGGTGCCTCGGCTTGGTCGGACGATTGTTCTTACCAAGCGATGGCTGATGATGTGGTCGCGTTGATTGCGCAGCAGGGTTGGAAGTCGGTGCACCTCGTCGGTCACAGTATGG
>Ga0214919_10011565_pt1 | contig 10999 bp, 11 predicted proteins | sample LL1503_MetaG_FD_177994 | JGI IMG/M metagenome (GOLD analysis project Ga0214919, IMG submission 177994) | Freshwater microbial communities from Lake Lanier, Atlanta, Georgia, United States - LL-1503 | ecosystem: Environmental > Aquatic > Freshwater > Lake | place: USA: Georgia | collected...
GATGCGGCGTTTTTTGAATTCACATCAACAGACGATATGGTCATCCGGTCAAACCGGCAAATGCTGGGCATAGTGATTGAAAATTTGTTGACCAATTCATATAAATACGCCAGTGATCGCAAGGCTGTAATTCGGTTGACCAAAGAATATCCAGATCCAAGCCAGATTAATTCAGCAGTTGATATGTTTGTGTTGACGGTTGTCAACCAGGTCGGTTCTGAAAATTTGCCTGATGAAAGTAAATTATTTGAGCGATATTACCGCCATCAAAACGTGATGGGCATTTCTGGCTTGGGCATTGGCTTGAGCCTGGTGCAATCTGCTGTGGGTCGAATTGGCGGCGCAGTGAAATGCCGCATTGATAACTTGGAGGTGTGCTTCACAGTGCGCTTGCCTGACAACATGGGAAAGACGATATAAAGATGGCAAATACCAGCGAATTTGTGGTGGCTTTGGTTGAAGATGACCGGTTGCTCAGGGAGGAAATATCCAGCCATTTGCTGGCCCATGGTTTCGAGGTTCATGCGGTCAACAGTGCCACTGCGTTAGACGATCTCATGGCACGCACACCAGTGGATTTATACATCTTGGATTTAAATTTGCCCGGTGAAGGTGGTTTGAGCTTGTGCCGGCGGTTGAGGCAAACATTGCCCAATGCGGGCATCGCCATCTTGACGGCGCGCGTATCGCTCAATGATCGCCTTGCCGGTTATGAAATGGGAGGTGCTGACATTTACCTGACCAAACCTGTGGCACCAGATGAGTTGGTCATGGTGCTGCGCAGTCTTGGAAGGCGCATCAATAAAAACAAAATCAGCCATGACTGGTCATTGAATTTGCGTGACAGAACTTTGAAAAGTCCGCATGCAGAAAGCAAGCTGCGCTTGACCAACCGAGAGAAAATATTGTTGGTGGCCTTGATTCAAGCCAAAGAAAACACCTTGGAATCCGGCGCGCTGTGCGATTTGTACACGGGTGATGAGTCTGATGACTTGATGAGCAAGCATGCGCTAGAGGAGTTGGTTGCGCGCTTGCGCAAAAAGCTGAGGTCTGCATTGCCCGAAGGTGCCGAGCAACCCATCAAATCGGTCTGGGGTGTGGGTTATCAGCTGTGCATACCGGTTGAATTTGGTCACTGAGGCCAAACCCGGTGGTCATGCCTGCCAGGATGCGCTATAACCCTTAGCAAGTCGCCCAAGGGGGGTGGCTGGGTTCTTGGGGGTTTTGTATGAATTTTGCATATCGCTTTGCATGTCTCAGTGTGTTGATGGTTTGTTTGAACTGGGCGCATGCCCAAATTGCAGTGGGTCGCACATGGCCTGAACTGCAGCAAGCGGTGCAAGAGCGCACCAATGCCCAACGCTACCCCATGACGGGATTTGATGCCAAGGAAGTGGCGGAAATCCTAGGGCGCATCCGCTCGCTTGACCGTGACGAGTGGGCCTTGTCTTGGATCCAAAATGGTGAACACCATGGCCGCAACGCACAGGCCCTTGAAAAAACCGATGCAGCCAAAGCCCGTGAAGCCTATTTATCTGCCTGGCGTTACCACGGTTTTGGTGCCTGGCCCACGCAAAATTCGCCTGAAAAAAAGCGTGCCCATGCTTTGGCCACGCAGGCATTCAGGTCTTATGCCAAGCTGGCCGATCCACCCATAGAGGTGCTGCGCATTCCTTTTGAGGGCAAAGAAATTGTGGCCTATTTACAGCGTCCCAAAGGCATTGCAAAGCCGCCTGTGGTGATGTCTGTGGGTGGATTGGACAGCTACAAAGAGTTCGTGGTGGAGCAGTTTGGCCCCGATTATTTGAAAGCAGGCTTGGCCTATGTTGCCTTGGACATGCCGGGAACGGGTGAGGCGCCGATCAAAATTGATGTGGGTGCTGAGCGCATGTACTCGAAAGTCATTGATGCATTGCATTCACGCAGCGATATTGATGCCAGCAAAATCGGATTTCAAGGCGTGTCTTGGGGCGGGCACTGGGCTGCACGCATGGCCCATGCCGAACCTCAAAGACTCAAGGCTGTGGTCAATTGGGCGGGGCCAGTCCATGCTTACTTTCAGCGCGAATGGCAACTCAAAGCCTTGGGCACGCGCGAGTATTTGTTTGATTTGTTTCCTGCCCGAGCATCTGTCTATGGGGTCGAAACACTTGAAGATTTTTTAAGTTACGGCCCACGCATGTCGCTCAAAGACGCGGCCGCATTGGGCAAGGCCTCTGCCCCTCAGTTGTTGGTCAATGGCGAGCGTGATACCCAGGTGCCCATCGATGATTTGTATCTTGTGCTCAAAACAGGTACGCCCAAAGAGGCATGGGTCAATCCCGAAGGGGGCCACATTGGGCGCGGCAAAGATTGGTCTGATGGCCGCATATTTGCAGAGATCGTGGTGCCTTGGTTTCAGCGCAAATTGCGCTGACGCTGACGCTGACGCTGACGCTGACGCTTATTTTCTTACGACATCACCCATCAATGGAGACGACCATGAGCCCATCACCAACGAAGAAGAGACCTAATCGCACCTTGGTATCCGCGGTGCTGGCCAGCATGGCGTTGATCGCTGGCACGGCCTGGGGACAGGCCTACCCTGTCAAGCCTGTGCGGCTGGTGGTGACTTTTCCCACCGGTGGTGCGCCAGACATTTTGGCGCGCTTGTTCAGCGAAAAATCTCAGCTGGGACAAAGTGTGGTGGTCGACAACAAACCCGGTGCAGGTGGCAATATTGGCGCTGATTTTGTGGCCAAGTCAGCCGGTGATGGGTACACCTTGGTCATGGGAACTGTGGGCACGCATTCGATCAATGGCGCTTTGTATGAAAAAATGCCATACGACATGCAAAAGCATTTCTCGCCCATCGCGCTGGTGGCATCTGCCCCCAATTTACTGGTGGTGAACAACGATTTACCTGTCAAATCAGTGGCTGATTTGGTGAGCTATATGTTGGCCCATCCCAATAAGCTCTCGTTTGGCTCACCTGGTATAGGGACATCGGTGCATGTGTCAGGCGAATTGTTCAAGTCCCTGACTGGCACCAGCATGACCCATGCGCCCTATAAAGGTCGTCAATTTGCCATTCCAGACTTGGTCGGTGGGAGTATTCAACTGATGTTTGACAACATGCCCTCGGCTTTGCCCATGGCCAAAGAAGGCAAGATTCGTGCAATAGCGGTGACCACTGCAAAGCGGTCGTCGGCCGCACCCGACATTCCCACGGTGGCTGAAACCATCCCTGGGTTTGAAGCCACCACCTGGTTTGCCTTGTTCGCACCAGCCAACACCCCAAAGCCCATCATTGACCGCTTGAACGCAGAGGTTCAGCGTGTATATCGCTTGCCCGATGTGCAAGAGCGGATGCAAAAGTTGGGGTTGGAGCCAGTGCTCTCTTCACCAGAAGAGTTGGCCCGTTATCAGCAAATTGAAATCACAAAGTGGGCCAAGGTGGTCAAAGAGTCTGGGGCCAGGGCCGATTAGCACGGGTATTTCATTTTGCAAATGAAAATGGGTGCAGAGGTGTGTGTTGTCCCGATCAATTACTGGGGTGATCTGCGCAAATTTCTATCAATTCAGGCAAGCTATGAACCTGCATTTTTTCCATGATTTGAGCGCGGTGCTTTTTCACAGTGTCTGGCAGTATATTCAAAATTTGGGCAATGCTTTTATTGGCATGGCCATGCAACATCAGAGGTAATACTTCTTTTTCTCTGCTGCTGAGCAAACCCATCTTCAACTCAAAAGATAAAGTTTTTTTCTGCTGAAGCTGAGATTGATTGTCCAAAGCCAAACTGCGTTCAATGGCTTGCAGCAACTGCTCGCTGCGAAATGGCTTCCATAAAAACTCAACCGCACCTTCTTTCATGCCATCAATGATTTCTTGGGGATGACTTTCGCCGCTGATGAAAATCACGGGCATTGGGTTAGGTTGGCTTCGCAATCGACGCAGCAACTCCAAGCCGCTGATGCCTGGCATTCGCATATCGCTCACCAAAACAGCAGGCCGCTGGTGGTTTGTAAGGGTCAAAAAAGATGCTGCATCCGCATGTTCGCTGACATCAAATCCTTGTTGTGTCAGCATTCTTTGCAGTTGCCAACGCACGTCGGGACTGTCTTCTACCAAATAAACGCGAGAGTTTGCTTTTGACATGTGGCGCTTTCTGTGCAAGCTCAAGACGGGTGGGTCTGTGACTGATCAGCACGTCTGGTAAGGGCATGTTCGCCAGAGCTTGGTGCGACAGGTATTTGGATGCTCACCACCGCACCAGTACCTGCATCGGTGCTGAGGTTGTTCAACATCAATTGACCTTGCCACATGCGCAAAATGAGTTGGGCTAGGGCTAATCCCATGCCCAAGCCCGATGGTTTGGTGGACTGAAATGGATGGGTCACCAGCTTCATCATCTCGGGGGGGATGCCCGGACCGTTGTCGGTAATGGTCAACACCCATACCGCACAGCCATTGCTGTGATCAATATGCGTCTGTAATTCAATTTTAGGACTGAGGGTTGCTGATGGATTGTCTTTGAGCGCATCGATGGCATTGGCAACCAAGTTGATGATGATGCGCTCCAACAATACTTTGTTGGCCATAACTTGTACAGAGGCGCTCAAGGCGTTGAGTTGCCAATTGACGCCCATTCGGTGGCTTTGGGCTTTCAGGATTGGCAAAATATTGATCAGCAAGTCATCTGTGTCAATAGGTGCTGTTTCTGCGCGCTGGGTGGAAACCAGACCGCGCAAACTGCTCAATATGTCGCCAATTTTGTGTGCCAATCGAATGCTGTCTGATACATCCACTTGGGACTTTGTTTGCTCCAATCGCGCAATGTGTTGCTGAGTTTCCTCCAGACTCAGTAGCAAGGCTTGCATGGGCTGGCTCAATTCGTGCACGATGGCAGTGTTAAATATGGCCAGACTGTTTACCGCAGAGAAGCGCGACGCCATCAACACCATTTGGTCACGTTGATTGACCATGTCTTGTAGTTCGATGTTGGCCGCTTCAAATATGCGTCGACGTTCTTCGGCATAGTTCGCCTTGACTTCTTGTTCAATTTGTCGGGCTTTGGTTTTTTCCAGCACGAAGCCCCAATAGCCAAAGCTGTAGCATATCGCAGCGACCAATATGCCGACCACAAAAAAATTCGACAAAGCATTAAACGCCAACAATGGAATTTGTTCCCCCATGCTTGCCAAACTGATGGTTCGGATCACGTTCATGGTCAAGGCCAAGGCAAATGCAACTATCAAAATAAAGATAGATCGACTTTGGAAAGCGCGATGAATGCGAACGCAAAGGACAATTAGAAAAGCTTGCTGAAATGCCAGTACCGGGGCTAACCATAACGCGGCATAAGTGGTGCGATAACCCCAACTGATCAATTGGATATAGATGGCTGAAAAAATCAAGGTGGCCCCCACCATATAAATTTGGCGGTGTTTATTGGGCGAAAATTCTTGCAGCAGTGCTTCGATCATTAAAAACAACATGGCCACTGACAGACTATTGCCCACACCAAAAGAAACCCATGGTGGCAAAATAAATTGCAGGGTGAACAACCAAGCGTTACCGGCAAACAATCCAGTGCCCCAAAACCAAAATTTAGCAGGTCCGTCTCGCTCAGAGCTCAGCAGTAACCAAGCCATTAGGGGCATCAGATTGATGATCACCAATGCAATGATGAATAGCAGTTCGATGGCGGGATGAGGGGTTTGCAACATGGCGACATCTTAAGGATCAAGACTTGTTTTGTGGTGGTGTGGCACGCTGCCATGCATAAAACATTGAAACATCTACTGGTAATACTTTAATGCGCAATTTATATCGAGGATGGATCGGGCCGCGATCGGATCGGTGAAAAGTTCAGCACGATTCCCTAATTGGGGGTAGGGATTTACCTCGCTGTGAGCGATATTGATGGTCTCTTCAAATCCCTGATGGAATCAGGTTTGCCTATTCATGAAACCAAACACTTGGACAGCCAAGCATGGTGAGCGATTAAAGGCTTTGCGGGAAGCCTCCCAAATCGACATCACCACCTTGGCCCGCCAACATACTTTGTCTGTCAGTCAAATTAGGCAGCTCGAAGAGGGCGGAAACAGCACGTTTTATTCCGAAGAGATCAAACTCAATGCAGGTCGCAAGCTATTTCATGCGATGGGGGGGGAGATGCCGGATGCATTAGAGGTTGGGTTAGGCGTTGGCGATGCCGTGCAACAAAGTTTGGGTGACTCCCCCATTGCGCCACGGAAGCAAAGCGCGACCATCATCATTGATAATGTTTTGCTGGTCAAGAATAAAAAATACATTTTGGCCATGGGCTTGGCCCTGTCAGGCACATGGTTGGTGGGTGACTATCTATTGGGGCTGGTGATTACTCGCTCCAACACAGCACCCGCTGCGATTTCACCCGGTCAAACGAACGGGTCTCTTGGCAACCATTTGAGCTCAGATGCCATGACAAGACAGGCAGAGCCTGTTGCCAAAATGTTGGAGCCTGCGACAAGCGTTGCTGAGGCCAAGAGCACAGGTTCGACAGAGAACTGTCAATGGCGAGTGCCCGAAAAAATTCTGATCTCTCCTCAGCCGATTAAACCGGGTAATTACGTGCATGTGGTGGCCTTGTCTGAGATCAAGGTATGCGTGGTCGATGCCAATGACCAAAAAACCATTCTGGATTTAAAGCCTGGCGTGGCCAAAAGTGTTTATGGTCATCCCCCCTTCAAGGTGTACAGCACCCACTACAAGAATGTGAAGCTGTTCTACCAAGGTCATCAAATTCGAATACCAGAAGACGCCGACACTTACCTATCCCTCAACGAACAGAAATGGATTCAGCAGTGACCGAAGACGTATTGAAATCAGATAAAGATTGTTTGACCTTGGGTGAAGGGGTGGTATTTACGGGCCATATTGCTGCGAAAGGTAAGGTCGAAATCAGTGGCGTGGTCAATGGCGAAATCCATTCCGATGAACTGTGGGTTGGACCCAGTGGCATCATCACTGGAAAAATTCAGGCACGCGAAATGGAAATTCACGGGCAATTGCATGAAGAAGTGACTTGTTCAGAGGGAATTCGTATTCATTCCACAGGCAGTGTGCATGGCCGTTTGACTTATGGAGAGCTTCAAATCAACCGAGGCGGTCGGGTGGCAGGCAGCATGAGCCAAGATGAAAAAATATCACTTAATCCACGGGCCACACTGACTTGGTGAGTTGATGCCAAAAAGGCATTAAAAAACGAGTTGAAAACTACTGTCTTGAATTTCTATTCGGTCGAGACGTTTGCCAATCATGTCGGGGACATGGTAAACACTTGTGCCATCAAGCAATGTCAATAAAGTGGCGTTGAGTGTGGTGGAGACAGCGGAGGACATTTCTTTGCCATCTGCTGTGGTCAATTTCAATACATTGACCTTGGAAATTTCGATATCACCTTTGTCTTTGTTCCAAACGGGTTGCGTATCGACACAAAATTCCCCATTGGCTTTGGGCAATTTGCTCGCCCAGGTTCCGCACAGTTCAATTTTTTGGCGTGATTTGCTGAACGCTGTGGTGGGCTTGTCCAATGTGACGGTGGCCTTTTCCTTGGGGAACTTTTTGGCAACGGCCACATCTATCAATGCTTTTGGTATGCCAATCGATATGGCATGGGCAAGTCCATGACAAACAACCAAAACAAGGGTCACACAAAAGAACTTTTTCATCATGGGTTTTACTTTGACTGTGGAAGCTGGTAGATGACGGGCGCTACCAAAGCCCACAGGGCCTGATCGCTGAGCCAATCGATCCTGTTTTGTATGGTAAAGGACTGCAAAGATTTCGGCAAACTTTGTAAGCTGACACACACCAGGCGTATGGCCTGATGCTCCTCGCGCTGCGCTACCAAAGCTTGCAAGTGGTCCATGCCCCAAGCTGCCGCCTTCCAGCGCTTGGCACAAACCAAGGTGGTTTGTCCCTTTTGATGGATTGAAAAGTCAGCCAGGGAGTGATTCAACAAAGTAACGGTGTAGCCTTGCTGGACAAAAGCTTTTGTGATGATCGGCAAAAAATCACGCCAGTGCATTTTTGCCAAAGTTTGATGCAATGCCAAGGCTTGTTCTGCACTGACGACGTTGCGTTGACGCCAAGCGGCCAACAAGCCAATCACAACAAAGGGAAAGCTGCACAAAAGGCCGGCGATTTTGTAGGCATCGGGCAAAAGTGCTGCAGCAGCCAAGGATATAGCACCTGCGAGCAAAAAACTGACCCACCAAGGAGACCGCAACAAAAGCGCAAACAATGAGCGCTCTGACATCTTCCATTTCATGGGGTCACCAAAGGTGAAGCTTCATCAGCCTTGGTCATCAGTTGGTGGTTGTGGTGCTTGGCACTTTGATGGGTGTGATGTTCGTCACGGCATTTTGGGTTGTCACGTTGCTGGCTGGACCTGCCACGTTGCCAAAATTGACGTTCCCAGCCAGTCCGCCGTTGATAACTGGTGCTTGAACCACGGGCGCTCTTGCCACACCCGAACTGGTGGTCTCGGTGGTCGACTTGCGTTCTTTGGCCAAAGATTCATAAAGACCCGCAATTTGGGATGGGTTGCCTTTGGCCATGGACTCAAAGCTGGCGTCAATGATCATGTTGACATCGTGGGTGTGCGCCGTACCCAACCAGTCGGGGCTATTGGACTTGATGGCGGCCACTTGCTCTTTGGAACATGTGCCGATGAATTTGCGCAGCCATTCTTCTGCCAGCCGAGCACGTTGGGTGGCGTCGTTGGTGCGCAAGCTCATGCCTTTGAAATGCGCCACAAGGCAACCCGCAGGCTTGTCATCTTGTGCCCAGGCACTTGAACAGGCAAGGGCCAAGGCGCTGGAGAGGGTGAGCAGGTATTTCATCGACATTCTTTCGATCTGGACAGTCAGTGTGTATTTTCTCAATTTGTTTTATTTCTCATAGACAAATCGACCGTTCAGGTCTGAACTTGAGTTCAGAAAATCACAATAAAGTATTCAAGATGGTTGCATTATGCATTTAACGTGCAAATGGGTGTGCGCCAGCGCAACAACTCCATGCAAATGAAAAGGATGGCATATCTTGTTCCTTGAGGTGTCTTTCATTTGGGTTTCAAAGCAGTAAGCAGGTGCAGGCAGAGACTTCGCGCATACATTCATTGACTGTGATGAATATATTCAGTCGTGCATATCAATGCTTGACCTGTATCAATGCCATGTGAATGAATGCGTATTTCAAGCAAAGCACACAACCAAGTTTGGTCAATGCTCCCTACGATGAACCAATCGTTACTTTATGGATGCTTGGACATGAACTTCAATCGCTTATCACGTGTACTGGTGTTTAGCCCACTGTTGCTCACAGTGGCTTGTGGCCCTGGTCCCAAAGTTGCCCATGATCCTTACGCGCCTTCACAGATTGAGCTTAAATCGCCTCCAGCTCAAGTCAGCACTGTGCGACATACAGGCCCATTTGCGGCCGGTAACTCGTTGAGTTATAGCGCAGAGTTGAAACCGCTTGACCCAGCCCCCATCAAACACGTACAGCTAGATACCACGCACAAGGTGATCGAGATCGCCCCGGGTGTTCATTTCAGCGCCTGGACATTCGGTGACCAAGTGCCAGGCCCAGCCATCAGAGCACGCGTGGGCGACAAAATCCAATTCAGCATGACCAACCGCAGTGATGAAACCATGCCCAATATGGCCATGGTCGTCGCTCCCATGATGCACTCTATGGACTTTCATGCTGCGATGGTTTCGCCCCAAGATAAATACCGGTCCATCGCACCGGGCCAAACCATAGAGTTTGAATTTACTCTGAACTATCCCGGCATCTTCATGTACCACTGTGGGACACCCATGATCTTGGAGCACATTGCGTCGGGCATGTATGGGGCCGTGATTGTGGAGCCCAAAGAGGGATACCCCACGCACGTAGACCACGAATACCTGGTGATTCAAAGTGAGTTTTATGCAAAGCCAGACCCGGCTGGCAAAAAAGTAGGGAGCGCACCTCTCTATGTGCTGGATTCTGATCGGCTCAAATCCTCCCAGCCTACCCACACCGTATTCAACGGATTGCACAACGGCATGGTTAAAAAACCACTGCCAGCCAAGCCGGGTGAGCGTGTGAGATTGTTTGTGCTCAACGTGGGGCCCAGCAAAACGTCGAGCTTTCACGTGGTGGGCACCATATTTGACCGTGTATGGTTAGAGGGTAACCCCGATAACCAAATGAGGGGGATGCAAACTGTATTGCTGGGTTCTAGCAACAGTGCCATTGTGGAGATGCTGATTCCGCAGGCTGGCTCGTACATCATGGTGGACCACCACTTTGCAAATGCTTCGCAAGGTGCAATTGGATTGATATCTACGTTGGATCAACCGAAAGCAGTGGACTTGGAGCATCACAACATGGAGGCCAGTAGCGCGCCTTCAGACCCCTTTGTTGCAGAAGGCAAAGTGGCATTTGAAACCAAATGCTTGGCCTGTCACTCTATCGGGCAAGGTAAAAAGTTAGGGCCTGACCTGGCCGGGGTAACACAACGGCGCACAGACCCTTGGCTGACCCAATGGCTCGCAGAACCCGAAAAAATGTTGTTCACCGACGCTTCGGCCAAAGCCATGCTCAAGGAGTACAACAACATACCCATGCCCAATCAAGGATTAAGTAAAAAAGAGATTGCCCAATATCTTGCATACTTTCATTGGATCGACGCAATGGCAAAAGACACTAAAAACCAGTCGGCGGTTAAAGCCAAAGGCCATTGAGCATGTGGTTAAAAGTATCGTTTGCGCTTGTCATCGCTGTGCTGTCGATAAGCGCTTGGGCGTGTGGTCATTGCGAAGAAGACCTCGTTGCTGCGGTATATGACCATGCTTTATTGATGCGAACTCGACAACTGAAGCAAAACATCATGTACATGGCCTGGGATGGACCTGTAACTCGAGATGCGGGTACTGGTCGCAAGTTGGCCCTTCTTGCAGCTGGTGTGCCCGGTGTACCCCC
>Ga0214919_10011566_pt1 | contig 10999 bp, 9 predicted proteins | sample LL1503_MetaG_FD_177994 | JGI IMG/M metagenome (GOLD analysis project Ga0214919, IMG submission 177994) | Freshwater microbial communities from Lake Lanier, Atlanta, Georgia, United States - LL-1503 | ecosystem: Environmental > Aquatic > Freshwater > Lake | place: USA: Georgia | collected 2015-03-15
TAGGTTCTAGCAACTTGAGGCCGGACAAAACTTCGAAGGCATCTGGCGCTGAGGCCCAAAATACGTCTGGTCGTTGTCCTGCAGGCAATTCACGCACATAAGCAATGCCTTGCACCGTGTTTTTATTCAAGATTTCAATCTTGATGTCCGGGTTGGCTTTTTCAAAGGAAGACTTGTAAATTTGAGTCAGCTCTTTGGGGAATGAGGTGATCACTGTCACCGTACCAGCTTGGGCAACTTGCAAACCGCCACCCAAAAACGCCAATGCTGAGGCCAATATTGCTGGCCAAACAAAATTTGTATTCATGAGCTTTTAAAAAGATAAATGCCTATAGATGAATGTCTATAGAGCAATTAATACTAATGGCAAATGCGCTTAACGACAATTCAGGAAAACGATGATGAAAGCAAGGATTTGTATGCGGCAAATCCCGCAGGTAGCACCCTAAAGTATGCGTGAGCGAATGGTCGAGGTCACAATCTCGGTCAGGATAACAACCGTAAAAATGATTGCCAGAATCAAACCCACTTGGTCCCAATAAAGGTTATTCATAGCGCTATCCAGCGCCACGCCAATCCCTCCAGCACCAACTAGGCCCAGAACAGCTGATTCGCGAATATTGATGTCCCAGCGCAGCAAGGCTACCGACCAAAAGGCTGGACTCACCTGCGGCCAGTACCCCTTGACCAGCAACATGCTGCGCGGGGCACCACAGGCAGTCAAAGCCTCGATCGGTCCTCTGTTTGCTTCTTCGATTGCCTCACCAAACAACTTTCCCACAAAACCAATGGATCTAAAAGCAATAGAGAGAACCCCTGCCAGAGCACCCGGCCCAAAGATGGCCACAAAAAGCAAAGCCCAAATTAAAGAATTGACCGAGCGCGTGGACACAAAAATGAACTGGGCAATCCAGTTAAGTGTTTTGTTCGAGGTGAAATTACGCGCTGCCAAAAAAGCCAATGGCACAGCAATGAGCAGTGAGATCAAGGTACCCAGCGTGGCAATATGAAAAGTTTCAATTAGGGCTGGGTGAATATTGTCTGGGTAAAACTTCCAATCAAAAGGCCACATTCTTTTGAACAGGTCAGCTGTCTGCTCAGGCGCGTCGTACAAAAACTCTGGAATGACTTCAATTTTCTTAAGCGCCCAAACAAAGGCAAGCACAGTGACAATGTAGAAGCCCGATCGACCTATACGCTCTGTCGCACTGAAGCGTTCCCAGTGTTGCTCATTAATGATCTGTAGGGGTCGGTTCACCGAAATATCTTCTTTAGACTGTTGGCCAGCAACTCTGCCAGCATGATCAGCGCAATGATGACGATCAAGATCGTGAGCACAACGTCGTAGTCAAATCGCTGGTAAGCCGTAAAGAGCGCCGCACCAATACCACCACCGCCCACAATGCCGACCATGGTGGAATTGCGCAAATTAGAGTCAAACTGATAAGCACTCAAACCAATGAAACGCGCAAAAACCTGTGGCATCACAGCCATGATCAGAACGCTGAAGAAACCTGCGCCTGTTGAGCGTACTGCCTCAACTTGCTTTTCGTTAAGTTCTTCCAGCACTTCAGCGAACAGTTTACCGACGAAGCCCAAGCTGAATACGATGAGGGCCAGTACCCCAGCCAGCGCACCAAAGCCAACCGCCTTGACGAACAATATGGAGACGATGACTGGGTGGAATGAACGGCACACTGCAATGAATACGCGAGCGCTGGCCGCTAGCCAAGCAGGGGACAAATTTCGCGCCGCCATCACAGAAAGCGGTAACGACAAAATCACGCCAACCACTGTTGCAATTACGGCAATTTGTATAGTCTCAAGCATGCCAGTCGTAATCAAATCGAGCTTATCAGGAGCTAAATTGGGCGGAAACATCCGGTCAAACAATTTGGCAGCCTGCGGCAGTCCGCTGACGAAACGCTCCCAAGAGACATTGACTTGCCCAGCCGCGTAGAGCACATACAGCCCTAAACCAATCCAGGCCAGTCGGCTGGGCCAATGAACTACAAACGCCGCAGGGCGCTTAGTCGAAACAAGAGCCGTATGACTCACGCCTGCCAGTCCTCACCGCCATAAATTTCATTAAGGTGTTTGTCTTGCAAAGCCTCTGGAGGTCCATCAAAAACCACCTTACCGGACGACATGCCAATGATGCGGGTAGCAAAGCGTCGAGCCAAGTCCACGTTGTGGATATTGACGATGACGGGCACCTGGCGTTGCCTTGACACCTGATCTAGTAGCTCCATGATCTCGACAGAGGTTTTAGGGTCAAGCGATGAGGTTGGCTCGTCAGCCAGTATGAGGCTAGGCTCCTGCATCAGCGCTCGCGCTATGCCTACGCGCTGACGTTGCCCGCCAGACAAAGCATCAGCACGGCGCGAAGCGAAATCTTGCGACAAACCAACAGCATCGATGAGGTCAAAAGCCCGAGCAATGTCTTGGTCCGAAAATTTGCGTAGCAATGGACGCCATATCGGCAGCCTGCCAAGTTTGCCGCAGAGCACGTTTTCAATCACCGTCAGCCGTTCAACCAAGTTGTATTCTTGGAACACCATGCCAATATGGCAACGCGCCTCGCGCAAAGCCCTCCCCTTTAGCTGAGCAAGGTCTAAACCCCTAAACATGATCTGCCCTGAAGTAGGATCAATCAGCCGATTGATGCAACGGATCAGCGTTGACTTTCCAGTGCCAGATGGACCGATGATGGCCGTGACACCGGAGGCATCAATGCTTAAGTTGATATCCTTCAGAACTGGCTCGCCCTGCCGGTACTCCTTGAACAGGCCGTTGATCGACAACAGCCCTGGCCCTACAGCGGTCATATTCAAGGCTTTTTATCGGGTCCAGCAGCAGCGGCAGCAGCGCGCTTAGCGGCGGCTTCGGCTTCGCGCTTAGATTCTGCTTCATACGCTGCCTTGTTGTAAGGCGTTCCAGATTTTTCGGCGACATCTCGCACAACGGCCCAATCTTTGGCATAGGTAATGGGTAAAAACCGATCGTCCCCGTTAAACTCTTTTTGCATGGTCTCAGTAAAGCGAAAACTGAAGAAGCATTGTTGAAGCTTTGTTGCCAACTCTGGCTTCAGATCGTGGGCGTAGGCAAAAGACGAAGTCGGGAAAGTAGCGCTACGGTAGATGATGCGGAAGTCTTCTTTTTTGACTGTACCGCGAGTAATCATGCGATCGAAAACGTCAGACGCAACAGCGGCCATCTCGTAGTCACCAGATGCGACGCCTAATATGGACTTGTCATGGCCGCCCGACATCATCGGCTTGTAATCATTGTCTGGTGTTAGACCTAGGCTGGGGAAAAGCACCCTTGGCGCCAAATTGCCGGAGTTCGAAGACGGCGAGGTGTGAGCAACTTTTTTACCCTTCAGGTCGCCAAGTTTTTGAAACGAACTACCCGACTTCACAATGGCAAGAAGGTTGTAGCCACGCACCTCGGTACCCACGCCCTTAGCAGCAAATGGAACTGCCCCAGCCATGTTGACGGCGAAGCCGGTGGGCCCAGTAGAAAAACCGGCAAAGTGCAATCTACCCGAGCGCATGGCTTCGATTTCAGCTGCGTTCGATTGCACAGGATAGTAAACAGTCTTTTTACCAACGCACTTTTCTAGATGGTCGGTAAAGGGTTTGAAAATGTTGGCGTAAACCGCTGGATCTTCAACCGGTGTGTAAGCCCAAACCAATGTTGAAGGGTCACGGTGTTTACTTTTATTGGTTGGCGAGTCTGCAACAAGATCATTGTTAGCGTCACAATAAGCCGTGTCCAGTTGACCACGCTGAGGGCAAGCGTCTTGGGCCAGGGAAAAACTGCTTGCTGCCAGCAAGGCTGTTGGCAGAATGAAAAAGCGGGAGTATGAAAAAGTGGACTTGAAAATCATTGAATAATCTCCGATGATGAAATGACAATGCTTATTTTTTTATATTAGCACCACTAGTGCAGGTAATAAACAGTGGTTTCCCGTGGTATTGCGGTTACAGCCTGAGTACGATTCCTGTTAGCACGATCAGTGCCCTGCTTGAGTTCAATCACAGAAATTTAATCGATTGGCTTGATGTCCAATTCTTGGGCCAACTTCAACCAACGTGCTGCATCACTCTCGACTTTTCGGCGCATTTCATCCGGCGCTGGTGATGCCACCTCCAAGGCCATGCTAGCCAATCGCTCACGAACGTCTGGCATACGCAGTACTTGCTCCATTGCATTCGCAAGTTTGTCAACAATCGGTTTAGGCAAATTGGCGGGGCCCATGATGCCAAACCATTGCTCGTAATCCATACCCTGAATGCCTAACTCTGTAAAAGTTGGTATGTCTGCAAAATCTGCGTTTCTTTTGGAACCCGTTACAGCCATAGCTCGCAATTTGCCAGATTTAACGTGTGTGCCAGCACTTGCCATGGTTGTAATCATGACATTCACCTGGCCGCTAATTAAGTCGATCATGGCTGGTGACGATCCTTTGTAAGGCACGCTCATGAAGTCCAAGCCCGACCGCGCTTTGAACAAGTCAACAACCACGCTACCCGTTCCGGCGATTGCCATTGTCAATTTCTGAGGATTTGCTTTTGCAAAAGCTATTGTGTCTTTTGCCGTCTTTTGATCAAAAGTTGCACTGGCCACTAAAAATGCAGGTGAGCGTCCAATCAGAGAAACGGGTGTGAAATCTTTCACAGCGTTGTAGGGCATTTTTCGAGTGTAGATGGGCGTACTTGTGTGAAAAACATCGACCAAAACCAAGGTGTAACCATCGGGTGCAGACTTGGCCACAGCGTCTGCACCAATAATGCCGCCTGCACCGCCCTTGTTTTCAACCACGACTGTTTGCTTGAGTACGCCTGACAACTTATCTGCCACCTGCCTACCAATCCCATCAGAACTACCGCCTGCTGGAAACGGAATGATCAACTTGATTGGTTTGGCTGGGTAATCAGATGAGCCCTGCGCAAGTGTCAAATTTGTAAAACTCAAAAAGCCCGCGAATAAAAGGCTGAGGTAAAAGTTACGATTCAAAAACAAATTCTGAACAAGCTTAATAAAATGCTGCATCAGTTTCCCCAAAATGGTTGTTTATTTACCAGAGTGTAGCAACCTGATCATTTTGCTGCCTACACGGCCACACAAACTATTGAATTTCCGCATTACGTTTGATCAAGGAGTCGAACTTTGGCCATAACTGGTTCGAGCCCCGCGCCTAGCGTCTAACTTTTTCGCGCGCTCGGTAGCAGCGCCGAGTGCAAAATCTACGAAGTTACTGGGAAAATTGATCTGCCACTTCCAGCAGCATCAAGTTAATTCAACACAGGTCAAAGCGTCCAGACTCTGGACGCTCTGATATCGGCCAGAGTGACCAAGCGTCAAGAGTAACAAAGCGTCCAGAGCTGGACGCTTTGCTAAAACATCAGAGAATAGACAATTACACAGTTTATTGCACATCAATGTTTTATGGCTTGTAACCCGCATAAAACATGCATAGTTTAAAGAAACTGTTTTCTGTTAATCCGTAGGTCCCTGGTTCGAGCCCAGGTCGAGGAGCCACCTAAAAAAGCATCGCCTAACGCGGTGCTTTTTGCTTTTTAACGTAAGACTTTTTAGCTCTGATGGCTTCTAGGTGACTTTTTGCATTCGAATTTGATCTATTTATTGCACACAAAATAGGAAGTCGGAGCTAACAGCAAATTCGAACATTACAGCGTTTGTAAAGCCTGCTGGAAGAGCGATGCTTAGGAGGGTTCATAAAGCCAATTAAGGCTTAATGAATGCGAGTATTTCGCTGCTCAAGCCAATGTCTTCCGTGTTGATTGAGTAAACCTCAGACATATGGCTGTGGCCAGTCAGCATCACGATACGTTGGCAGCGGCCAGCACTACAAAAACCCTTGCGCAGCACTTCGGTCTGCTGCAAGAAGTCTGGCGTGTCATACTGAGCCACCGCGAAAAGCATGGGCACCTTACTGGCAATCAGACCAGGCAAAGGCGAACGCTGTAAATATTGCACCTTGTCATTGCCGTGATACTGAAAAAAGGTACCCGTGGCGTTCAGCGTATCAAAATCGTAGAAGGCCGATACGATAATCGCACCAGCCACACCAGGACCTGAATCACCGTGAAATTGGGAATGAGACATGTAGTTGGCAACATGCGAGGCACCCGCTGAATGGCCCATCAGGTAAATGCGGTTTGGATCGCCACCCTGTGCAGCCGCATTGGCTTTGATCCATGCAATGGCACTACCGATATCCTCCTGTGCTGCTGGCCATTTAGCCTGTGGCGCAAGTCGATAAGTCATGTTCACGCCCACCATGCCATTGCGCGCAGCCCATGCCCCTATGTTGGAGTAAAAAGGGCTACCAGCGAGGTGCTTGTCACCACCAACATAGGCGCCGCCATGCATGAACAGCAGCACTGGCCTGTTGGATGCTGCGGTAGGTGCGAACACATCTAGTCGGTGCCGCTCGGCAGCACCATAGCGAAGGTCGCGCTTAACTGTGATGTTGGCGAAAGGCTCAGCCGGCTGCAGCGGCGCATACAGCGGACGCGTCGGCTCGGGTGCACTGATCGGCCCAATTTCGCGAAGGCGTATTTCAACGTCGACGGGTATCTGGCTGGCTGTTTTGACGTAATCCGGGCCATTCGGCGCGATGCCCGCGCAAGCTGAGAGGAGAAGGAGGGATAGGAGATTGGCTAATGATTTCATACTCAAGAGATTACTCGTGGTTGTTTAGGCTCTAAGACAAACTCAAAATCACGTCTAACATAGTTACAGGCAAGAGTTCGATTGAAAATACTGATCAATAAAATCCAAATTATTTTTACGAAATTCATTTGCTTTCGAAATTTCATTTTCAAAAACAATCATATTGTCTGAACCTAATTCGTATCGCGGCCATTCTGGTAGTTCAGCTTGGTTGGGGTTGCCTGTATAGGCAAATTGAACCCAATAGTTAAGCATGGCATTTGAAATTAATTCATCTCGATGGTCGTAATCATTCTCAACGGATGTTACTTTTGCAGATAGATTACCAAAAACATGAGCAACTTCCTGACCATGATGGGGGCCATCAATTTGGGTAGGCCGGCGCTTGGCAAATAAATAACGCCAAGTATTTGCAACTTTATTTGAATTTGATTGCGCTAGCAATCTTGTACCGTAATTGAACTGAGTATCGCCAAACAATTCTGCAACCCGGATTCGAATTTCTTCTTCAGCTTTCACTGGGTACAAGGCAAGTGCGTCCGATGAAAGAGCATTGAAGTTAGAGCTAACCAATCCAGCATAGTCATCAAGTGATTTGATGGCCCAATCTTTCGTCAATAAGCTTCCTTCATCTAAATTACTTCCAACAATCATGGGCAGCATCAATTGCCTATGATCCTTAAACACATCTCTTTCATTTTCACTTAAATACACACCATCAAGAATTGGACGCAATATTCTGGGAGTCGTTAACCCGCGAATTTTGGGATTCAACAAACTCGTTAGTTTGAAAATATCTTGCGCGCTCAATGATCTCAAACGTTCAATGTCGGCTCCCAACTCCTTCAATGACAAAGATTCTGCCTGAGTCAAGGTAGCCAAGGGCCTTGCTGCGCCAGGACTGTGAAGAATAGACTGTTGAAATAAACCTTTTGCTTGGGGGCAAGTCAGTAACAAAGAAATGGAAGCAGATCCTGCAGAAACACCAAATACGGTAACCTTGTTAGGATCACCGTTAAATTGATCGATGTTTTTTTGAATCCATTTCAATGCTGCAATTTGATCTTGCAATCCATAATTGCCACTCACCTTTAATTCAGACTCGGCTGACAACTCTGGATGCGCTAGAAAACCAAAGACTCCTGATCTGTAGTTAAAGCTAACCACAACCACGCCTTTAGCAGCCATCAAAGCGCCATCGCTTCTCTGATCAGAGCCGCTACCGCCAACGAATCCGCCTCCGTGAATCCAAACCATGACAGGTAGTTTTTTACCGTCTTTAAAAGCTGGCGCCCATACATTTAGATAAAGACAATCTTCACTCTGATGGGGCGCTCTAAAAAGTGGATTGGCGGCCTGAGGGAAATCTGCACTGAAATCAAAACAGCTTCGAGTTTCATTCCAACTTTCTAATGGTTGAGGTGATTTCCACCTAAGAGCGCCAACAGGAGGTGCTGCATAGGAAATTCCTAAAAAGCAATCAATGGCTAAGTCTTCTTTTGCAGACTGCTTCTTAAAGCCTTGGATTGGACCTGCCTCAGTCATGACAACCGATGATGGTAGAAACATAATTTTGACCTTAGCTTTAGATTGTGATTAAACCCGCCCTATCTTTGGACGAGTGCGATTCTCAATCAAAAGATTCCTAACTTTTTCAACCATCTCTAGTAGAAGTTGACCATTCTTCTTCAGTACCGATAAGGGTTGTTTAGCATCAGAACTCTGCGAATTGAACGCCATGATCGTATGGTTATCTAAGTGCAAAAAAGGCACTGCAACAGAGTTAGTATTCTTCTTGAAAGTTCCTATTGCAAAGCAATAACCTTCAGCCTCTACTTGATCAACAGCCAAATCTAGTTCACAGTGAATATCTTTCCACTTCGTACCGTAATAGGACTTAAATTCTGCGTACAGTTTGGTACGTTCTTCAAAATTCATTGCGGCAATGCAAGCCCTGCCCATTGCAGTCCTCACTAGTGGAACCCTAAATCCAACGCGCTGCCTTCTATTCGGACTTGGTTCACCAAGTGCATATTCAAGGTAAAGGGCGCTGTTACTTTCTTGGACCCCGAATCCAATATTGGTCTTCGTTTTTTGCGCAAGCTCAACCATCAACGGCCTAGCAATTGCAGGGACTGTCATATTGGCCAAGTAGGGATAAGCCAGCCCAACCACGCCTGCAGCCAGTTCATACTTTCCAAATTCATGACGGTATCTCAGATAACCCAATTGAGTCAGGGTAAAAGTCAATCTTGAAATAGTTGACTTGGGAAGTTTTGTCATTTCAGAAATTTCAATATTCCCGAGCAACTTTTGGTCCAACTCAAAACAACGCAAAATGGCTAAACCCCTTGCCAATGCAGAAATGAATCTAGGGTCTGAATCATCAGTCTTTATTTGAATTCCTTCAGAATAATCTGGAAGAATTGGGCTTACATTTCTAATTGGACGTCCCACACAGTTTCCTCAAATTTCAAATGCAAATGAAAACTACAAGTCAAGCGTAATTGATGGACTTAAACTTCTAGAGCAGCAAATCATCATGACTTTGTTGGAAGATTTTTCGTCGGCCGAAAGTAGTGAATCGCGGTGATCAGGAATGCCGTCTAGGACATGCGTTTCACAAGTGCCGCATATCCCCTGCTCGCATGAACCGGGGGCTGATATCCCATTTTTTTGTAAAACTTGCAAAATTGTTTGATCTGGCCCCACATAAAATCTTTTTTTTGTTTGATGAAGATTAACTTCAAATCCGTCCCCAGATAGTTTGGATGCAGCAGGTTTGAAATACTCAAAGTGAATCCTGCTGGCATCAATGGACTTAGACAGTTCAATAAAATGATTCAACATTGGTTCAGGGCCACAGCAATAAAAGTGACTTCCTTGTGGCGCATTGGCCAAAATCGAAGCCATATTTAAAAACCCTGATTGCGACTCATCATCAATATGCAAATGAACTTTGCTTGATTCAAATAGCCCACTCAAAGCAACTTCTGATCTATTTTTAAAACAGCAAAACAAGTGCCATGAAGCATTTTTTGCACTTAATTCGTGGGCCATTGAAATCAGTGGCGTTATACCGATACCACCTCCAATTAGAACTGAATGTGGTGATTCGTGGGAAAGAGGAAAACTATTTCGTGGCAAACTTATTTTTAGCTCACTACCAACTTTCAATACATCATGCATGTAATTTGATCCTCCGCGACTTAGAGCATCTCTTTTCACACCTAGCACATATCTGGTTTTTTCCAATGGAGAATTGCAAAGCGAGTATTGGCGAATCAATCCATTGGGCAGAAAAACATCTATGTGACTTCCCGCACTAAAGGGCTGTAATTTTTGACCATGAAGGGGGATCAGTTCAAACAATAAAACATCTTTTGCCTCATAAGTAATTGATTTGAGCCGAACTGAAATTGTCTGATTTTTTTCTTCCGCGTGACTTAATGACGACATGAACTAGATCACTCCCAATGAGCAAAACATAAGCCAGTTCCCGTGCCTGCAGGCGTTCTGTAGGCTGGGTAGTACTCCATGAATTTCAGGTCCAGTCCTTCACAAGCACCAGCCATGCAAATCCAATTTCTAATTTCCGAATTTCCAGAGTTCAACTTATTTTTAGGGATGCTGCACAAATCCGCATAAGACTTTGATCTCAGTGCCTCCATCACAGAATTGTCCAGGTCTTCATCGACAGTAAAGTGACTTAAACCGCCTGAAGCCACAACGCCAATTCTTTTGTCATTTGGCCAAGACTCAACCGCTTGCCGAATTTGCTGACCCAGATTAAAACATCGCTTGGGGGTTGGCTGGTTTGGTGGGTAATAGGTATTTAAGAAAATAGGTACAACGGGTAATTCAAAATCTTGTAGCAATCTGTTGTGAACAAATCCAAATGCATGGCCTTCTCCATGTCCATCTTGAATACTATTTGCGCAGGAAACATCAAATTCAGCACCAACAAGATGCTCTATCAAATGCATAGCAAGCTCTGTATCAACTGGATACTCTTTTTCAATTTCTGCCTCGTAGTATTTTGCAGAGGCCTTCTTTGCCCACTCTGGACCCGGTCTACTGGTTAACGGCACATTTCTAATTGTTTCCCCCCTGTACATCAAGATAGATGGCATATTGTTATCTTTGTAGAGCTCCTTCTGATCATCCCCCACAATGATCAAAATATCAATTTCAGCTTTTTTGACGACATCGTGAAGATGCTGAAGTGCACCCAACGCTTTGGTGTGCTTCCAAAGAAATTTTTCCTCAGTAATTTCCCTAGGTATTTGTTGAT
>Ga0214919_10011567_pt1 | contig 10999 bp, 22 predicted proteins | sample LL1503_MetaG_FD_177994 | JGI IMG/M metagenome (GOLD analysis project Ga0214919, IMG submission 177994) | Freshwater microbial communities from Lake Lanier, Atlanta, Georgia, United States - LL-1503 | ecosystem: Environmental > Aquatic > Freshwater > Lake | place: USA: Georgia | collected...
TATGGTGAGGTTAATTATATCAAATCTCAAGAGGATTATGATAAGTGGTATGGAGCATCAACATTTGTTGCTGACATAAAAAAATATGAATACGGGTTAAAAAGATGGGAAGACAGAGAGAACATTCCGTTTCATTCAAGACCATCTTTTGCTCCAATGTATTCTCAAGAAGACATTGACGTGTTAAAAAGTAAATTAGAAACTATTGGTGAGTATGAAAAACCTACATCAATTAAAAAAAGTGAAGGATATGAAGAATCTGACTATGAAGGAGATTAACGAAAAATATGTTAATCGTATTATTGGGTCATTAGAGAATGATAAAGAACTTTGGACAAGAGAAGTTATGTGTGGAATGGATGGATGTTTTGTGGATTACTATAGTCCAAAATATCCAACAACAAACGAAGGGACTTTATCTTTTTCTGATAGGGACACCGTTAGTGCTTATATTGATGGTAAATTTGCGTGGGAAATTCCATTTTGGATGTATCATAATCCGTTTAGTAATAAGTCAAGACGATTGAGAAAAGCGATGGATACAATGAAATTATATCACATTGAGAAAGAGGCTCAGGAGTATAGAGATAAATTAAGTAAATCGATAGAGTAATGGAAAAGAAATTAGGAAAAATTGAGTCGGTAAGTTTTGGTCTTGGTGGATATCAAGGTGAAATGTTAGGTCTTCACGTTACATTAGGTAATGGAAGTTGGGGTGTTGGTGATTCAAAGGCCAATTGGGATGCGGAACAAGTAAAGTGGTCTAAAAACACACAATGGACTGAATCAGATAGAGATGTGTTTTATGCTGAAATTATGAGATATGTTTCAAAGTTATTGAAAGAGGCTAAGGTTAGTTCTGTTGACAAATTAAAAGGAATACCGGTTGAGGTAACTTTTGATGGGAATCAATTAACAGAATGGAGAATATTAACTGAAGTGTTATAAAATAAACCCCCAAGATTAATTGGGGGTTTTTAATTTATATGATATTTATTGTTATGAAGTTAATTATAACAGAGTCACAATATAAAACCATCAATGAGATGATTAAACTTAATATTAAAGTTGGTGATACCATTATGGGAGGTAAGTTTTTAAATAAAAAAACAATAGTGAAGACAATCGACAAGAATGAAAAGGGGGATATTACAATAAATGGCAAACCTTTGTTACGTTTTAGAATTATAGAAAAATGAAAATAATAATAACAGAAAGTAAATTAAATAATATTGCCATAAAATGGTTAAACCACGAATATGGTGGTTTGGAACCATATGAGACTGATAATTACCCTAATTATATTTTTTTTATAAAAGATGGTAAAATTATCTTTGATTATGATAAAAAAAATAGTAGAATTTTTATTGATAATGATGAAATTTGGAGGGTTTTAGAATCTTATTTAAATATTGAATCCAAACAGATTCAAGAGTTAGTGAAGTTATGGGTGGAGGAATATTATGGTTTAAATGTTACATCAGTGGGTAAATCATTAATCCAACTAGATATTACAAATTAATATAAAATGAAGATAGTGATTAAAAAAGATAGAAGAGATAGGATAGCTAAAAAGGTATTAACTGAGGAGTTTTCTAATTTGTATGAAGATGTTAATTATCATACAGATTCAAATGGAGAACAAAAGATAATTTATTATCGTAATGGTGATGGTATTGTTATGATTTATGGTGATAGGACTACATCGTTATATATCTGTGAAGATGTTACACAACCACTTAGAGTATTTACATATACACCTCAACAACTTAAAAAAGTAATTGGTGAATGGTTCTCAGAGTTTTTTGAGTTACCCGTTGAATATGTTCATCACGTAAATAAAGAGGTATTAAACTAATATGAAAGATTTAATTAAAAAGATATTGAGAGAGGAAGTTCAGAAGAGATTTACAAAATCTAATCAAACTTTTGAAAAAATTATTATTAGACATATGGAGAGTGTTATCTCTGAAACAACAAGAATTGTTCCACCACCTGAGGAGAATTATGGTAACTATGGTGAGGAATGGTGTAAAGGTGGTATTGCTATTTTAGAAGTTAGATATTACTTGTTTAGTGAAGATGATGATGAAGTGGAAGAATTTGTTGGTAGTAGTTTATTTGTTAAAGAGGAAGAGGTTGAATTTTTAACCAAAATGTTACAGGTTAGAAAGCAATATGTTTTGAATGTAATTACCGAATGGTATGATGAGAAATACGCGGCCAAGTTTGGACAAGAAGTTGGTCATCCGGAATTTGAAATTGAAGAAACAATTGAAACAGATTCTCCTCGTAAATGTTACCAAATGATTAACACAGATAATTTGAGTAGAGACGAGATGATTGATTATTTAGATACTCAAACATTAAAAAAAAGAAGTGACTTGGAAAACTTATCTGATGATGAGTTAAGTTCTAATTACAGAAGCGTTTATAACACAAGATTGAATAGTTTATAATGAAAGTAGTAATAACTGAGAGTAGATTAGAGAAAGTAATTACCGATTATTTGGATGATATGTTTTATCCGGATTATGGGTGGAAAGGTAATAGTAAATCAGATATTGGTTATCAAGATGAGGTTGATAAGTGGGGTGATATTGTTTTCTTTGTGGATGATGTAGATACTTACACTTATTATGGATGTAACGCTGGTAGTGAAAATGATAGATTATTTGATGGTTATGGTAGATTACATAATTACAAATGTCCTTTACTTGAATTAAATCCGCATACTGCTCAAAGATTAGATTCTTTATTTGGTGACATATGGAGACCAATATTTCAAAAATGGTTTGAAGAACATACAGGGTTAGAAGTGGCTCAATTTACAACTGATTACATATAATGAAAATACTAATAACAGAGAATAAATTACATAATTCCATTGAGAGATACATCCTTGATGGTTATCCTGTGGTTAAAAATGTGACATTCACAAAAAAAGATGTTTATTTAGATAATGGAGATAAAAGTGAGAGAAACATAATAGTTATTGGTCTTATTAGTAATCAGCTGACACACAGCCCAAATTGGACTACGAAAGACATTGGAAGAGATATTAATCGTATGTTTAGTTTAAAACTTGAGCAGTCAGAGTCAGATTGGGGGATTGATTATAAAATATATAGTTCAACAGAATGAGAATAGTAATTACAGAAGATAAGAGAGATATGTTATTTAGAGAGGAGTTTAAAAACCTGTTTAATAAATTAACACCAACAAGAGCCGGAGTCACCGAGAACATTATCTACATATACTTTGATGAGGTATATGATGATAATAATGTTACAGGATTGTTATATAGACCAAATACTCGTCAATTAGTTATATATCCGGATTACTTTATAAGTTTAAGAATGTTTGTTTCATCTGAAGAAGAATTTAATGAAATGATAAAAAGATGTTATGAGGACTTAACTGATAAACACGTATTATTTGTTAAAAATATAGATGAGTATAACTTATGATTAAATGTCCGTTATTCTAAACAAAAATACAAAGAATGTCCGAAATAACGGACATTTTTTATTATATTCTGTTTGCACAACACTACACAATGAGTAGTATTGCGTGAATGAAATATATTACCAATCACCACAAGATAAACCCCAATTTATGGGGTCTATCCTACCACAAAAGGTAATTACTTCATATTTCTTAACACGGCTTCCAACATCTCAATTGATATTTTATCCTGTTTAGATTTCACAGGTTTTTTCTTAAGATATTCCAACGACTCAATCATCTCTTGTTTCTTATCCATAGGTTTAAGTGGAGAGTTTGGGACATTTATTGGTTTTTTAACAACTTCCATTGGTTTATCTTTGTAGATAATGGTGGTGGATTCACCAACCATAGCAAGAATGTCCTGAGCGGTTTTCTCCACTACGGATTTAACTAATTTCTTATATTCCTTCTTTGTTAATTTTATTGTTTTCATAGTTAAAATATATTAAATTATTCCCGTTTAATTTTAATAGTTCCAATCTCCACTCTATAAGGAAGTGAGAAGAGGTCAAAGAATTGTTTTACATCATCTTTTACAAAACTTCTGATGTATTTGTTTCTTCTTACTGATGAGTACATATAGTATTTTGAAAAAGCCCATCCGGAAGTTCCTGAAATACCGTTTAATATCCAATATTTATCTGACACTTCAACATTAACATAAATGACTTTGTTCCAATTCCATCTATCATCATTAAATCTAACTCCGGTAACTCTATAATGAAATTGAAACCATTTCTCTTTTTCAACCATTCCGGTTACAGGGTATTTTTTGATATACTTTTTAATTCTCGGTAAATTAATTTCAACAATCTTATCTTGTCCTTCCATAGTTTATTATTTAAAAAACAAAGATACGATTATATTTTAATTTGACAAAATAAATTACTATGATTATTATTATGGAATGAAATTACCAACGGACTATACAAAATTAACACAACCACAACGAAGGGAAGTTAGACTACAATATATCAAAGAACAAAACAATTTGTGTATGTATTGTGGTGAGACATTAGATGAGGTTGCTCCAAAGAGAATAACAGACAAACCAATTACTTGGGGTTTATTCCCACAAGGGTTTTTAGACCATCCAATTCACCTTCAACATTGTCACAAGACCAATATGACAGAAGGTGCGGTTCATAGTTATTGTAATGCCGTTCTATGGCAATACGAGGGAAGATAAAATTAAACAAGGGAAAGTAATTTTTCCCTTTTTTTTATATTTATAGTTATGAACTTACAAGAAAATATACAAAGGATAAGAGAAATGATGATTTCGGAAGAGATGGTTCAATCAGATGCGTGGAAATCAATTAAAAAAACCTTAGATATTCTTAAACAGAAAAAGAAAGTTTTAATCTTAAGTTGTTCCAATAGATTCCAATTTGATAAGGAAGACATTGATATTCCAAAATCAAAAATGATTGCGATGTATCTCAACGATGAGTTAAAAGATTCAGTGTTAATTGATGTTTCCGAACTTAACATTGTTCCTTGTGAGGGGAATGTATCAAGAAAAGACGGGAACAGTTGTGGATTACTTAAAGCAATGCTTAAAGATAAGAAAAAGAATCCATCCGGTAACCATAGATGTTGGGCAAGTTATAACAATCCAAAGGATGAGTTATGGAAGATATCCAAAGAGTTATTTGAATCTGATGCTGTTGTATTCTTCAGTTCAGTTAGATGGGGACAAACCAATATGTTCTACCAAAACTTAATTGAGAGATTGACTTGGATTGAGAACAGACATACAACACTTGGGGAATCAAATCTTGTTAAAGATATTGAGACCGGATTCATTTGTGTTGGACAGAATTGGAATGGTGAGAATGTTACTGAAGTTCAGAAAGAAGTTCACAGATTCTACGGATTTAAACCAAACGATGATTTGTATTGGAATTGGCAATATACAAAAAATGTGAACGATGAAACCCAAAAATCATATAAAGATTCACACAAAAAGTTTATCAAAGATACTAAATTACCTGAAGAAAAATAACAATGAACTTACACGAACAAACAAATAGAATAAAACAAATGATGGGATTACTTGTTGAGGAAGAACAAAAAGGTTATTCCGGAACAAATAGAATCATCTTAATTGGACCACCAACAGTGGGGAAATCAACCGTTGCTGAAGAACTATCAAAACAACTTGGGGTTGAGTATGTAATACTTGACAAATTACAAGAAAAGTTTGGATATGGTAATGGTAAAGAACTTGAATTGGTTAAATATGTTTTATCACCGGACTTTAATAAATACAACACACCGTCAATATTAGATTTTGGTGGAGGACACGTTTACAATGATGGTGTAAAAGAATTATTAAGTCAATACCCTAATGTATTCTTATTAATGCCGTCTCAGGATTCTCAAAAATCGGAGGAGTTATTAAGAAAAGGTAATACAGAGAGATGGACAGGATTTATGGACCAAATCATTCAAGGGTTACAAAGTGGGAACCACAAACACACGAAAGAAAAAGAAACCGAGCTTATTGATAAGTTACAAAGAATGAGACAAGGTGAAGGTGGTAAATTTGATAAAGAAGATTTACCTGACACTGAAGAAATGAAAGGTTGGGGTGGATTAGATATGGAGAATGATTGGAATAAGTATGTTCCATTAACCAAAGATGAGGATGTTAAAAACAAAGACATTGCCAAACATATTATTAGTGTTTACAATGACAATGGGGATAGAAGAAATAAAACAGAGATTGTTAAAGATATTATAGAGTTATTGTAAATGAACCTACACGAGAACATACATAGAATAATATCAATAATGGACGAAGGTAAAGATGCCTACGTTTCAAGAGCTCGTTTTGACCAAGAGTATGAGGAGGAATATCCAAAGTGGAAAAAAAGTATAATTAAGATTTTAGAGTCAGAAATAGATTCAATGGTAGAAATTAATAATGGTAAGATAATAGTTTTACTTAATGGGAAAAACCTTGACAAAAATCTAATTAAATATGATAAAATAAATGAAAGATTATGGTATGACTATTCCTTACAAGATAATTTGGAAGGTTATATACCATACGGTTATTTATCAAGACATTTTAAATACGCACTTCAGGACTTCTTCAAAAAACATTTTCCGGATTATGGTGTTAGAGAAATAACGGCAGCAAATTTAGTAAGTTACTAATGAAATTAATAGGAACCATAAAGAGTATATTAATGGAGGAATCTAAAAAAGATTTAACTTCAGTAATTCAAACATTATTAGATGGGTTTGTTAAAGACCACAAAGAAGTTGTTTGTAAGGTTGAGGTTAAACATCCTGACAATAGAACCAAACTACCACATCAGGAATATCCTTATAAAAACTACAGAGCAACATTTTATTTAATCGGGGGTTATGGTAGTTCTAATTGGCCGACTACTCAATCGGTGTTGAGGAAGTATGATGATTTAATGAATGAAGCGTGGGAGTTAATACATAACTATACCGGACAAGCATTAGAGATGTTTACCAGACACGTAAAGAGTTGTGATGATATTATAAAAGAGAACAAAGATAATAGTATTTCCAATATGATTAAAACTTTGGGGGTTTCTGATGCCATCCGTTATTTTGGGAATTACTACACAATTGAGCCATACTTAAAAGTGATTGATAAGGTTAATTTTATCAAAGAGAAAATTAGAGAAATAAATGATGATGGTAGTGGTATTGGTTTACACGAGATAAATGAAGAACCACTCCATTATAGTGACGAAGATGGGGAGGAACATCAAATAGAATGGTTAGGTCCAACAAGTGTAGACATTAGTATATATGAAACTGAGTTTAGTAGTCATTTATCTGACTATTATGTTAAGTATGAAGGTTTACCGGTACAAATAATTGAGGAATTGGTTGAGATATTACTGAATCACTAAGATATGAGTTTAACAAATACCATAAGAAGAATATTAAGGGAAGAAACCTATTCTCCGGCGAGTGATGAATATACTCCGGGGGAATATATTGTTCATAAGTCAAATCCTGCGTGGAGGGAGAACATAGAACTTACCGGACTTCAAACATCGGTGGGGGATTGTTACCAACAACACGTCGGGGGTGATACGGAATGTAAACCATCCATATTCGCAACAGATTCGTTAGACAAAAAACAAATGTTTGATTCTACTTATGATGATGACATTTGGATTATTAATACGGAATGTGCCGGGGTTACTTGGTATAAAGATAGACATTTTGATGACGGTGATTACCAAAAACATATTGTAACCTTCAACAATATATCACCGGACTGTCTTAGATTATTACATAAAGGAACGGGGGAGAGTTATTAGTATGGAAGCAATATTAAAAATAGTAGATAATTTAATAAATAAATTAGTAGTACCTACGGATGATGATATTATGGAATATCATATAACATCATATGATAACATAATAGAGATTACATTTTGGATGGCAGGGACAGAAGAGGAAGTTGAGGAACAGATTGTAGATGAATGCCATAGTGTTTTACAAATGCTTGGTCCAAAAGACTACAGATTTTTGTTCAGATTCACCACAGACGGGAAAGATTTCTACACTTACACATAATATAAGTCCTAAACCTAATAAACGGGGATTAATCAATATGATATTTAGTGATATGATATCTACCACACTTATTACAATGCCAAGTAGTATACATAACCTTTTCAACATATAGATTATATGTTTTCATAAGCCAAGGGATAAAGATATCGTTTATATCATAACCACTTGTAACATCAAACATAGATACTAATTGATTAGTTATCTCCTCAGATAATTCAACTATTCCTGTATTACGATTAAATGTAAAGATTTTATTTCTACCCTTATCAAGATAATATATATATCTATGACCAGTCGACCCCATCACTAAGTTACCATAGTCCATATCCAACCATTTGGTTACAATATTGTTTCTTTTGTTCTCTGTGATTATAATCTTCATATCAAATAAATATCTAACAAAGATAAAACATTTTATTGATTATCCGGGGGGGATTATATATAATTAGAGTATGGAAGAATTAACATTAATACAGGCATTATGTCTTACAAGAACAGGATGGTCAACAGAGGAGGGAAGACAACTTTATCTTATAGCGGAAGATATTGTGCGACAAGAGAGTAAAAGGTTACTGTTAATATACAAAAAAGAGTTAATAGAGAATGAATTAAAACAAATATACAACAAATAATACAATCTATTCACTCACTCCAAAGGGAGACCTCTACCGGGTCTCCTTTTCCATTCATTCATACATCGTATCATTTTCGTATATTATCGTATCATTGCGTATCAATATGTATAAGAAATCCATTTATTTATACATAACAACTTCCATCTGTATAAAAAACTCAATAATTTATGCGTATATCAATTCGTATATATACGGATAAATACGAATATTCCCCCCATTAAGGGGACTTTGTCCCCCACTGAAGAGGGGGGACAAATGAGGGACAGTTACTCTTTTGTTATGGTGGATTATATGAGATAACATATAAAAGATACCTTCGGTAATAAATTATATGTTAATAGATATAATCCGGATGAGTTCTTGGTTAAATAGTTATGTTTTGTATCAGTGTAGTCAGTTTTAAACTCACAAGGTTGATATGAAAGATAACTTCTAATGGTATTTTGTGTCTTTATGGTGTCCCATATATAGATGATTGAGTTCGTTCATTAGGGGTCAATTATACCCCACTAAAGTGGTCGTTGAAGTAATCTTCCTAACACCTAACGGTTCCCACGCATCATAAACCATTACTTACATAATTTACTGGGAAACACCTATACCTAATTTATTGGTCCTACAGATACTCTCAGAGGGAAAAAATTGACTTCTCACTATGCTGGAACACATATTTGGTGGTAAAAAGTGGTAGAGTGGGGTAAGGTCCATACCTTAAAAGGGGGGAAAGGGATTATCCCCATCGTGAATCAGACCTGACATTTTGTCAAAATCAAGAATTTTAACATAAAAAGTTATTAACAATTCCCCCTGACAGGGTTGATATCTACATTGTTGATAACTATATTTACAAAAAGTTATTAACAATATATGTACCTAAAATCATTTAACCCCACTGTCACTATGTCAGGAGACACTTATATCGTAGATTATGGTATAGGAGAATGTGTATATTCCTATCAGAGGATGGGGAAGAGAATCAAGCAGGAAGTCCTTCAACTTATCAAATGTGATATGTGGAAGGTGATTACGGTAATAGACCAAGAGTCCCCACTGAATGAGGGGGATTATAAGGATTTAAATATGGAGATACGGAATCATTCCCTACAATGTGTTACAGATTTTATAAATCATAGGGGTCATCATCAACAAAGTGTTTCTCCCACCACTTAAGGAACTTACTATCAGGTGATAGAGTGGGGATGATGAATTTATCTATTGATACCATAAGTAATAATAGAATAGACAGAAATAGTAATGCAATAAGAATAGCCATAATTTAAATGTTTAAGGTTTACCGGTGATAACCACCGTCAAGAGACAAAGATATAAACAAATTATGACATTCTCAACAAAATGGGGGATTTATTATGAATTATTTTTCCAAGTATATATGGACGGTATGAATTATTCGTAAAGAATGGGGGAAAATTATGATTTATATTAAATATAAAGCAGGTTGGAGTCTACTCTTCCACCCTTAAGGTCCGCCCCCTGTTGGGTTGGTTACCAATTCAGTGATACAAAGGTAAGGATAATAATTGACACCACCAAATAAAAAGGGGGATTATTTAATATTATTTCAATATATTTATACATATGAAAGAAGAAACACCAAAGGATATAACCCCAATGAAAAGAAAGGGGATTGATATGGCAGTCAAAGCACTAAAGAAACCATTCCCATTTATTGTGGGGTATAAAGATGATGAGTCAGACCAATATGATTCAGCTCATTACATTGACCTATTAGTGGACCTTAATAAACTATCAGAGTATATGGATGTCCCGGTTAATCCCTATTGGTCCAATGAACTATCAAGGGACCCTAAATACCAAAAGATATATGCCATATGGTCCTACCTTAAGTTCCCCCCTGAATATAATACTTCTGATATAACAGAACATCCCGGATATATGTTGGGACACGAGATTACATCATCACTTGAAACAATATACGAATACCTACCCGAGGAATATAAACTGTACTACAACTCAACATCAACTTACTTCACTGACAACCCACCTGTATATCCTGTCAGACTAAAGGTCAATGGATTCATAATGACATAACTTATCATAAGTTATTAACAATGTCATCCTGTCATGTTGATAACTTCTTTTGGATATATAAAAAATACACCCACTCCCCCATCTTTTACAGGGGGTTTTTTTTATCCCCTCCCCGGTATATACCCCCCATACCCCCTCCCTGACTACCGTGGGGGTATCCCACCTCCCCTCCCTCCCCCTCAGAATGGTCAAATAGGGGGGAT
>Ga0214919_10011569_pt1 | contig 10998 bp, 9 predicted proteins | sample LL1503_MetaG_FD_177994 | JGI IMG/M metagenome (GOLD analysis project Ga0214919, IMG submission 177994) | Freshwater microbial communities from Lake Lanier, Atlanta, Georgia, United States - LL-1503 | ecosystem: Environmental > Aquatic > Freshwater > Lake | place: USA: Georgia | collected 2015-03-15
ATGGACAGTTGTCGCCTGGAGCCCGGGCCCAATCCGTTTGGGCCTAGGGTGTTAACGATGTGACCAGTACAAACTGTAAACGATGTCTCCAGTATGTACCCTTTCAAATTGGTGGGCCCACCAGGACTTGAACCTGGGACCAAAGGATTATGAGCAGCTTCAATAAATAAAAACCTATATAAATCAACAGGTTACAAGCGATCTACAGAGGTGTGGAAGCAAATGTGGAAGCAACGAGTTGGATTGATGTTCAACTTTTGGGGTGCAGTTAAGCTTTCGATTTGTTACGCAGGAATCGTCATTCTGATGAAACTATAGATTGGTCGCAGTCAGATTAAAAATGATTACAACTGAAGTTGCTCATGAAACATAGTGATTTTCATTAGATGGTCCTGACGTTTTAGTCATACGTTTTTAGATGATGGCTGAGGTTTTCTACATGTCATTTGCTAATAATGCTGATTAAAAACTAAGGAGAGTATCTCTTTGCGTAAAGTCTGATTAGAAGCCAACATAACGCACAAAGTTCATTTTGTCTTCGCGAACAGACTTCACGCTGTTGGCCACAAAGTCCTCGTCTGGGTAGCCCATTGCAATGCAGATCATGATGTTTTGATCGTCTGGAATTCCCGCATGCTCTCGCACAACAGCAGATTGCATTATTCCTTGCCCGTTGATCACTGTGCCCAGGCCCCTCTCCCACGCTGCCAACACCAGAGCATGCGACAAGGCCCCCAGATCAAACTGGCTGATGGCTGCAGGCTCCAAGTATTTGTCATAAGTTAGCACCAAAGACACAGGGGCGTCAAATTGCCTGAAGCCCCGCATGACCCAGTCAGTGCGTCGCTCTTTATCCTCTCGGGCAATGCCCATTGCATCGAACAGCTGAACTGCGATGTCCACTTGGCGCTTTCGGTGAATGCCTTCGTAGGATTCTTTCATTGGAAAGTCTCGTTTTGGCGGTATCCCCTTGAGCATATTCGATGTATTGCCTTGGCGGATTAGATCCAGCGGCGCGCCCGTTATCACATGCACATACCAAGGCTGTGTGTTCATTGAAGACGGTGACCATTTGGCTACCTCAATTATCTCTTCTATAACCTCGCGAGGTACAGGTTTTTGTTGATAGCCGCGAATGCTTTTACGGGCTTTAATGAGTTCTGAAAATTCCATGCTTTATCTCCTCATCCAAGGATGGTTGAAAAGTTTTCAGCCGTCAATTCAACTGTGATGCCTAGGTTACTCATGCCAACATGCCACCGAGCCGCTGGCGGATCAGCTGATCTGCTTGAGCCATGATTCGATGGATCAGATCCTGGCAAGTGGGCACGTCATGGATCAAACCGGCCACCATGCCGCAGCTCCAGGCACCTGCATCCAGATCGCCGTCATTCATCACTTTGGGGTAAACGCCGGCCACGTGCTCCATGATGTCGTTGATGCTCAGGGCTGCACCTTTTTCGCGTTCGATGGCCTGAACACGCTTAACACCCTCGTTCATCAGCACACGCTCGGTGTTCCTGATGGAACGCATGATGAGCGTGGTGTCCAGCTCGCTGGCGGCCACAATGGCCTGCTTGACTTTTTCATGCACCGGCGCTTCTTGCGTGGCGATGAAGCGGGTGCCCATGTTGATGCCGTCAGCGCCCATGGCCAGGGCTGCCACCAGGCTGCGGCCATCGGCCATGCCGCCCGAGGCCAGAAAAGGGATCTTGAGTTCTTCTGCCGCACGGGGTAACAAGATGAAGTTGGGCACATCGTCCTCGCCAGGGTGACCGCCGCACTCAAAGCCATCCACACTGACCGCATCACAGCCGATTTCTTCAGCCTTCAGGGCGTGTCTGACCGAGGTGCATTTGTGGATCACCTTGATACCCGCCGCCTTCAATGAAGGCATGTAGGCCTGCGGGTTGCGCCCGGCGGTTTCCACCACTTTGACACCGCCTTCGATGATGGCCCGGATGTATTCCGGATACGGGGGCGCAGTGAAAGCAGGCAAAAAGGTCAGGTTCACACCAAAGGGCTGGTCAGTCATCTCGCGGCAGCGCGCAATTTCTTTTGCCAACAACTCAGGGGTCTTCTGCGTCAAGCCCGTGATGATGCCCAAGCCCCCGGCGTTGGACACGGCCGAAGCCAGCTCGGCATAGCCGACATGGTGCATGCCCCCTTGCATGATCGGGTGGCGAATGCCCAAGAGTTCTGTGATGCGTGTTTTCATGTGGTGCTCCTTTGCAAGCAATTTTTATAATGCACGGAATGTTCTAAATGTTGGCAAGTCGATTCTGTCAAAAACCATGAAAAAACCGCCAAAACCCATTCGGACTTTGGCGGTCTTCAATCCGCTAACGCGCGTTTTTTACTTTTTGTCTGAAAAGTAGCCGGATGTGACCTTCCAGCGGCCGTCGGTGATTTGCGACATGCGCGAGGCGTTACTGCCCAAACGCTTGGTGGCTGTGAAGGTCATCTCGTCAGTGCCAAAAATATCGGGCGGGATCACCATGGTGTCCATGGCCTTGATGATGCTCTCGGTGGTCACGTTGGCACCCGACTTATCAATGGCACGCATGAAGGAGTCAATGGCGTTGTAGCCGTAGACCGAAAACACTGTGGGATCTTCGTTGAACTTGGTCTTGTACTTGTTGGCCCAGAAACGGATGGGCTGTGCGGCCTCGTCCAGATAGGGATGCTGGGTCGCCATAGTGGCGTAAAAACCATTCATGGCGGGGCCGCCCAATTTGTGGATCAGGTCGGTGTAGGACGCGCTCGAACCCAGGAAAGTGGGGTTGAAGCCCAAGCGGCGTGAGGTGGCAATGCCGCCAATGGTTTCGCGGATGATGGTGCCCATGACCACGAAGTCGCACTTGGACGAGGCCAGTTTTTGCATCTGCGATGCAAAGTCGGTGGCGCCACGCTTGTAGGTGGTGACTTCGGCAAACTGCATACCCATGGTCTTCAGACCCGCTTCGGCACCCCGGAACACTTCCAGACCGAATTCATCGTCTTGGTGCATGGCGCAGATTTGCTTGGCGTTCTTTTCTTTCACCAAGATCGGCACACCCAAGCGCATCTGGTCGTAGTAGGTGGCGGCAAACGAGTACTTGAGCTTGTGGAAGGGCTCATACATTTCACGAGCGGCTGTGACCGGGAAAAAATTGATCACGTTCTTCTGGAACTGCACCGGCATGGCGGCCATGTTCTGGGCTGTACCAATGTGGCCGATCATGGCAAAAATCTTGTCCTGGTTGACCAGCTTTTGCGCGGCCAACACGGCGCGGCGGGGGTCATAGGCAGAATCTTCGACCAGCAGCTTGAACTTGCGGCCATTGATGCCGCCTTGCTCGTTGGCTTCGTCCACACGCAGCATCATGCCTAAGCGCACTTGCTTGCCAAAGCCAGCCAGCGGGCCGGACAAGTCCTGGATGGAGCCGAGCGTGATTTCGGTTTTGGACACGCCTTGCGTCTGGGCCATGGCCGCGCCAGCGGTGAGGGCCATCGCAGCGGCGACGAGACTGAGTTTGATTTTCATGGTAATAATCTCCTGTTGTGGTGATGGATAAAAGTGACTAGGGAATCGAATCAACGGTACATCGCCTCGATTTGTGGCGCGTATTTTTTCTCGACCAGTTTGCGCTTGAGCTTCATGGTCGGGGTCAGTTCTTCGTCTTCGGCGCTCAGCTGGGTATCGAGCAGCCAGAATTTCTTGATCTGCTCGACGCGGGCGAATTTCTTGTTGACCCGGTCCACTTCGGCCTGGATCAGGTTTTGCACTTCAGCGCTGTGTGTGAGGCTGGCGTAGTTGGAGAAAGGTACATCATTGTCCTGCGCGTATTTCTCCACGTTCTCCTGGTCGATCATGATGATCACCGTCAAATAACGACGCTTGTCGCCGATCACCACCGCATCGGTGACATAGGGCGAGAATTTCAATTCGTTTTCCAATTCGCTGGGGGTGATGTTTTTGCCACCAGCCGTGATGATGATGTCTTTCATCCGGTCGGTGATGCGGAAAAACCCCTCCTCGTCGACCACGCCCACATCGCCCGTGTGCAGCCAGCCGTCGGCATCGATGGTCTCGGCGGTTTTTTCAGGCAGGTTGAGGTAACCCATGAACACATTAGGGCCGCGCACCAAGATTTCACCGGTCACTGGGTCCAGACGCATCTCGTTGAACTCGGCCGCCGGGCCAATGGAGCCGGGCTTGATGCGGTGGGCGGGCGCGCCTGTGCCCGCACCACAGGTCTCGGTCATGCCCCAGACTTCCAGCATGGGCAAGCCAAGTGCCAAATACCAACGCACCAGATCGGGGGAAATGGGAGCTGCACCCGTGACCAGAAAGCGCGCACGGTGGATGCCGATCATTTTGCGCACATTTTTCAGCGCCAGCAATCGAGCCACATGAAAGCGCAACTTCAAGCTGAGGGGCACCGGCTTTTGCGCCAGCACTAGGTTGACCACTTGGTGGCCCACGCCTATTGCCCAACCATAAACGGCTTGCTGCAGGCCACCGGCTTCCTTGAGCGCGATCATCACGCCCGAGTAAAACTTCTCCCATACACGGGGCACGGCGCCGAACACGGTGGGTGCGATTTCGCGTACGTTCTCGGGTACGGTTTCGGGGTTCTCGACAAAGTTGAGTTTGGCCCCGGTGTACATCGAGAAATATTCGCCAGCCATGCGCTCGGCAATGTGACACAGCGGCAAGAAGCACATGCACTCGTCGCGTTCGTCTCTGGCAATCAGCGTGTTGTAGCCCCGCACGGTGTAGACCAGGCCGTGGTGGCTGTGCATGCCACCCTTGGGCTTGCCGGTGGTGCCCGAGGTGTAGACCAAGATGGCCAGCTCTTCGGGCTTGCAGGCAGCGCTGCGCTGCTTGAGCATGTCGGGGTTTTGCTGGGCGTGCTCGCGGCCCAAGGCTTGCAACTGCTTCAGGCTGATGACCATCGGGTCATGGAAATCGCGCAGACCCTCCATGTCAAACACCACGATCTTTTGCAGCAAGGGTAAGCTGGCGCGCACGGCCAGGGCCTTGTCAAGCTGTTCGTCGTCTTCGACAAACAGCACGCGGGTACCTGAGTCTTCGCACAGGTAATGCACTTGCTCGGGCGCATCGGTAGGGTAGATGCCGTTGGAGATGCCCCCCGCACTCAGCACGGCCAGGTCGCACAGCACCCACTCGATGTTGGTGTTGGACAGGATGGAAGCGGTGTGGCGCGCCTCAAAACCCAGCGCCATCAGGCCGTGGCCGATCTCGCGCACGGCTTGGCCGGACTCGTTCCAGGTCCAGCTGCGCCAGATGCCCAAGTCTTTTTGGCGCATCCAGACATTGGGGCCGCGAGCGGCCACCGCATTCCAGAAAATGGCAGGGATGGTCTCGCCTGCCATGACGACATTTTTTTGCGGCGCAATGCCGGAGGTGTCCCAGAGTTGGCTCATGTTTTATCTCCAGGTTTTCTTCTTTTTCCAACGGCGGTCGGCGCGCACGCCCTCTTCCTTCATGCCCAAGTAGAACTCCTTGATGTCCTCTTTTTCACGCAAACGGGCGCAGGTGTCTTCCATCACGATGCGGCCGTTTTCCAGCACATAACCGTAGTCCGAGGCGTTCAGGGCCATGTTGGCGTTTTGCTCGACGAGCAAGATGGTGGTGCCGCGCTCGCGGTTGATGCGCACCACGATCTCGAAGATTTCCTTGGTCAGTTTGGGACTCAGGCCCAAGCTGGGTTCGTCCAGCAAGATCAGGTCGGGGTTGGCCATCAGCGCCCTGCTGATCGCCAGCATTTGCTGCTGACCACCCGAGAGCAAGCCCGCGTCTTGCGCAGCCCGCTCGCGCAGGATGGGGAAGTAGTTGTAAACGGCTTCCATGTCGCGCGCCACGCCATCGCGGTCCTTGCGGGTGTAGGCGCCCATGAGCAGGTTGTCGCGAATCGACAGCAGCGGGAACACTTCGCGCCCCTCGGGCACATGCATCAAGCCGCGCTGCACGATGATGGCCGGGTCTTGAGCGGTGATGCTTTGGCCCTTGAATTCGATCGAGCCTTTGCGCGGGTCGATGATGCCGCTGATGGTTTTCAAGATGGTGGTCTTGCCCGCGCCATTGGAGCCGAGCACAGTGGCAATCTCGCCTTGGCGCACCTGCAGGCTCACGCCGCGAATCGCCTTGATCGGGCCGTAGGCGCTTTCCACGTTGAGCAGCTTTAGCATCACGTTGTCATCGGCCACCTCTGCCGACGTGTTCAGGGTTTGGGTGGCTGCGCTCATGCGGCACCTCCAGGCACGTAATTTTCACGGCGCATGGCAGACACATCGTCCACCGAGCCCAGATAGGCTTCAATGACGCCGGGGTCGCTTTGCACATGGCTGGGCGTGCCGGTGGCTATTTCTTCGCCCTGGCTCATGGCCAGCACGCGGTCCGACACTTTGGAGACCAAACTCATGTCGTGCTCCACCATGAGCACGGTGATGCCCAGCTCGTTTTTGATGTCCGAGATCCAGAACGCCATGTCTTCGGTTTCCTCGACGTTCAGGCCCGAAGAAGGCTCGTCCAACAACAACAACTTGGGCTCTGTGGACAGGGCGCGGGCCAGCTCGACCACTTTGCGCACGCCATAAGGCAAGCCCGCCACCATCGAGTCGCGGTGGTGTTGCAGGTCAAGGAAATCAATGACTTCCTCGACCTTTTCACGCGCTTCAATCTCGCCCGCGCGGGTTTTGCGGGTGAAGAATATTTCGCTCCACAGCCCCGTCTTGCGGTGGGTGTGGCGGCCGATCAAGAGGTTTTGCAGCACGGTGGCGTGCTCGAACAGCTCGATGTTCTGAAAGGTGCGGGCAATGCCCAGCCCAGCGATTTGGTGCGCGGGCTGGTCGGTCAGGCGCAGCGTGCCCTGAGGCCCGGCGTAGTCGATCACGCCCGTTGTGGGGGTGTAGATGCGGCTGATCAGGTTGAACACGGTGGTCTTACCCGCGCCGTTGGGACCGATCAGGGTAAAGACCTCGCCGCGCTTGACGTCGAAGCTGACCTTGTTGACGGCCAGCACGCCACCAAAGCGCACGCTCAGGTCTTGGGCGGATAAAAGGATGTCTGCGTTCATTTCAGGCGGTCCGACTTCTGGAACGATTTTTGGCGCTTGAACAGGCCACGGCGGTAAAACGGGAACAACTGGAACCAGGTGCGCACCTTGAGCCAGCGGCCATACAGCCCCATGGGCTCAAACAGCACAAAGGCGATCAGCACCATGCCGTAAATCGTGCCCTGCAAACCAGCGGCACCGCCAATGGCGGCTGGCAAAAAGTCTTTGCCCAAGGAGATCAGCTGCGGCATGACGATCAGGAAGATGGCACCGAGGAAAGCTCCATGGATTGAGCCCAAACCGCCGATCACCACCATCAGCAACAAATCAATTGACTGGATGATGCTGAACTGTTCTGGCGAAAGGAACTGGATTTTGTGCGCGTACAAAGCACCGCCAATGCCCGCCAGCGCTGCCGACAGGGCAAAGGACAGGGTCTTGTAGCGAGCCAAGTGGATGCCCATGCTTTGCGCCGAAATTTCTGAATCGCGGATGGCCACAAAGGCACGGCCTGTAGAGGAACGCAGCAGGTTCACGATGGCCAGTGTGGCCCCCATGATGACCAGCAGGCACAGGAAGTAAAACTCTTCGGTGCTGTCCAGCGTCCAGCCGCCCAGTTTCGGGTAGCCGACCATCAGGCCGGCATTGCCGCCCGTCACGCTTTCCCAACGGGCCATGCCTTCTTCGACGATGAAGCCAAAGGCCAGCGTGGCCATGCCCAGGTAAATGCCTTTGACGCGCAGCGCTGGCAAACCCACGATGACGCCGACGACGGCCGAGAACAAGCCCGCACACACCAGCGCCAGCGGAAACGGCACCCCGGCATTGACCATGACGGCCTGCGTGTAAGCCCCCACCCCCAAGAACGCGGCGTGGCCCAAAGAAAACAAGCCGGTAAAGCCTGCCAGCAGCATCAGGCCCAAGCCCACCACGGCATAAATCAGGACAAAAGTCAGCTGCGCCAGCCAGTACTCGGCCACCACCCAAGGGGCGGCCACCAGGAACAGGCCCAGCAGGCTGTACCAAAATACATGGCCGCCGTGCTTGGCCAGCTTCACGTCCTGGTTGTAATCAGTTTTAAAAATGAAACGCATGCCGGGGCCTCAAACTTTCTTGCGCAGTTGTTCGCCGAACAAGCCATTGGGCTTGAGCACAAGCATCAGTAACACCACGATGTAAGGCGCGATGTCCTTGAAGCCTTCGGGCAAATAAAAGCCGGAAAGCGATTCGACGATGCCGATCACCAGACCGCCCACAATTGCGCCGGGCAAGCTGCCAAATCCGCCGACGACCGCTGCGGGAAAGGCCTTCAGGCCAATGAAGCCCATGTTGGCGTGCACAAAGGTGATGGGGCCCAACAGCAAGCCCGCCACGGCCGCCACGGCCGCAGCCAGACCCCAAACCAGACCATTGATCTGCTTGACCGGTATGCCCATGTAATAGGCAGCCAGTTGGTTTTGCGAGGCGGCCTGCATGGCGATGCCCAGCTTGCTGTACTTGAACATGGCAAACAAGCTCAGGCACAAAATGCCGGTGGCGCCGATCACCACCATTTGCTCGGCTGCGATCACTAAACCTCCCAAGCGCAAAACTTCACCCGCATAGGGCACGGGCAGGGTGTGGGTGTCGGTACCCACATCAGGAATCATGGTGATCAGGCCGCGCAACACATAGCCCACACCAATGGTCAGCATCACAATGGAAAAAGCCGGTTGCCCCAAGATGGGGCGAATGACCAAACGCTCAAGCAGCACCCCAAAAATGCCCATGGCCACAATGGCCGAAGGCACCGCGATCCAAAAGGAAAAGCCCAGCAGCGTCATGGCGGCCAGGCCTGAGAAGGCCCCCACCATCATCAGGTCGCCCTGGGCAAAGCTCACCGTCTCGGTGGCTTTGTAAATCAGCACGAAACCCAGGGCAATGAGTCCGTAAATACATCCCTGGGCCACACCGCTGATCAGCAGTTGCAGCAATTGCACGCCTGTCTCCTCTTGGTTCTGTTTAGCCGAGTTCGCTGCGCTTGGCGGGGCAGTGCTTCAACAAGCAGTGTGGAAGCAAATGTGGAAGCAATTTTTAAAATTCTGGAATAAGGATTTACCAAAAAACTTTTCAAGGTTCTAGACGAATGCCTTTTTCGCGAATCAGGCGAGACCAGCGTGTTTGCTCACGTGCAGCATATTTTGAAACTTCATCAGCAGGACCAGGTATGAGCTCAAAAGCCAGGCCGTCAAATCGTGCTTTCATTGCAGGTTCAGACAATATCTTTGTAACTTCTGAGTTAAGTCGAGCAACTATTGCAGCAGGCGTCGCCTTAGGCAACACCAAAGCATACCAAATACCTACTTCATATCCTGGGTAACCTGAAGCTGCAATAGTAGGTACATTCGGCAAAAGAGCTAATCCTTTGTTTCCTGTCACACCTAATGCACGCAACTTTCCAGACTGGATATGTGGATTCGAAGAAAGCACAACATCAAACATAGTCTGAACTTGACTGCCCATTAAAGCAGTGAGTGCCGGTGCACTTCCGTTATATGGCACATGAGTCATTTCGATCCCAGCCGCGATTTTAAATAACTCACCCGCTAAGTGCAGCGGGCTTCCATTGCCTACTGATGCAAAGTTGATTGCATCTGGCCTTCGCTTTGCATATTCAACAAACTCTTTGACATTGTTAACTGGCAAGCTAGCAGGCACAACCATGACTAATGGAGAGGCGGCCAGCATAGTGATTCCCGCAAAATCTGTATTTGGATCGTAAGGCAACTTGCTATAAAGAAGCGAATTGACTGCAAGACTCGCCGAGCTTCCCATGAACAATGTGTAGCCATCTGCAGGTGACTTAGCAACTAAGTCAGCTCCAATAATGGTGTTACCGCCAGGCTTATTTTCCACTACGACCGGTTGACCAAGTGCGCGCCCTAGCGGTTCTGAAATTGCTCTAGCTAACTGATCTGTTGCTCCGCCTGCGGCATAAGGTACAACCAGCTTTAAAGGCTTGCTTGGAAAAGTTTGTCCCATCCCAGGCATAAGGGTTAGTGCAATACCCATGAAGACGACTAGTTTTTTCAAAGTCGATGTTGTTATGTTTGATTTAAAAATGTGTCGAACTGATTGCATATTGTCTCGCTTAGGTTTTTGTCAAGGGCATGAAAAATGAAGAACTTCAATTCAACCTAATTGGATGCATAGCCTAGGCGCTCTCGTGCCGCAATATATTCACTGTGCAACTTGCTAACAAATTTCTTTGTGGTTAATACTTGATCGATTGCACCGATGCCCTGTCCACTTCCCCAAATGTCTTTCCATGCCTTGGCTTTGCCAGCTTGCCCAGCAGAAAAATTCATTGTTTTTTCATGATTAACAGGTAAATTTTCTGGGTCTAAGCCAGCATTACGAATACTGGTTTTTAAATAATTTCCGTAGACACCCGTGAAAAAATTGGAATAAACCACATCATCTGATGTTCCATCAACTATCGCCTGTTTGTATACATCACTAGCGCGGGCTTCTTCAGTCGCAATGAATGCAGAACCTACATATGCAAAATCAGCGCCCATTGCTTGAGCTGCCAAAATTGAATTGCCATTGGCGATGGAACCACTTAGGGCAATGGGTCCATCGAACCATTTGCGCAGCTCTTGCATCAGCGCAAATGGACTCTTAGTACCGGCATGCCCTCCCGCACCCGCTGCAACAGCAATCAAACCGTCTGCTCCTTTGTCAATGGCTTTCTTGGCAAAGGTATTGTTGATGATGTCGTGCATCACCATGCCGCCATAGGCATGAACTGCTTCATTGACTTCTTCGCGTGCGCCTAAGGATGTAATGACCAGTGGCACTTTGAAATGTGCAATGATTTCCATGTCTTGTTCTAATCGATCGTTACTTTTGTGAACAATTTGATTGATGGCAAATGGCGCGGCTGGTTGAC
>Ga0214919_10011572_pt1 | contig 10993 bp, 5 predicted proteins | sample LL1503_MetaG_FD_177994 | JGI IMG/M metagenome (GOLD analysis project Ga0214919, IMG submission 177994) | Freshwater microbial communities from Lake Lanier, Atlanta, Georgia, United States - LL-1503 | ecosystem: Environmental > Aquatic > Freshwater > Lake | place: USA: Georgia | collected 2015-03-15
GTTCCTGTTCCTGCGGTTCCTGTTCCTGCGGTTCCTGTTCCTGCGGTTCCTGTTCCTGCGGTTCCTGTTCCTGCGGTTTCTTCTGAAATATCATTTTCTTCAATACCATCAGTACCACACGCCTTTACTTCTTCCTTGATAGTTTGTAAATATTTTTCTCCAATAAGAACAAATACTGCTAATAATTGATAATAAGAAACTTCGCCAGACATATTAGTGTCTGATATAGTAATATTCTCTTCTACAATATACGATACTTTTGGTAAAACTATACCAATATTCTTTTCTATATTTGTATTTTCATTAATACAACTATTTGTATTCAATTCATATTTTATTGTAACTAATAAATTCTTCATTTCTTCATTTGTATTTTCTAAGTTTTTATAATTTTGAAGCAATATGAATATATTTTCTAGAATATTGAATAAGCTATTTGAGTCAAAATTATGAATACAAGCGTTAAAGGCACGAATAACCTTATCATCTTTCCCTATAAATAACAATTTCTTCATGAATTTCACAAAAAAAGCTAAGAGGCATGTGGGATTCAACGCTCTTTTGTTCACGGCGCGTAGTTTTTCACGTATATCATTAAAAGGTTTTGTATTAATATTAGGTATACCTGTAATTTCATCATCATCTAAAATTTGTATAGACATATTATTTACATCATCTATTAACTGTTGTAAGGCAACCTCTGCCTTAGTCGCTTTATTAGTTGCCTCTTCTATTTGCTGTAGTCTGTCATCATCAGTACCATTTTTAGCTTTTGTAAGTGCCTCATTCGCCTGAGTAAGTCTCGTATTTTCCTGAGTAAGATTCTCATTTTCAGCGTTTGCAGCAGCTTCTGCAGCTTCTGCGACCCCCTTAGCAGCTTCTGCGACGTTTTTAGCAGCTTCTGCAGCAGCTGCTTGATTTCTTGCGTTATCGACATCGATGGCAGCATTTTTGTTAGTATCTTCTTGAGTTTTTTGTTGTTCTCGTAAAGCTTCTAATTCTTCTTTTAGTTTTTCCATTTCTTCTGTTAGTCTTTTGACTTCCGTGTCTGCTGTTTTGTTACAATCACGACAATGTTGTAATTGATCTTCTAACACTTTTATTTTTTCCTGTAAAATTTTTTCTTCTTCTTCTCCTCCTCCTGTGTGTGGTTCGCTTGTCCCGCCTTCTTCGTCTCCTTTTAAATGATTATCTCTTATTTTATTAAGTTCTTGTATATCATTACCTATTGTAGTCTGTCTCTCTTGCAGTTCTTTAAGTTGTGTAGCATATGTCCCCTTCATAGCATCCTCCACGACACCCTGTTGAAGATTATTTATTGTAGTAGACATTTCCACATTTAAATGAATCGCATCCATTGCAAGCTTTGTAGCTTTATTGATTTCTTCTATTACTAATAATTGTAGTTTTATACACGACTCGCTGTCCAAATCACACTTTTTTCTTTTCAATTGCTCCGCTAAATCCGCTATTGTTGTACCAGCTTCTCCTGCACCTTCTACTGAATCTTTTGTTATTATTACAATAGACGAATTCATTTCATTAATTTTTTTCTTCAACTCTTCGATGTCTTGTTGAAGTCCCTTTTTTTCAACATCAGCCGCACCTTTTAGAGCATCATTCTTTTCTATAAGATTGATTAATAGATTATTTAGGGTTGTTAAGCGTCCAACATTTTCCCAGCAGTTTTTATTATTATTAAGAATCCATCCAATTACTTCATATATCTTTTCTTGATATGATTTGTTTTTATGATCACCTTTATCAATCATATCGTTAAATGTAGTTAATTGTCTGTCATTACTATTGTAATGATCTATTACCATTTTCACAATTCTTTCATACATTTTCTGTAGTTGTTCTTCTACCATAATTTCAAAAAATTTTGGTGTTTCATTCAAAATATGAATTGTATTCATTAGTATATTTGGTATTTCTAATAATATAGCTTGTTCTTTCCAGAGGTTTAAATATGCATCAAAGTCTGGAGGGATTGGTACCTCCTCAATATTTGCTATGATTTGCTTAGCATTCTCCTGGGATATCCCATCGTAGTCTTTTACGGGATGTCTAGCTTGAAGATATATCACAACTAATTTTCGTAAAAGATCTTTTATCTGGGAATCATCTTTTGTTTCTATAGTAGTAAGATCATCTTGAGATTCGCCAGGTTCTTTATCAGGGTAATATGGTACGCATTTATTATTATCTACAAAATGATTCATTTCCATTATAAGACTTCCAATATACTGCCTCTGTTGAAATAACCTTCGTAATGTAGCAGTATCACCATTTGTTTTACGAAGATGTTCCCATTCTGCGTATAATGTTTTCTCACGTGTAACGAGTCCTAAATACAAAAGATATCTTTGATATATATCGCAGGGTGGCTTCAAAGGTGTGTGTTTTTTTCTAAATATCATACTGAATATGGCCCTTGCGTTCATCTTATCATTTTCTGTAAGATCTGGCGTGAATTGTTCAGATAAATATGCGCGATTAAAACTAACGACATCATCAAATCTTTTTTCTTCAAACCCATTTTCATTTAGACGCACCCTTTCAAATTCTATATCTACTTCCCATGGTATTTGTTTTGTTTTAAAATATTCAAGGGCGCTCTTTAACTGTGCATTTTCTTTATTCATAGTTGCAACGTTTCGATCCAAAATGTTTTCGGGGCTTTTTTCTGGACCTTCTACATCTGAATCTTCTACATCTGGATCTAGAGTTGTAGCTGGACTTGTAGCTGGACTTGTAGCTGGAGTTGTAGCTGGACTTGTAGCTGGACTTGTAGCTGGACTTGTAGCTGGACTTGTAGCTGGAGTTGTAAGTGCCATTGCAGCTGCATCCGTAGGAGGGGGCGTAGAGTTCTTAGGGGAGAATGTAGAGGGCGTAGAGGAAGAAGAGTAATCAAATAAATTTGTATTTATACGATTTAGCAAATTACGAACAGTATAAGTATCAGAACCATCCCAGTCGAGTGTGATTTGTGTATCACCATTCTCTTTAAACTCAATCATAGTTTCATTGTCTTTCATAACCTCAACATCTACACCAGGAGCTAGTCTCGCAAAGAAAGGTGACTGATACGAGCCATCTTTAATAGCATTTTTATATGTTTCTATTGGCTTTGGTTTATTCGATGTAGTATCTGCGTCGTATACTTTTATGGTTACATTATCAGAAATTTGTGTTGCTAATTCCTTCGCGGCTTCATCATTTGGATTTTTGCCTTGTCCCGCAAGAATTGCTTTATACAAAGCAAACTTGCCTTGATATGTTTCCATACCCTCTATCTCTATTGATACTATGGAAAGAGATTAGAGCCATCCAGACGCCTAAACATTTATAAATATATATAGACAGAACTATGACAGAAGCACCAAAGGTGTGTAATCCATGGAATTCTAAGAATAAGATCATTCCAGAAAAGGAAATTGCTCGTATTCTTACCACATATGGTGTTCAACATTCTTTTAAAGATCTCTCCTTGTTCAAGCAGGCATGTGTTCACACGAGTTATGTGGATAAGTCGGAGATATGGGCAAAACAAGAAGAGGCAATGATTCTCGCAGAGAAACCACACTCATGTCTTTCTCTTCAAGCCGACGACAACGAGGAGCTTGAGTATGCCGGCGACGGTATTTTGAGTGCAGTAGTAGCGACATATCTCAAAGAGCGATTTTCAGGGCAGGGCGAAGGGTTCATGACAAATCTGCGCACGGAGATTGTGAATAATGATCGCCTCGGTGAATTAGCAAAAAAGGTAGGATTTTCCCCATGGCTTATTATTAGTCGGCATGTGGAGGAAGTATGTGATGGACGGCAAAATCTGCGCCTGCTCGGGAGTATGTTTGAAGCCTGGTTGGGTGCTATATATTATTCAGCTGGAAAGGGGGGGAAAGGGTTTGAAGCGGTCCAGGTGTTTGTAACGAATGTAATGGAGAAGCATATATATTTCGTAGAACTTATAACAAAGAATACCAATTATAAGGATCAACTACTACGTTGGTTTCAAGCGCAGTATCATCAACCGCCCAAATACAAAGTAGTCCATGAAGAGGGTCCATCTCATGATAGAGTTTTTACGATGGGCGTATTATCTCCCCAGGGTGCTGTTATTGCCACATCCGTTGCCAAGAATAAGAAAGAGGCGGAACAGAATGCGAGTCGGCTAGCACTAGAGATTTTAACAAAGCAATCCGCGGGTCAAGCTAAGAAATGATAACCTACGCCCTTTTTAGAATGGAGAGAAAGGGGGTTGTAAAACGATTTGGTGTAGGTAAACAAGCACCTCCCGAGTTACTTGATATGCCAACGCCTACAGAAGAGTCGCAAAGTATGCGTCCGACTGCGGTAAGAGCCATGTTTGCGAAGCCTGTAAAGCCGCCTGTAAAGCCGCCGGTCTTACAAAAGCGCCCCAAATCCCCTTCACTCAAACCTGCTGCAGCGGCAGAAGAGCTCGTGACTAAATTGGAGAAACATGAGAGTCTGGGACTTACAGGTGATTTGAAAGAGATGCGGGATCTTATTGTGGAAGAGGAAAATAGGGATCTCTATAATACAGAAGTTCCTGTGGCGTATGTGCCACAAACACGTCGTGGATTTGCGAATTTCATTAAAACCACATACAAAGAGTTTCAGCTTCCGAATGGCCCAATTACAATTCCAGAGGGCGAGAAATATTACCCCTATCAGAAATTCGTCCGGGATTACATGCGTAAAGAGTCACCTTATCGTGGTATTCTTGTATATCACGGACTTGGGTCTGGAAAGACTTGCACGGCGATTGCTGCCTCGGAGGCACTTTTCGCAACGGATAAAAAGAAGATTATCGTGATGAGTCCTAAATCATTGAAGACGAATTTTCTAAAGGAAATCAGCTTCTGTGGATTCAGACATTTCCAGTTGAATAATTTTTGGGTGCCATTGGATTTGAAGGATCCAATGACTACTCTTTTTGCAAACCAGGTATACAAATTATCGGGGAAATATTTGAAGAATGCGAGGAATGTGTGGGTGCCTGATTTCAGAAAGCCGCAATCCGAGTCGAATTATGAAAGTCTCCCAGACGAAGATCGCGCCGAGATACGTAAGCAGATTTTGGCGATTGTAGAATGGGATCCAGTGAATAATCCTTCTGGGAGAATTCGTTTCATTTCGTATAATGGTATTACTGCGAAGAAACTCATGGCAATGGCGTGTGATCCAGTGAAATTTTTTGACGATTCAGTGATTGTGATTGATGAAATTCATAATTTGATTCGTCTTATACAGGGGACAATACAGCCATATTTAAGCAAGATGGGTCCTGGTGGGAAAAAGGCGAGGCGCACAGTTCCTGTAGAGGAGATTACGCCGTATAGATGGAAACCTACATTATGTGCGGAAGGGACGAAGATGTATACGCGCGGATATTTGTTCTACAGACTATTATTGGATTCGCATAATTCTAAAATTATTGGGTTGAGTGGCACACCGTTGATTAATTTTCCGGAGGAACTTGGGATTTTAGCGAATGTGCTGCATGGATATATTACAACTCTAGAGGGGAATATTGAGCTGGAGGGTGATGTAGAAAAGACTGGAAAAGAGATTGCCTCGAAACATCCGTATGTAGATTTTGTAGAATTCACGAAACATCCAAAGGGTGGGAAAAAGGTGTTGATGAGTTTATTACCACCAGGAATAAGAAAGATTGAGAACGATATTGGTGTTATGCGTGTTCCTGGGGAGGAAAAGCACCCAGGGATTGATGAAATTGTGAAATCGATTCAAGATGCATTTGAGAAGGGGGGTGTAGCTTTTTCCGGGCCACTGAAGCCTACGTCGGAGGCATTGTTACCGCCGTTTGGGGATACATTTTCCGAACATTTCATTAGTGGGAAGGATATTAAGGCGAAAGGTGTTCTCACGACGCGTCTTACGGGGCTGGTGAGTTTTTATAAAGGTTCGCGGTTGGAACTTATGCCGCGTGTGAAGGTGGATGAAATTGTGAAAGTGCCATTTAGTTTGTATGCCCAAAAGGCGTATTCGTTCAAGCGTTCTACGGAAGTGAAATCGGAAATGGAGGGAAAAGGGGGGAAGACGATTGACGCGGTATGGGCGCAAGTCTATGAATTAGGTGATTCTGCGGCTGCGAATAATTATAAAATGGGGTCGCGCCAAGCTTGTAATTTTGTATTTCCGCCCGAAGTTGTTCGTCCTTCGGCCAGTGCGGCGGATAGAAAGAATGAGGCAATGCAGGGTGCAGCAGTGGTTGGTATTATTGAACTTGCCCCAGAAGAAGAAACCACGAATGAGGAGTTTGTGCAAATGGGGCAAGAAGAGGAAAATATGGAAGAAGTTGCTCAGGAGGATGAGCGATTAGAGGCGGAAATATATGGCACGGAGGCTCCTGCTCCTGCTCCTGTTCCTGCTCCTGCTCCTGCTCTTGCTTCTGCTCCTAAACCCGTAACAAAGGGGAAAACTCTAAAGGCGACAGCACCATCGGAGGATGCGATTCGGTTTTCCAATAAGATCGCAAATAAATATCAGATATTTGATACATTTGCCCCTACTCCCATTACAATAATCACGGCTGGAGAAGAAGACACATTTCCAACATTGGAACATTATTATCAAGCTATTAAATTTAGAAATTCGGACCATGACTGGTATACGCAGGTGCGTGATGCGCCTACACCGGCAAAAGCGAGAGAAATGGGAAGTGATAAATCACATACTATGGATTCCACATTTCCAAGTAATCGCGTATATATTATGAAACGAGGACTAGAGAAAAAGTTCTACCCCAATAAAGAATTGAAGGCGCTTCTTCTTTCTACGGGGGATACGAAACTCATACAGGCCTCTCCCGTCAATAGTTTTTGGGGCGAGGGTGCCGAGAAAAAGGGGGAGAACCATCTCGGCAAACTTCTTATGACTTTGCGCAGTGAAATAAGGGATCAGGAAGAGATGCCAAATCTCGGCCAGGAAGGAGGTGATCCGACGTCTGCCGAATGTAAAGCTGGGACAAAGCCAGGAGAGAAATACACAATCGCATATGATCGCGCAAAGGAGTGTCTGAAAACAGTGGCAAAAGCGCGCATGTTGCTTAAAGGGCCTGAGGGATTGGCCACATATTCTGCTAAATTCGCGATGATGCTTGAGAAAATAGCCGCCGCCCCAGGATCATCTCTTATCTATAGCCAATTTCTGGATATGGAGGGGATTGGTATTTTTCGGGTAGCAATGGATGTGAATGGATACGCCCCCATTCGTCTAACTCTTATAGGCGGTGTTCCTGCATTTACCAAGGAAACGGAAGAATCATTACGAAAGGGTCCCGGAAAACAGCCCAGATATATAACTTTCTCAGGAGTTGAAACACCAGATGAACGCAGGGCGGCTCTTGATATTTTTAATGCTAAATTCGCAGAACTTCCCGAATCTATGAATAAGATTTTGTCCGAGGCGGGATATAAGGATAATAAAGTGGGTGAGCTGTGTCGCGTATTCTGTATTACATCCGCTGGGGCGGAAGGCTTATCTCTTCGTAATGTTCGTGCCGTGCATATCATGGAGCCCTATTGGAATGAAGTCCGTCTCAGACAAGTAAAGGGGCGCGCCATTCGTATTGGCAGTCATTTGGACTTACCCGAGGACCAGCGAGATGTGAGTATTTACACGTATATCTCTTGTTTTTCGGAGGAGGCTCAGCGTGATAGGACAGGGGACAATAAGATAGATGAAACTCTTCTACTCCATGACAGCGTGGATGCGAAAAAGGCCGTAGAATATGGAATCCCTATGAAACCTGGAATGACCACCTACGTAATGACGACGGATGAAATTATCTATGCGATTTCTGAGAGAAAACGGAAGATTATTGAGAGCTTGGAATGTATTCTGAAATCGGCGGCAGTGGATTGCGAAATCAGCTATGAACAGAATAAAGACGGAACGTTTCGCTGTCTCCCTTTAAAGGGGAAGGTGGGTGATTTCGTCTATAAGCCGAATCTGGAACAGGATATTCTGGATGCGAGTAAATTCGAGGATGAGAAATCTATATGTTCGGGCGAGTTGAAACCTCGGGAATTCTTCCAACATATCAACAAAATTTTGTATTCCTTGCGAGAAGTATTCGGATCAAATAAGGTGGTGACAGGATACGACGCATTTGAAGCGATTGAAGAAGTGGACCATGGGAAGAAAATCAGAAAGAAAAAGATGCCTGAAGTGAAGCTGGGAACGGTGGGTGTAAGAATGGTAGATGGGGTGCCACAACCTGGCCCGCCGGTTCAAATCAAAGGGAATAAACCGGTACCGTGAAGACATGTAGCTCAAGCCGGCAGGGATGTAACAAGGCGCGAATTACATGTCCCTTGTTCTGCAAGAGGAGGATCCGCCCATAGAGCAATTCCCTTGTGCAGCATGAGTTGATAGTTCATTTCCCAGTCTATAATTTCTTTAAAGGGCACGAATGTTTTCTCTAAGCGTTTCATATACTCGGTTGTGAAAAGCATAGAGTCCGTACAGCGAAAGACCCATTGATGGGGTGGTTTGTAGGCTTTTGTAGGGGCGTAATAGGAGATCGGAGCACCAGGCGCGCGTGTCCCGACGCCTTCTCCGAGGCTTATATAGTCCCATTTCGTCGTAGCATCCGCTAGAAGATCCGCAAGGCGCTGCACGAAATCTTCGCGCAACCAAACATCGGATTCAAGTGTGAGAACAAGGCCATCCGACTTGGCAGCGTCTTGGACCGCGGAATAGAAATTCATTCCGAGACTAATTTCTCCACGACTCAATCCGGCAGCTTTGAACGTGAATGCGGGCGTAGTGCCGCGGTTCAAATAGGGATTATAAACGGAAAATATTTGCTCCACAGTCAGATCCGCGCCCCAAGTTGGGGCACAGATCTTAATACGTTCTTTAGGGATTCCTATCTGTAAAAGATGGGGTATTAGCCGGTCATACCGGTCCTTCTCTTTTGTAGGATGACAGAGAACATACACTGTTTTTACTGCGTCGGGCCACATTCCTTTAGAATAAGGCTTGTGAATTGTTTAAATCGGGAGGTATACTAGATGCCGCGAAGAAAGAGTGTTACATTTCGCAATAACCCGGTTCGATCTGTTGAAAATACTTACAGTCGTGAGAACTATAATAGGACAAAGGGTCAAGTAGATCCATATGGACCTGGTGCTCCAGATATGGTTGGTCATTCTCCATCTGGATTCTTTCGAAACAGGGAGCAAAGACGGCGTAATCCTCTAAACGTGGCCGGTCAAGCTGCACGATGGAGGAATACGTATATGAAAGGCGGAAAAAAGCGCAAGAACAACACCAGGCGTAGGTCTATTTAAATCCCTCTTCTTCCTTCCCTGGAGAAATCGAGACTTTCTTGGGAGATGTTTGACCTGTCACCACGTTAGGTATAACTTTTACTATATGATTGGATGAATTACACTCTCGACACATGTATATCATTTCTTTTCGGTCGAGTAGCTCTGCCCGTGGATGCTTACACATCCACTTAGGACGAACTTCTTTTGATATGAACCCATTCAGAGGATTTACGATAATGGTGTGCATCCTGTTATGCCTGGAGATTGTCAGGGCGGAGCTTGGCGGCCGAATCCATTTCACGAGTAATGACGCGCATAATAATCTGGATTTGGTGATTCATGTTGATGAGACGACCGGTAGAAGGAATAGTACCCGCGGTCACAGTGTAAACCACTGAGCCTGCGAATGTTCCATTAATATTGGCAATCGTATTTATCACAATCACACCCGTCCCTGTCGTATAACTCAATACAACCCCTGTAAAGTTATTCGCCGTTGTGGCACCAGTTACAAAGACGGGCATACCAGCCGTATAGGCCAGTCCAGTTGCCAACGTGAGAGTGACAGACCCCCCTACCACTGGCGTAATGGTTGTAGCGGAAGCTGCCTTGGTGAAAATCACAAGAGAGGCGATATAGCTCGTGACCCAAGGACTGATAGTTGTGAGGCCCAGTGTAGGGTCCTGGAAACTATTGCGCACAACAATGCCGTTCGCATAGCCGGCCACGTTCCCTCCGTCAAGGAAGCCGTCAATTGCCCCCGTACATCTTCCTATAGAGGAAACGAGGAGACCCTGGGGCTGTGTGAGATAATTGATCAGATCATTGAAACCGGCATAGGCTGTAAGCGCCGAATTGAATCCCACATTCTTCAGGACAATACGGTCACCCTGACTCAACATGAACTGATTAAAATACGTGGAAGTCTGTAGCCAGATCCATTCATATGTTGCGGAACCCGTGGCACGATAATTCGTAGTAGTGGCGGTATTATTTGGCATGAGAATAGCACTCACAGTTAGTGTATCGGTCGCCGTGCTCACCAGGGTTCCATCGGGGCGCTGAATCTGGAAGGTGAGCTTCTGTAGAGTGGAAAGAGGTGTAGGGTAATACACCTTTTGGCATTTTAAGAACTTGGGAATCATACGGGCATAGCCACGATTTGCCGCGTTACTATCGGAAGTCCAATATGCATCATAGGAAATAGACGCAAAGGCATTGTTAATGCCGTCATTTGTCCCGTAGCCATTCACATTTAGCTCGGGTATGCGCACTTGAAGATAGGGAAATGAGAAGATATTTGTATTTAGCGTGTTCTGAGGGGTGCCGGCCGTGCTACTAGATGTGGCAAGCACATCGAAACCCTCCGTGGGCATGATGGCTTTTACGAATTCTATACGCGTAATATTCTTGAACTTGATATTGGTAGCAGTATTGTAGCCGAATCCGGACTGATTATTTGCCGGGTCAAATGTAACCGAGAAGTTATACCGATTTTCTATAGTATTATTGACCCAATCACGATCGGCGCTATAGACATATAGGTTATGTTCATTTTCCTTATATGTGACGATGTCATCTTGGGGCTTGATGATATCCTGGGGTAGCACACGTTCCCGATAGCTATTAGGAATAGCAAGTGTAGGATTCGCTGTGGCAAT
>Ga0214919_10011573_pt1 | contig 10993 bp, 4 predicted proteins | sample LL1503_MetaG_FD_177994 | JGI IMG/M metagenome (GOLD analysis project Ga0214919, IMG submission 177994) | Freshwater microbial communities from Lake Lanier, Atlanta, Georgia, United States - LL-1503 | ecosystem: Environmental > Aquatic > Freshwater > Lake | place: USA: Georgia | collected 2015-03-15
ACTTGCGGCCTTCTTCTCGTCAGGTGCAAACTTGGAGAATGCAACTGAGAAGATAACACTCTCGGCTTCATCACCCTGAACGCTTTCCAGATTACGAACCTTTAATTGCGGCTCAGCAACCACAACACCAGTCTCTTCATCCTTCTCTGGCTCAAGCGCCTTTTCAACTACTGGATTGCCTGAAGTATCCGCCATTTTCAATAGCTGCACAATGAGCTCTTGTTGCGGCTTATTAAATGTCACGACGATAATTGACTCGGCGCCGGAAGCCTTACCGCTCTCTCTTCGATTGATGCGGCCTGGGTCGCGGAGACGCGACATTACTTCTGCTACCACTGCATCGGCCTCAACGATATTCGTTCTAGTTAGCTTCACTGTTTCGCCGGTGCCCCTGAAGTTTCGCTCCGAAACATTCTTTTTTCGATTGAATTGCCCATCAAGTCGGATCATTCGAAGAGCTGTGGATGACATGCCGGAAACAGATGGGAATGTCATCATTGGCTTCTCATATATTTCAGCGTTACTAAAAGCAATCAACAATTCATCCTTGCTTCGATAGTGACAAAGCAATTGAAGGTAAGAAATCTTTGACGCTTCAAATTCCTGAAGGATGCTTTCCACGTCCTTTGCGGCTGCTGGAACAGTCAGAGAGACTGAACCAACTTTGCTTCCCTCGGAATCCATTTCCTCTTCGCCCTCGATCTGCTCATCGACCTCAGAAGCATCTGTTTCGTCGTCATCTTCGACATAGCGACCTTTATTAGAGGCAAATGCGGTCGAAGGAGGCATCTGCTTGCTATCTCCTACAACGATGCTCGCTACTCCACGACCCAACGCTCCTACTGCATGCGAAGTTCGAACCTGAGATGCTTCGTCAAAGATCACTAAATCAAATGCGATTGAACCCATCGGAACCAAAGTTGCAACCGAGTCAGGGCTCATCAAGAAACATGGCATCACATTTGCGAGCGATTCACCGTATTTTTGAATCAACGTACGTATAGGCGTTTTCTCACCACGGACAGGCTTCAATTCACGCAATAGATCCTGAGTCTCACCTATCAATTTGCCATTTGGAAGTCGAATGTTCTTCTTGCGCTTACTAATCAACCCAGGAATGCGCTGCTTCATTAATTGACGAAGCTCACTAAGAGCAACTTCGAAGATTGCAATTCTTCGGTCATGTTGCTGACCGTCAAACTTGTCGATGTTTCCTGCCTCGAGTCGTTCTTCCAATGACGTTAAAAGAATTCCACGTTGAACTAACGAATTTAAGCTCTCAGGAGAGACACTCCCATTCAGAATGTCATCCCTTACAGCATCTAAACGGCATTGACGCAACCTATTGACACATGCAACAACTTCGACCCATCTCTGCAGCTCCAGAAATCTATCGTTTTCTCCACTATCCGAAATCCACTTAGCCAAATCTTCATTCCAACGAACGACTACTGATTTACCATCTAGCCATCTCTTTAAACTCGTTTTATCCCATTTCAACAATTTGCCCAACTCAATCCAGCTCTGCGATGCCTGCCGAAGCGTTGCTAAAGAGATTGCGTCAACCGAATTAGTAGAAGTCAAGCCATCGACAAATTCTTCGACCCCTGAAGACTTCCTAAACTGACTGATCTCTCGAATCCTGGAAACATGACTCTTCAATTCTTCCACCCCACTTGGTGACAGCAAGCTCCAGCTAGGTGAAACCGGAAGTTTCAACTCGGCGCCAATTCTTGAAATGATGACATCCGATTGCATAACAACGTCAAGAAGAGCCTTCAATTTAGGCAGCATCACTTTGAAATCTTTGATGAGTATGTCGTCACCAAGTGCTGAAAGAAGCGCCTTACGGTGCTTTCCGCCATTGAAGATATTTGATTTTTCAACTCCGACAATAAGGAGCCGAATTTGCTCTAAATCGGTTCTCCGAATCAAGCCCGGTTGGAACACCGGCCTATAAACCGAAAGTAAGGCGGACAACTCTTCTGCTTTAGCAATGATGTCCGCACCTAGTTGCGCCCAAGCTGGACCGCCAACACCTTGAGCAAACGAGTTGGAACTTGGCAACATTCCTGCAGCGGCAAATTCACCGACAGTTGCAGCTCTTCCAAGATCAAGCGGATCAGTAATTTCCAATAGTGAAGACCAAGGAAAAGGAAGCGATTTCAAACCGTCAAGACTCGCCTTCATTCCATGCAATACCGAAGATAATTTCATACGATCTACTTTGTCGAATTCATCATTATCGACAAGTGACCATCGATTGTTTTGCAACGATCCAGCAACTTCACATACAAGTGGAAGGTCAAATGACACTTCACGGAAAATTTTCCAATATGTTGAATACTGAGTTAAAAAGTCTCTTGGGACCTTTATCGATGCACCCTCGCCAAGATCGGCTAGTCCTTCCCGGCTAAGCCATAGAGAAAGCTCAGCGTCATTGAGCGAATGCAGAGCGTCGCGATACTTGTCAAGAACTTCCTGCTCTCGACCGACAGCGTAGAAATTGTCATTCCATTTCGCATCTTGAGGATCAATCTCCGCCTCAATTGCTCCGCCTAATTGCGCAGCAATGTTTTTACGTAGTCGAGTATCACTATCACCCTTTGCGTGAAGTTCTAAACAGAAATCTCCGAGGCCGATCGAATGCAATCTCTTCTTTACTTGCTGTAGTGCAGTCTGTTTCTCTGCAACGAACAAGATCTTCTTATTATGAGCTAGACAAGATGCAATCAAATTAGTAATTGTTTGAGTCTTGCCAGTCCCCGGCGGGCCTTCGAGCCGAAATGATCTTCCATCAAGTGCCCATTGGATCGCATTGATCTGAGAGTCATCAGCTTCAATTGGCAAATATGGATCAAGCCGTGGCTCTGGCATCTCTGCGCTGTCAACAAACTTCTCCCCTGGCGTGTACATAACATGTCGCACAACAGGGCTATCGTCTCGCATTTGCGACCAATGGTCGTAGAGGTCCTTCCACAACCTAAACGTGGAATAATCAAATACACCCATGACACATCTGCGTTGAATTGAGAATCCCGTCAATTTATGCAATTTGAGCTTCGCATCAATTGACCGAATCATCTTGTCAAAATCGATACCCGCAGCGTCCATTTCTGGATACTCGAGTTCAGCCAAATCAATGTTGTACGGCGGACGACGTAATTTTTCTCTCAGGCAATAATTCGGTGTGATACTGCCGGTCGAGTCAAGGCGCACTGTGAATGGTGAACCTTTACCTCCCTCGAGAATGACTGGATAGAGATACAACGGCGCAGACCAATGCGTGATATTGCGCTGGCCGCGATTCAGTGTGTCTTCGGTCCAATCAAGGATTCCTAGAGCGATATAAAGTGAATTTGTTCCATTTTCAAGTAAAACTTCATCGGCGAGGCTCTTAATACCCGCCATCTTGTTTTTTAGTAAGGCATCACTTTCCTCTTCGAAATTGGCATAAACCAATCTTTCAATGTCGAGATTGGTGAGTTTTTTCAAGTCATTTGCCGAACCAGGCTCTTCTTTATCTCTTGCCTCAATAAGCCGCTGAACATGAGTCGGTAATTCATTAACTTTGCTATAGCTCGGGTAAATAAACGGAGAATCTGCACCCCTCAAATACGTGCCGAATTGGTCCGCCAACACGCCAGCGTGTTTCCAATCAGATGGCAAACGCGCAGGAGAATGTATGGGGATTCGAGCACCTGGTTTAAACAACCGATCGTCGATAGCCCCCAAAATATCTCCAGGAAGATCAAACTCCATAAATCGTGCGGTCTCACCAGACTTCCCTCGCGACGACTTTACCTTTAGCGAAAGCAATTGATTTCTGGTGCTGAGATCCAGTAGCGAATTCATCCATTGACGGACTCGAGGCGGTACATTTCTATCCTGGGCACCATCAACAACCGCTATTGAACCATCACTCGATAAGTCGCTTACGACATTGTCTTGATCATGTTCATCACCCTTGATGCCGAAGACATATTGAGCGTCAATTTCATCGGCAATCGTGGCATCATTTGCCGGTGGAGGTGTCAAACCTGACCGCCAAGCATTGCTGACTACAACAAGGCCCTGTACTTCTCGCGAATCCTCTGCCCAATACTTTTTGACCCGCGAAAGAGCAGAGGCAAACGTTTCACTGCTTGCCCCACCACACATCGTGGTCGTCTCAACCGGAACAATCAGCCCACTTTCAAAAAGCATCTGTAATTGACTTGGATCTTCGATAACCGATTTACCAAGTCCGGAATCAACGCCTTCTATGGCAAAAAATCCCGAGAAGGCATGCCCTTTAACTAGAACTAAGAATGGGTCAAGACCGCACTGCGCCAGGCATGCTGCATATAGAACAGTTGTGTCTAAACATGTTCCAGACTTGCTGTCTACGATTTGACGTGGTGTACGGATCTTTTGCGCGAAGTTTTCAAAGGCTGCCGGCGGATTGGAATAATCTAATTCCAGTTGACGAATAGAATCGTAAACTGCTTCGGCAATCTCCATAACACGCATCGGATTGCTTTCTTGAGCTTGGTAACCTTCCGTCGCTGAACTTCCAGTTCGATCTTTCAGGAGTTGGCGTGCAGTAACGAGTATCGGAACAATCGCTTTGGAGTTTGCCAATACGAAAGCAGCAAGGGAATCAAAACTAGATTGATCGTTCATCCATTCATTTGCCGCAAGCAAAACCAAGTCACTTCTCGACTCAGATACCACTTCATCGCCCACCAGGATCTGAACAACAAGTGTCGCATTCGCGCGTTCCGAAAGACGCCCCAGTAAGGCCGGATTAGTACGAGTGACCACTCGCAACCACTCGAGTCGATCGACATCACTATTGGACGGCCGTGGAAGTTCTAGCTCTAGCCCGACCCATTCTTCTATTACCTTTTGATCAAATGGAGATTCAATGAATACACGGGGTCTAATTTTTGTGCCGGTAGATTCTTCAGACCCAGTATTTAGTACCGAGATAGATCGAACAATAGGTCGATTAGTTCCTGTATACGCATAGGAGATAGACCTGTTGTGCCCCACGCGCACGTCAAGACTGAACTGTCCCATCACTTACCCCCAAGTGCCAACGAGTATAGGAGGTTCTAGCAAATGCTCAAAGTTTGACGCTATTGATCAAGCCAAGATTGAAACTCAAAATACTCATCAGCCTGCTCTGGACCATAGCCAATTTGCTCGAGCTCCGACAGATACGTTTCGTGTGTCATGTCGCCGTTATAGACCTGCGTTTCAAGCACGCGTCTGGCAAAAAATCTGTCTACTTGCTCTGCGCCGACCAAATCTGTCGCCTTCAGCCGAAATTCATCTTTCGTGAGTATTCCTTGAGCAATTAAGTCAAACATGTTCAAGAATTTCTCATTCATGCTTACTACAACTGCGAATTCTCGCTTCTTCAAAATTCTCGAATGAATCATCGATGCATAGCCAACCAACAAGGTAAGGAGAATTGATATCGCAAGAAGAAACAGGCCGTACCAATGTTCATTGGTCATCGACCCAAGAATAAAGAACATAACTGCCACCGAATAAGAAACCTTTTCCCATTTCAGCGCATTTTCAACCAATGCATATTCAAACTTATGTTGTTCCCGGATTACGTCAATCTTTTGAACTACTACTGGAGATGAGCTCGGAACTGCTGGGATCGAAACCATGATTAACCCTTCTAAGTTTGAATCAAGAACCAAAAATATCTGTTAAATCGTTAATCGAAATATCGCTAGGCACCCACTTCTGGTATGCGGAATATGCAACAAATGCCAAGACGATAATCCATCGCTTTTTTTTAAACCATGGCCTCAAGCTTTTCTCGATACTTTTTTGTGATTTTTTAAACAACATGTATCTATTATCCCTTCTTTTCCATAAGTGAAAGTGCGAATGATATCGGTCGAACAAGGCCGAGATTGCTTCCTTCCGAAGTGCAATTTGGTGAACAATCTATAGACGCAAGTACCACTGCTGTGGCTATACCAACGAGGCGACCATCTTTGTCCACCATCGGCCCACCACTATTACCTCCGCTAATCGAGGCAGAAACTTTGTAGTACTGCCCGTCAAATCGATCATCAAATCCAGCAATAACCCCGTTAGTGAGAGTGATTGTATTTCCACCCAAACCGGGATAACCAATAACTCGTATTGGTTCGTCTATCGATAACTCTTCAGATCTGACTTTCAAGACTGGATATTGCCCGGCTTTGACTCCCTCAATCGCTAAAACTGCAAGATCATGATCTTTGTCAACAGACTCGACGGTTGCAGTAAAAAACTCACTTGGTTCTGCAGAAGCCTTTGTAGTAATCCCGATCTGAATCTGATTACAAGTTGGAGAATCTCCAGATTCACCAACAGCAACATGTGCATTAGTAAGAACTCGAGTCCCATCACCTATAAATGTTCCGCTACCTGACCAACACCCACTCACCCCATCACTGACCAGTATCTGGACTGTTGACCGAATGAGCAATGCGGCTGAATCATTGGAACTTGTCGATGATCCCGAGCTCGTAGCGCTTGCTCCAGAGTCGATATTTGCCGTGATCAAACCAGCCACGACGACTATTGCAAGCGCAACGGTAGGAATCGAACGTAGAAGCGTTGTTGGAGCAACAGACTCCAAGAAGAATTCTCGGGTGATTCCGAGGATGCCCAAAACAACACACACAAGAGCAACCACAAGGGACAGCCAAAATGACAATTTCATCTGTGGATCAGCAAACTCTCCAATTGAGTTTGGAATCAAAAACTTAAAGAGGCTTGCGCCACCCCAAACGACTACTGCTTGTACAAGTTTTACAATTCCACAGATCAATACAGCGAATGAAACTACTCGAGTTGTAATTCGACTTACCCCTATCAACTCTCCGGCAGCAACCGCCACGCAACACCAAGTAATCACGGCCACGACGACACTTCCAAAGAGGTTGTCTCCAGAAATTGCTATGAGGTCCGAGAACTTTGATGATGCAACAACTAGCCATTCCGTGTGATTCAAAACGGATAATCCAACTGTCAAAAGCAACGAGATAATCGCCATGAGATTAAATTCGCGATCGCCAGGATTGCGGTCGCTCTTGGCATGTCCTAATATCTCGACCGAAACTAAAATTGAAGCAAAAATCGCAAGCACCACACCAGATCCCTGCCCCAAAAGGCTTCGACTGATATCTACACCCGGAATTGGAATCGCAGGAATCAGACTTCGCACTATTCCAATGATGAGAGCAGCCATTCCCGCAAGCCAACCGATCATTCCAACAGAAAAGCAGATGATAAGCACGCCAAGTCTTTGCTTCAGAAATGCGAGCAGTACTCCGATCAGGGCAAAAACAACAAAAAACCCTGCATAAATCTTTCCACCAGATAATTCAACGAAAGAAAGTTCGGCGGACGTAAGACCCGGTAGTCGATATCGCACCCAAGGCAGGAAGCAAGTGCCAATCAAACTCAATAATGCGATAGACCCATTTATCGTTAAAAAGTTCTTTTTCTGCTTTACCTCTCCAGACATTTGAAGCGAATTACCACCACCAGTCCGGTCCAAGCCTCCCTCTCTGACTTCAATAACCTCATCGCCATATTCGCTCATCCGTAGGGGTCCGGTTCGTTATTCAATCGGTCCACAAATCCAGTAGTTATTCCAACAACCATCTTCGAATTTGACTTCTTCATTTCATCACTTTTCCTGTCCAGAAGAAGCATCACAATTCCGAATGGTCCCATTGACACTCCGTGAGACACACCAATGAGCAAATCTGTGCCACGTACAGAAGAAATAACAGCACCAAGAATCCCCCACAACACCACCCACATCGCCATCAGTACAAAAACAATACCGAAGGACAAGCTACTCATGTGCGGAGTGCAGCACTTCCGTCATCACCGGTTGGGCCGGGTTGCCTTTGTGCTCCCTTTGAATAATTCTTAAACATCTTCAGAGGAATCTTCTTGCTGTAATCAAATGAGTGAGTCATCAATACGAGGCTTCGACCAGCTTCAATATCTACAGAGTCCATATTCGACACAATCGGCGAGCTATCGCGACCCTCAAAGTTTGCACCTGCATATTCTGCCCCCAGAGGGCTGAAAAGATTTGAAGAGAACTCGATCGGTTTTGCATATTGATCAGACCGCAGAAATTCATACAAATAGTCTTCGGGCTTTTTATGCTCAAGCGCATGAGCACCTGAAGACACACCAACTACATTTGAAAAAATTGTTCGTATCTCTTGATTGCGAAGCCAGCCAATCAATGATTCAACAATCTTAAATGTATTTGATTCGCGTAATGAAGGGCCTTCAAGCTGTGATCTGAAGTCGACTCGTGCATTAAAAATTGGGCTGCCGTTTGGGCGCGCTAAGCCGCCGATGACATTCTTCTCAGTAATGTCCGCCTCTGGAGTTCGATTCGGACTATTGGGTTGCAGCTCATCGTAAGACTGTTGCCAATTGCTCATCAATGCATTGAAAACCTCAGACAAGTACCCCTTGCTCAAAATTCGTCCACTTAACTCGTGTTGAATCCTGATCTTCTGCTGATCTGACGGCTGGAGTTCTGCGATTGCGAACTGTGGAGGCCGAGGGACATTTTTCAAGCTTGTTTCAGTATCTGCAACTCGCTTCATTCTGCCATAAGGCGAATGGACTACCTCGCGAATTACCCGGTGCCAATCCTCAAACTGCATCTGAACAAGTTGAAGTCTGAAATATTCACTAATTGCTTTCAGCGTTGTCTTCATCTTTTGTGTCATCGCTGTTTCAATTCGGTCTTTTTGAAATTCGTAGCGCCTAATTTCAAGTGCGAGCATAAATATGCGAGTTGCTATCGCAATCACTGTCGAAAATAGCCAAAAAATTCCAATAAAGATCCAAGCAATTCCAGCCATGAAAGCCAGAAAAGTTTTACCGAGAATGACTAAAGTTGCCAAAAGTCCTGAGGCAGCGAGAACTTTGCCCAATGCCCCCATGCGAGGTTCGTCTAACTTACTGAGCTCTTCAAGTTCTTTTCGAATTTCATCCAGCTTTTGGTCTTGTTTCGTTTGTAGGACATCGTCATCGATTCGCTTAGCAACCTGCCACAGCAGACTTTGCTGAGACTCTTTGTCTGCAACAGATTGCCATTCGATGAACGCCTTCCTCAGGTCTGAAGCTGATCGAGCAGGCAATACTGGCTCTGGCTCACCATCGTCCCACAACACTCCACTTTCCATTCTTTCTCTAATTCTGTCCGCTCTGCTCAGTGACCCTTTCAGCCTTGATACCAATGGTGTTGAAACTTGCGGAACTTCTGTGACGGTCGAAGTATCAAACAATGAGCGTTCTTTAGCCTCTCGAAGGAACTCGGATACACGCACCAAATTTCTTCGATCAAGGATGTCTACTTGAATCAGTTCTTCGGGGATTGAAAATTTAGCAACTTCGCTCGGACGAAACGTAAAGCGACTATGCGACGTAAGTGGTCCGACAACAAGTGGATCACGAAAAACAACTGGACCATCGGTACTCGTAGACAGACTCTTCACCTTGTGTCGAGAGTCGCCTGCATCAATGAGCGAAAACATATTTTCAATTAAGAAATCCCATTGTTTCGGATTAGGCGTGGCGGTATCGACTTGAATTCCGCTATCTATCGACTTCAAGTAAGTCAGGACTTCATTTACTATTTCGCTTGAGGGCGCATCGCGAGAAGACCCCTTGACAACCAGACCACCAGCTTCTCCAAAAAGCTTTCCGTCTGCAAGATCGAGAATGCCTTGAGTTCTTTTCTTAACTTCAGATTCAACAGTTCTTTTGGTTGCTTCTTTAAGATAAAACTTGAAATCTCTAAAAAACATTGCAACAGCTCGAAAGATGCCTATCGGCTTAGGATCCTCATTCTTCGGTGATTCATATTTTTTGTAACTAAACTTGCCTTGTTCGATAATCTCTACGGCCAACTTGCCAACTCTGTTTTGATCGAATTCAGCTATATAGAGATTAGGTACTGAAACGATACCCCGGCTGCTTGACCCGATAACTCTTCGAAGGTTTTCATCTAACAAAAGCCCACCGCTACCAGCACGTCCAATTGCTCGGCATAAACGAATGTTGCGCTCAAGGCCTGGTTCGTAATCATTAAGCGCATCAATTGGACCGTTGGTCTGCGATCTGAAGCCACCTGCAGCAACAATCGACATGAATGCAAGCGTTGGAATTCGATTTGATTCTGATACTGCCACAATGGGCATATTGCTGTCTGAAATTATTATTGATTCATGCAATAAGTTCACCGTAAATCCAATGGGCAGATTCGCATCGGTCTTCAATTCATTCGCATCAACTATTGAAAGTGTCGCGAAGCGGGTCTGAACACCTCCTCCTACCGGATAGCTCTGAATAATTGAGTTACGAATACGTTCTTCGTTGCGTACTCGCTTTTCGGAAACCTTTCCCAAAGTTTCGGTTCTACAAGAAACAAGCGTGATTGACTCCCAAGGCTTGGAGGCAAAAACTTCATTGAGGGAAGCCCAATTGGGATCATTTGGGTATGAAGTAAGCCACGATTTAGATGAGGACTCATCGCTCAAATCGACTATGCAAACTTCACCCAATAAATCTGCACAAAACCACGAATCGAGACAATCGGCAACTGACTCTTCCGTAGCAACATCAATGCATACCAAAGTCAATCGAAATTGGCCACGGCTCATAACCGATCCTCTAAGTTCGAGGCTTGTCTGGATCTGATCCAGCTTCGCCAAAGGAAGCAACTGCTTCTCGCACTGTTCCAAATGCATTGATCGTTAACGATGCAATCTCGCGCAACAAGGTTGATTCTGGAATCAATGCACCGGCATCGCCTACATATTCTTTGCCAGTTAATTCTTTATTCCTGATGTTGTTGAATGAACTTATATTGTCATCCAATAGCTTCAAAATTTCCTTGATACGTCCGGCACTCGTGTTGTCTGAAACCATCTCAGATCGTCGCTTTTCA
>Ga0214919_10011576_pt1 | contig 10991 bp, 7 predicted proteins | sample LL1503_MetaG_FD_177994 | JGI IMG/M metagenome (GOLD analysis project Ga0214919, IMG submission 177994) | Freshwater microbial communities from Lake Lanier, Atlanta, Georgia, United States - LL-1503 | ecosystem: Environmental > Aquatic > Freshwater > Lake | place: USA: Georgia | collected 2015-03-15
ACAAACACAAACACAAACACATCTAATACATCATTTATAAAAAATATTACAACTCTTAAAAAATCGCAAGACTATGAAATTAAACAGATTGAAATATTACGTTTAATGATTCTAGCACAATATCCAGAATTTAGAAATAATCTATTACCTACAACATATATTACATCAATTGCAAAAGATTTGGATTATACATCAAATTTCTATAATGCATTAAATGATATAAAACCAAAATATTGTAATGGTATTGAGTTGGTTGAACAAATAATAAGATTTTTGAAATATTATGATAAAATAAAAGAAATTATGAAAACAAATATGCAAACAAATATGCAAACAAATATGCAAACAAATATGCAAACAAATATGCCTAGAATTATTTTAGGATATAATAAAGATTATAAGAATAGAGATTTACTTATTAAACTTATTAATAAGGGTATTATAAATATTTCTAGTATAGATATGCCATTACTAGATATGCCATTGCTAGATATGGATTATAAAACAATAAACTTTATGTCAATTGAGTTTTTCCCAAATGATATAATGAAATATTTTCTAAAAATAAATATAGATAAAAATAAAATATAGACTATTTACAAACATATATCTAGATACAAAAAAAATATATATAAATCTACAAATCTACAAATCTACAAATCTAAAAACCTATAATTTTGTTAATTTTATAGTTCATACTCACATTACAATCATGATTATGATTTCTTTGATTGTATCTTTGTATCTCTAAACCACAACCATTTACACATTCTATACTCGTAAAACTACAATCATTATCGACATGATTTTGTAATAATTTTCTCAAGTAATTATCATTACAGTGAGGACAACGTGTGTAAGCACCAAAACACTCATTCTGTATATGTTCGCTGAGTGATTCGTTTGTTGTAAATAATGTTGATGTTTCACAACCGTATTGAGAATTAGGACATTTATAATGACATAAGTGTGTTTCTAGATCTTTACGTAGCATACTTGTTTTACATTTTGTGCAGTTTGTTGGATAAAACATGCATTCCTTTTCTAAATGAGATGGTAATTGAAATCTAGGAATTGATTTACTTAAACAACCATATTCCGTATTAGGACATTTTACCTCTAATAAGTCTAATCTAGCCTGTATATTAGGTGGTAATGGGTTTATAACATCGTTTCTAAATGTATCTCTACACAATGGGCACAAGAATGTATATATATTTATAGATGTGCATATGACATTATCTAATAGTTCTTTTTCAAATATATGACCACATGGTAATTGCACACCGCTATATATAGGTTCTAATGATAAAGGACATATTAATGCTTCATTTTCTTCATCTCTTATAGTATCTATGGGTTTTATATAGCAAAAACTATGAGGTTCTACATAAATATTATGTCCTATTCCACATGTAGTGCAAGGGGGGTGAGTTTGTGTTTGAGATAAGGTAGGTAATGCAGGTAATGCAGGTAATGCAGACATCTTGATTGATGTTAATGTAAATGTTAATATTGACATTGATATTTGAAAAAAATAAAATATAAAAACTCAATTTTTAACTTAATATTATTAAAAATTCCATATCTTCTGTTTGTATCTATTCAATTTTCCATATCTACTCAACTTTTCTTACTTTTTGAAATATAAAATAGCAATTCATTTTTGCCCATGTCATCATAGCTTTTGAATTTCTAATTAAATTACTTTGTTGTAAATTTTTTTTGTTTTCAGCTTCAAACATTGATAGTAAATTTCCAGGTTCTTCTAGAAATGATTTATAATCAATTAACTTTAAATTATGTGTCTTTGCACGTTCTCTAAGATATGACATACTAACTAAATTCTCAGTAAATGCTGTTTCAAATGTTTCAAAATATACACTTATTTTATTACCAACAGTAATTTTTTTATAGTTATCTTTACTACCAATTTTTTTTATAAGATAAACGGTTTTATCATCAATAACGCCTTCTAACTCATCACGAGAACCCATTTCACTTAAAACTGCATCTCCATTAAGACATGTTCCTATGAAATAGCCTTGGTCTAATAGATTTTCACTTACATTACGTAAGAAATTGTCTAAATTATCTTCATTACTCATCATATAGTGAATTGCATACATACATGATACCATGTCAAAACCATCTAGTCCAACACCCTCCATTTTTCTCAGTTTATCAGTATTGCCTTTTGCTCTTCCATATAAAACATCTATGAAATATTTATTTATATTATCGCGAACACAGTCTCCACTAGCAATATTCTTTGTTGTATTACCAACTATTAACATTGTCTTCTCTGCTAATTTTGCAATTGCAGGTATATAAGATTTATCAATAATACGTGTTGCTGCACCATCAATCTCATTGTTTATATTTGACTCATTTATATCAATACCAACAAGAGTATGAACTCCTGATGCTGTATATTTTGCTAAATCACCAAAACGCCCAACTGCTAAATCTAGAACCTTAGGTTTAACATAACCCGTAAGACCTCTAGAAATTAAATAGCTTTTAACAAAATTAGCAAATAATTTAAATGGGTTTGTTAATAATACAGTTTTAACATTGGTGCTATAATATGCTATTTTTTCAATATTGGCATCTGCATTACCAACATTACCATCTGCATTACCAACATTACCATCTGCATTGCCAACATTACCATCTGTATTGCGATCATCACCATCATCACCATGTATAATTCTATTACATAAATACTCTTTTGTAATAGGTTCATTAATTAATGACCATGTTGTAATAGCTGTAATATAGTTATTTGGTTTATTTTTATCTGCTCTAATACGTTGTGGAAACCATCTAAATTGTTCATCTTTAATACTTTTATCATATGAACATTCACATATTACACCATCTGTAATAAAGCTACCATTACTACATATTATATTATCATTTTCAAAAACTTCAAAATAGGCTTCACCCATATTATTTTGTAAATTTCCTTCATCATCATAACTACCAATAAATGGGTCAGTTGAAAAGAATTTAAAATCCTCGGGTATACTCTGTATTTTCTTTCCAGAATTCAATAGCCAAAAATTCAGCTTATTATTAGCTTGATTTCTAACTTGATTTTTAGGATTTTTATTTTGATAAACAGCTGTCATCAAATTAACTTTCAAATATTTCTTATTACTATCAAAGTATTCATATTTAAGTTTGCTAGATGATAAATCCTTGATAAATTCTATTTTAAAATCTATTGATAAATGTTCAGTAGGTTTCCATTTATAGTTGTGTTTCCATGTTCCTCCTTGAAAAGGGTTTTTAATATGTTCAATATCATCTTCATGTGTTTGAAATACTGCAAGATTATTTGGCAAAAATATCAAACCATCTGTTTTATAAGGAAACATATGCCCAACTTCCAAATAACCCCCATATTTAACATTCATTTTATTTAATATTATATTGCAATTCTCAGTTATCAATGGTTTATCACCGGCTCTTATTTTTTCATATAAATCTGGTGAGTTGCTAGGTAAATATGTTTTTTTATCTATTATAAATGGCATTTTCTTATTTGATTGTGTTATATTTGTACCGCTATTAAAATATTTAATTACTTCATTAATACAGTAATAACGACCATTTACATTGCCTTTTTGTTTATTGTAAAGGAATGGTTTAATCATAATATTTTCACCTTTATAAATATATGCATCAAATATGTAATAGTTGTTTAGCATTTTATCATCTTCACTACGTGTAATATGTTCGCCATCTAACACGCTATTTGCAAGATATGGTAAATTAATACCGTATGATTTAATATTACCTTCTCTATCTATACCATATGCATTTCCAGTTTCATCTATAAATAATAATGTTCTATCTCCATCTGTTTTATCAGTCACTAGATAATTTATATGAATATTGGTGTTTGTTTTACTATCTGGCATAGCTTTTGGGTCTATTTGAAGTGCGTTATTATGAGATAAATCAATAACCATTGGACCAAAGAAAATGCGATTTCTATTGTTTTTAAGGCGTTCTACAACGCGATGCTTTAATTCAGCAAGCAAACGTGTTCCACCCTTTTGTAGGTGTTTTTCCTTTTGCTGTTTCTCTTTCTCTTCATTATCTTCATTACCTTGTTTTTCATTATGTTCGCCATCATCCTCATCATCCTCATCATTCTCACTAGAATCTTTATTTCCGCCTCCATTACCGCCTCCATTACCGCCTCCATATTGATTATTATTACTATCACTACTATAATTACTATCATAAATAACTTTTTTACCTCCAATTTGAGGTTCATTATCATCATTATCATTATAATGCAATTCATTATCTAAATCCATTGTTGCTTTTGTATCATCATTATTTTCATCCATATCATCTCCTCCACCACTACTTCCACCACCTTTACCGTGATATATTTTAGGTTCTATACCATGTTTAGGTTCTCTACCATGTTTAGGTTCTCTACTATGTTTTTCTTTTCTATCATTATGTTGCATATTTGGCAACATTTTATCAGTAATGCTATTTTCAATAACTTTAATAAGATTATTTTGTATCAAATACTTTTCCTCATTACTAATAATAAATATAGAACCTTGAATACATTGTAGTAAACTTCCAATGTGTTTAAAGAAATTAACAAACTCGCCTTGTAAAAACACCTTTTTATCTTCAATAGTTTTGAATTTAGGTTTGGCGAATTTCTTATTTTTAATATATTCTACTTCAGCCTCATAACTTGGGCTATTTGTAAATACTCCACTATCTTTAATATTTTTGAAATTGGATTCACTATTATATACTTTGACTTTTTCATTTGGCAATCTTTCAACTGTTTTCCACCATGTTGAAAAGGGTGTTTTTACATCATCAGGTTTTATAACTGATCTATATAACTTACCATCATGAACTTCTTTAACAGTTATAAAACGAGTGCTATCTTGGATACCTCCACTACTTTTTACAATACTAACATCTATTTGAAAATCATGTGTTTTCTTCTCAAAAGCGAATGTTTTCTTATATCGATAATGTTTAGTTTCTGTTGATAAATCGCGTATTAAATCACTTATTTTCGATTCATCATTATTAAAATTGGTTTCTTGTTTCAAATTAAATTTAATATTATAATTATTTATTTTATATGATGAGTTTTTGATATTTTCTTTCATATTTTCTTTCATATTTGCTTTCATATTTGCTTTTACTTTTTCCTCAAAATCCACATTATTTTTAATTAAATTTAGATTTTCATTATTACAATATGAATTAATTGGTCCATTACCTTTAATTATAATACGAACATCGCGATGTTTCACACTTTCTGGTAATGTTATCACCAGACGAACAATTTCACTTGCTTCGAAATCGGGATTATTCTTAAAACGTTTTGTAATTGCAATGAAATCAGTATGTTTGATATTAAAGATATTTGGATTGCGTTTATTTGGCATATCTGGATTATTTATAATACATTCTAATTCGAGTTCGGGGTTTTGTATTGCATTATCTATTGCTTCTAGTATATTTTCTTTTTCATTTTTACTACTATCAAGACGCATCATTTTAGTGTCTAGATAGTATTATACAGTTTTACTATTATTACTATTATTTAATATATAATTTGTTTTCAATTATGACTAATTTGTTTTTAATTATGACTAATATAATATATACTATTTAGTATATTTTTAAATCAATTTTTATATAAATAGAATATAGTTATATTTAATTATAATTATAAATATAAATAGACATATAATGTCATCATCTAAAAAAAGAAGTATTAATAATAGAAATGGTAATGGAAATGAAAATGTTTCTATTACAATACCTTCTCAACCTAAAAGAGTAAAAATACAATCAAGTCCAAGCTTTTTAGAAATAACATTTACGCAACTTTTATTAAGTAAATTAGATACTGTTAAAATTAATTATAGAGATATTGAATTAGATTATAGATTAGGTAAACATCTTTTACAAAATAGATATTTATTAGAATTTAAAAATAAAGAAAATAAAACTTGTTTTGAATTAGAATATGATTATGATTATATAAATGAAAAATTTAGTAGTGCATCATTAAATGATTATTTTTATTCTAATTCTATTAATATGTCAAACTGTATTAAACCTGATATATATAACTTATTAACATCAACAGAATGGAATGATTATTTTATGAGCTTATTTGATTGTATAAATATAGAACTTGGAATTACAAGGTTTACTTTGCAAGATTCATCATCTTTGTATTTAGCAAATTGTAGATTTCCATTAGGATTATTAAAAATATTGCAAACTGGCTATGGTTTTTATAATAGATATGGTTTTTATTTTCTAGATACAGACATTAAACAAACCAATACAATACTAAAACAAATACATGATATGAGTAATTTATATATAGATAAGTTTTTTAATATGATCAATAATAACGATAACGATAATGATAATGATAATAATGATAATGATAATAATGATAATATTGATATTAATAATATGAATGATAATAAATATATAGAAAGTTTTTTATTAAAATATAGTATTGATAAAAAAGATAAAGTATCATTTTTAATTAAAATTATATTAAAATTATGCAATAATTATATTAAATATAGTAAAAGTAAAAAAAATCTTAATAGAACAATGAATAATAGAACAATGAATAATAGAACAATGAATAATAGAACAATAAATAATACAAACCATAATAAAAATAATCATTTAAGACATAATACTTTAATAAAAAGTATAGAAAATAATAAATTACCACCACATAATTTTTCTTATCTTCGTGAAACAACAAAATCTAATATAAATAGAGTAATTAAAATAATAGAAGATATAATTAAACAAAAATTTAGTAGTTTATTATCTCAAAATAAAAAAGGTAAAGGAAAAGGAAAAGGTAAAGGAAAAGGTAAATCTAATAAAACTACTAAAAGTAAAAAAAATAATATATTAAATTTTATAAAAACTTATAACCATGAGTCAATTGATTTAAATGATTTATTTGATTCATTTTCAAATACAATAAGTAGTTTTAATGATAATTATAATAAAAGTGAAACTATACCAGAAATTATTATAATTGAACCTTATATAAAACCTAATTTAGTTATTAGTGAAAATGAAGATCAAAATTTTATACCAGTTATAACTATTAAATGAATATTGCATAAATATTAGAAACCCAAATTCTAAAAACTAAACCCTTTACTTTCACTAACGCTATTAGAATTTATAATTTGGCTAATTGTATTTAAATTCAAATATGTATCAGGTAAATTATAAACAGTATTTAGTTCAGGTATTTCATCATTATATTCATTACTTGCACGAAATAAATCAATATTCGTTGCACCCCAACAGTAGCACTTTTTATTCATATCATTTGTAGCATTCCATAATATACCATTTGATAACTTTGTTTGTTGTAATATATTGATAGGTAAGCATCTAGTATATGATAATTCAGGTGGATTTGTACCCATAATTACAATATCTCCCATTGCAATAGTTCCTACTGGTGCATTTGGATGCCATACTGTAATTATATTTCCATCTTCATTAATATCTGATGACCATATCAATCTATAACTTATTGGCAATATTGTGCTAGATGTTAATATTCTTAATGATTTCTTAGTTTTTAATAATGTTGTAATAGTTGTATTAAAATCAATAATTGGTGTATCACTAATATGTATGTATTGACCTAATGCATTATATTTATCTGCTAGATTTCTATGATGAAATATAGATAAATATTTATCATTCGATAGTTTATGGTTCAATATTGGAGATTGAATAAGACTTAAACTATCATCCATTATAAAATTTATATCACTTATTAATGATTTATTTATATTTTGATTCTGTTTTTCTATATTTGAATCTAAAGCTATTTTAGTATATGCTGCATCTATTATATATTGTTTTTCAGCTGGTGTTTTTGATTCAAGGTCAGTATAATCAATATCATAAAATTTTTCTAATGGTTTATCTTGATTATACAAATAAATAATTAATACAATCATTGTAAGACATAATAATAATGCAAGGATCGTGTTTGATTCCATTGTTATGTTATTTTCAGTAATAGGCTATTTTATATTTATATGATATATATTTATTACTATTTATAATTTTAAAATCAATATGTATCTAGAACTATAAAAATAATTTTATAAAACTATAAAACAATAAAACATGAAACAATAAAATTATCCTTAAATAAATGAGTTAGTTTTTTAGTTTTTCTTTTTTAATAAACAAATGGTATATAAGATGGTCTATCTAAATCATATATTTCTACTTTGAAACGCCCATTATAACTAGGAATTGATATCATATCACCATTCATTAATTCCTTACAACCTATATCTGCACTACATTTGCGTCCATCGATTGAAAGAGGTAGTTTAAAATTTTGAAACTTGTCGCTAGATGTATAATAATTCCAGTTTCTAGAACCATTAAATGTAGGTTTACCATACAATGGTAATATATTAGAATCAGTATTATTACCTGGTTGCTTGTCAGGGTGTTCAATATTTTCTTTATAAAGGATACCAATTTGTTGATAAGCTTGTGTTGGTCCTCTTGATGGTATATTAATAGGAGTCCCATAAGTATTTACATATGAGCGTTCTGGTGGCAATATAGGATTAATTATGCGTTCCATATTCTTTTCAGCTTCGTATTGAGAATAAGACATTCTGTTTACATTGGGGCGTTCTGGATAATCATCGCGAATATTAACATTTATATCATATTTAATACGATTTGATACTTGTGTACCAGTTCCTTCATTAGGACTTCGTTCTGGGTCATTGGGTTCAAAAGACATTGGGTTTAGACCATTAATTGTTATTTCTTGTAAATTATTATTATTGTGTTTGCTTTTATTTCTATTTGTTTCTTCTTCTATAACAGCACCAATTTTAAGTCCACGAGGAAAATGATGACTATTATTTGACATGATAAGAATGCATATTACAATAATTGCACCTAGGGCTATAAGTGAAAGTGCAGTTGCCCAAGTTATGCATCCAGACATAAAACTGAATTTATTAGGTGGGCATGTTTTGCCTCCACGTGATGAGGATGAGGATGAGGATGAAGATGATGATACAGAAACTCCACGTGCCATTTGTGATATGATATTTTGTATTTATATTTCTAGTATTTATGTTTCAAGTATTTATATTTCTAGTATTTATCTACTATGTATTCATATTTTTTTGTTTCTAGAATATAATAGTAAAGTTATTTAAAATATATCTAGATACTTATTTATAATCTAATAAAACTCTATAAAGTAAAAGTAAAACTAATAAAATGGATACCAATCAATCTTTGTGGTATTTTTCAAAATGGCAAATTGTTGCAATGTATTTGCGTTTTGCAGCACGTATTATTCTAATGGCATCTGCTCTTTGCTTTGCAGGTCATTTAGGAGGATATAATCCCACTAGTTATATAGTTAAATATAAAGGACTCAGTTTAATTATAATAATTGCAGTTGTTGCAACTATATTATATTATTTGTTTGACCGTAATTTCTATTTGCCTTTCTTAGGTTGGGCTGTTTATCCTTGTGGTTCTCTTGCAGAAAAAGTGCCACTAAATGCAGACACTAGTGTTTCTATTAAAGTATCGCCTGGTGTTAATGTAATATATTGGGCAAGTGAACCCTCAAAGCCAGAAATGCAGCCTATTAGCGACCCTTGGGTAGCATATGCAAATTATGATAATTCTGGTGTAGTGAGAGCAGATGCTAATGGTAATGCTGTTTTACGTATTAGGTCTCCTAGTTCTTATAAAGTAGGTATGTTTAATACTACCTTGAAAACTCATGTTCATTATAGAATTTGCAAACATCCTGGAATGTTGTCTGATATTAAAACTGTGCACATTTAATATGTTTAATAGTCTAATATATTTATATTTATAACTTGTGTTATTATTTTTATAACATTTTAACCAATTTCATCCATTTTATTGAAAAAATTGATTTTAAATTTTTTATTTAACATTAAATATTTATAATATTTATGATATTATTTCAAAACATTCATTGAAAACTATTAATAATTACACCAACCAATTACAATCATGTCTCCAAGTAAAAATAGTAATAGAAATAGTAATAGAAAACGTAGTAGTAATCGTAATAGTAAACGTAGACAAAATCGTAAACGTAGACAAAATCGTAAATGTGGTAAAAATGAAAATATACCTACACCTACACCTATACCTATACCTACACCTAGAACTATTAAGGTTTCTACTAAGGTAGATTTGATTGGTAGTGGACAAGATTATATATATTCAATTAAATTACCAGATAGAACCTGCATTGTTGCAGCTGATGGTCATGGAAAAGACAAAGTTATAGAATGTATTAGAACGATGGACTGGGATAGTATATTTCAATTAAATATAACACAAATCAATAGTAGAATATATACCGAAATTTCCAATTTAAGACTTACAAATGGTTCTGGTTCAACATTAACAATCGTATTAGTATTTGATACTCATGTTGATTTATTATGGACTGGTGATTCATCTGCGAAAATATATGAGAATGGTATTGAGGTCTGCAAAACCAATGACCATGATGCTTGGAATAGAAAAGAGATTAACAGAATTGAAAAAAACAATATAAAAAGTTATCCATGTAATAAGCTTATAGTTGTTGACCCATATACAATAGCCGTAATACCTGGTGCTCGATATTTCAAATATCCATCTTATAGTATTGACAATAGTAAATATTCTGTATTACCAAGTTATATAAGTTCAGAACAATTCAATATGACGCAATGTTTAGGTCATAATCTACAATTACATCCAAAAACTAATGGTTCGTGTTTATCACATAAAAGATATAATTTTCAAGTAAATCCATTGACAGATGAACTATATAATTATCAACGTAGAGTTATTTTAGGTAGTGATGGTTTTTGGGATATGACGTG
>Ga0214919_10011577_pt1 | contig 10991 bp, 7 predicted proteins | sample LL1503_MetaG_FD_177994 | JGI IMG/M metagenome (GOLD analysis project Ga0214919, IMG submission 177994) | Freshwater microbial communities from Lake Lanier, Atlanta, Georgia, United States - LL-1503 | ecosystem: Environmental > Aquatic > Freshwater > Lake | place: USA: Georgia | collected 2015-03-15
ACAATAAATAACCTACTTTCAATTAGAAATATTCACTTTAAAATTTATACAAAATGGACACTTCAAAAATGATTAAAGCGTATTGCTTAAAAACAAAAGAAAAAAACGTACCAATGCATGACGCTGTCATCACAAAAACTGCTAGAGGCGGTTATATGGCAGGTGGTAATGATGGTAAAGGAAATAAAATGGCAGCTATTTTAAGCGAAGCAAATGCGCTGAAGGCAATCGCTGATGGTGTTGCTAAAAAAGGATTCTAGTAAACCTAGTTTACAATATAAAAAAGCCCTTTCGTTCATTCGAGAGGGCTTTTTTATTGCTTTAAGTATTAGAAGAAATTTTTACCTACTTAGGGAAGACCCCAACATGTATTTTTTCAAGAGTTGCATAGCAATGTTGCATTGACTGCACTTCTTTAATAATGAGTATAAAGCTTCTACCCACTTGTTTGAAATGCGCTTTATTCATATTCTTTTGTGCATAATCTAATAACTGCTTAAAAGTTTCACTTTCAAAATAGGGAGAGTCGGGTCTATTGATAAAAAAGCATCTTAAAGTTTGATCTTTTAAAGTCATTTTTTCAAAACCTAAAGAAATCGCAATACGTCTACATCGAATAGTCATAAATAAATCATTCACCGCATTAGGGAGAGGACCAAATCGATCCACTAATTCTGTTTGCATCAAGGCTAGTTCTTCATCACTTTCAGATTGATCCATTCTTGTATATAAGGATAAACGCTCTCCAATATTTTCAACATAACTATCAGGTATCATAATTTCTAAATCAGTATCAATGGTACAGTCTTGTACAAAATCATCTTGCTTACTAATTTCTTCTTCAAATAATTCTTTAAAGTCAGATCGTTTTAATTCTCGCACGGCTTCTGCTAAAATTTTCTGATACATTTCAAAACCAATTTCAGCCATAAATCCACTCTGTTCTCCCCCTAATAAATTACCAGCTCCACGAATATCTAAATCACGCATTGCTATCTGAAAACCGCTACCTAGTTCGCTAAATTGCTCTAGCGTTTGTAATCTTTTTCTAGAATCATCAGGCAGAGTACTTATTGGAGGTGCCAATAAATAACAAAATGCTTTTTTATTGCTACGTCCCACCCTTCCCCTGAGTTGATGTAAATCACTTAATCCAAACTGATGTGCATTGTTTATAATAATAGTATTCACATTCGGAATATCAACCCCACTTTCTACAATATTAGTACAAACTAATACATCATATCTTCTTTCAATAAAGTCTAATATTTTTTCTTCTAGTTGATGCCCTTCTAGCTGCCCGTGCGCATATCCTATACTAATATCAGGACAAAGTTTTTGAATCATCTCACACATTTCTGCTAATCCTTGTACTCTATTATGAATAAAAAATACTTGGCCCCCTCTTTCAGTTTCATAATAGATAGACTCTCTAATGATATCTTCATGAAAAACTTGGACTTCTGTATGAATGGGTTGTCTATTGGCAGGTGCAGTATTTATAATACTTAAATCGCGGGCACCCATTAAACTAAAATGTAAGGTTCTTGGAATGGGGGTGGCCGTTAAGGTTAAACAATCTACATTGGTTCTTAAAGTTTTTAACTTCTCTTTATGACCCACCCCAAATTTTTGCTCTTCGTCTATGACCATTAATCCTAAATCTTTAAAATGAACTTCCTTCCCTAAAATGCCGTGGGTGCCCACCAAAATATCAATTTTACCCTCTTTTAATCTCTCAATTGTTTCTTTTTTTTGGGCAGATGATTTAAAACGGTTTAGGTAATCAATTGTGATAGGAAAATCTTTTAATCTTTCAGTAAAAGTTTTAAAATGTTGAAAAGCCAGGATGGTAGTAGGTACCAAAACTGCTACTTGCTTGCCATCAATAGCTGCCTTGAAAGCCGCTCTCACTGCTACTTCTGTCTTACCAAAGCCCACATCGCCACAAATAAGTCTGTCCATTGGTGCAGGCGCTTCCATATCTTTTTTTACATCTGCAATAGCCTTGGCTTGGTCTAGTGTTTCTTCATAAATAAAGGAAGCTTCTAATTCATGCACCATATAATTATCCAAAGAAAAAGCAAAACCTACTTGTGCTTTTCTTTGTGCATATAATTTTATTAAATCAAAAGCAATCAATTTTACTTTCGCCTTAGTTTTATCTTTTAATTTCACCCAAGCATCTGATCCTAATTTATTCACCTTCGGTGGGGTACCTTCCTTACCTGTGTATTTAGATATCTTGTGTAAAGAGTTAATATTTACATAAAGTATATCACTATCCTTATAAATAATTCTGACTGCTTCTTGCACCTGTCCATTTACATCTATCTTTTGTAGTCCACTGTATACGCCCACTCCATGATCAATATGCGTTACATAATCTCCAGGTTGCAAGTCGCGTAAGGTTCTTAAAGTAATAGCCTTGCTTTTACTGTATGCTTGCTTGACCTTGTATTTATGATAGCGTTGAAAAATTTGATGATCGGTATAGCAAACTAATTTATGATCGTGGTCTATAAAACCCTCATGAATATTTTTTACAATGGGGGTAAATTTAATTTCTGTTTTAAGATCGGTAAAAATTGCATGTAACCTTTCTAATTGCTTAGCTTGTTCTGCAAATAAAAATAAATGATACCCTTTTTTTTCAAGGTCTTGTAAGTTGGTAATTAAATATTGAAACTGTCTATTAAAACTAGGTTGGGCCTGTGTATTGAATACAATTTTATCTTGCGTTAACTGTGCTTGAAAACCCCACTCCAATATATTTTTAGACCTAAGCTGTAATGTAGTGGCAGCAACGGTTTCGAAGTCTTCTATATGACTATCTTTTTTATGAGGGTCATTTTCATCAACGCTATTACCCTTTGCATGATGTTCAATAAAATCACTTAAGGCTTCATATTGTTCAATTCCTTTTTGTGCAATCACATTCCAATCTTTTAACCAAATAAAAGTATCTTTTGATAAGAATTCTAATAAAGGAATTTTAATTTTATCCTCAAACTGAGAGGTCACATTGGGAATAATATTTACTTGCAATAATTTACGTTCACTTAATTGTGTGGCCGGGTCAAAGACTCTAATACTATCCACTTCTTCACCAAATAATTCTACGCGATAAGGTTTTTCGTTGCCAAAAGAATAAATATCAAATATACCACCACGTAGCGCAAACTGTCCTGGCTCATACACAAAATCGGTTCGCTCAAAACCAAAGTCTACTAATTGCTGCATGAGCGCATTTAAATCTAAACTATCATTCGTTTTTATTTGAATAATGTTTTGCTGCAAAGTATTACGCATTATAACCTTTTCAAATAAGGCCTCTGGGTAAGTAACTAAAATTTTTTTATTCCCTCCCATCGAAATTTTTGTCAAAGCTTCTGTTCGAAGCATAACATGGGATGGATTTAATAAACTAAAATTATGAGGAGTTTTATAAGAAGATGGGAAATAAAATAAATCCATTGCCTCTGTGACACTTTCAATAGAATTATAAAAATAAGCTGCTTCTTCTGCATCATTTAAAACTACTAAATGATTTAGTTGATTAGTTTTCTCATTTGTAAAAATGGTTTGTAAAACAAAGGCTGCAGAGGATCCTTGTAAGTTTTGTAAAAAGATCTGAAAGGGCTTCTTCTGCTGCTGGTACATAGCTATGCTGTCCACCAGCTTATTTAGGAGGGGGGAATTTAGAAAAGGCCCAAACAGAGATTGCTCATTCATGATCGCCCTGCAAATATACATGCAGTTTTACTAATTGCCTCAAGGTTTTGAAGAGTTTTAGCCCCTAAACTTAAACAGGATATTTAACTAGTTTAAAGCTGCCTTTCAAATTTATAACTCAAGTCAAAGTATCAACTTTTTTCTACATTATTTATCTTTTAATTATTGCCACTTATAAGAAAATTATGCAGATTTCATTGTAATTTTATGGCCATTAAACCCTTAATACTCCTACCCTTTCGCATGAAGCATTTTTTATTACTATATTGTTATTTGTTTTTGATAAGCTTAGCGAGTCATGCACAAAATGAAACACAAAGAGCTATTTTATTAAACAGCGCTAAATACTTTGAAATAAAATCAAGAGCTAATTACACAGAAGCAATAATTAAGGCGAAAGAAAATGGATGGCCTATACGATATAAAAGTAAAAATAATGCATCAGTCAATTTAATTGGCGTAGATGCATTTGGTCAACCAAAATATTTAACTACTTTTTCAGATCCTATTCAAGGCATTACTATTAATGCTAATAAAGTTTGGCCAGGTGGTGGCTTAGGATTTAATTTATCTGGCGCAAGTGATATCATGACCAATAAATTAAATATCTGGGATGAAGGTGTACCCCGTCCTACCCATGTAGAGTTTGGCGGAAAAATAATAGAAAAAGATAATGCCACTAAAACGGTTGATCATAGCACACATGTAGCAGGCATAATGTTTAGCAAAGGGGTAAATGCGCTTGCAAAAGGAATGGCCTATGGTATCAAAGGTGCTTCTTCTTATGATTGGTTTGATGACGAATCTGAAATGGCTGCAGCTGCTGCTAATGGTTTATTAGTATCTAATCATTCCTATGGTAACATTGCAGGATGGGATTATAACGACGATTCTACAAGATGGGAATATAATGGAAAATGGAATGAAAAAGAAGATTATAAATTCGGCTATTATGATGATGGAGCACAAGCCATGGATTCCATTGCATATAATGCGCCCAATTATCTAATAGTAAAGTCGGCAGGAAATTCACATGCAAGTACTGGACCTAAAGTGGGAGACAATTATTGGAGACGTGATGAAAAAGGGAAATGGTATGATGCAGGCAAAAGACCCGATAGTTTAAGTAGTAATAATGCTTTCGAAACCTTACCTATGGATGTGAATGCGAAAAATATTTTAACGGTAGGTGCAGTTCAAGGTATTGCTGCTGGCTATGCTAAAAAAGAAGATGCTGTAATGACTTCATTCAGTAGTTGGGGGCCCACTGACGATGGTCGAATTAAACCAGATATTGTAACCGATGGTCAATCAGTCTATTCTGCTATTGCTACTACTGACTCCACTTATGGATATTCAAGTGGTACTTCTATGGCCTCTCCTGGTGCAGCAGGTTCTTTGTTTTTATTACAAGAATTAAGTCAGCAAATTATTCCTAATAAATTTATGCGTTCAGCTACCATTAAAGGTTTGGCCATCCATAGTGCCAATGAGGCTGGTTTATTTCCTGGTCCTGATTATAAATTTGGATGGGGCTTATTAAACATTGGAGAAGCAGCTACCGTATTAAGTAATGCACTTACAAATGGCAATAATAGCAAAAGCGTAGATTTAGTATATGAAAATACTTTAGAAAATAAAGGTTCATATTCAGTAAGCGTAATTGCATCTGGTATTAAACCTTTAAAAGCCACTCTTTCATGGACCGATATCAAAGGCAATGTTGAAACAAGTTTAAACGATACAACACACCGATTGATAAATGATTTAGATTTAAAAATTACCAAAGATGCAGTTACCTATTTTCCTTGGAAATTAAATCCAAAAGCTCCAGAAGATCCAGCAACTAGAGAGATAAATTCAGTAGATAATGTTGAAAAAGTTGAAATTGATTCTACTTTAGTAGGTACTAGTTACACTATTACCGTAAATCATAAAAATAACTTAGTAAGGGGGCAACAGGCTTACTCATTAATCGTAAGTGGCGCAGGCGGAACTGCATACTGCACTTCTACTGCTAATTCTGCTGCTGGTACTAGAATGGATAGTGTTACACTTGGAAATATTGTGTTTGCCAATTCAGGCACTAAACAATATATTGACAACAGTAATATTATAATCAATGCGGAATCCAATGGCACAATGCCTATTAGCATTAAATTAGGCAGTACCGACGCTTCAGACAATACCCGTTTTCTAAAAGTTTTTGTTGATTATAATAACAATGGCGTTTTTGATGACACCGAAACAGTTTTATCAAGTGGTGCTTTAAAAAATGGAACATATACAGGCCTAATTAGTTTTCCTGAAAGCTTAGTAATAGGAAGAATTACTAAGCTTAGAATTGTTGTTACAGAAACAGATGCTAGTGCCAATGTAAAAGCTTGTGGCAGTTATGCAATCGGTGAAACACAGGACTATACTTTAAAAGTTATAAACGCATCCAATGATTTACAGGTTGCTGAAATTGTTAATCCAGTTGCTGGAATAGCTAAAAGAGATAATCAATACATTACTGCAAAAATTGTTAACCTTGGATCTACTGCACAAACTAATTTACCACTTAGTTTAGTCGTAAAAAAAGGAAACAGCACAGTCTTATCAATTAATGAAATTTTTACAGGTAGGTTAAATGGCCAAGAAAGTATGAATTATACTTTTCAAAAACCAATTAATATAGAAGCCAATCAAACTTATACATTTACCGCCTCAGTTAATTTAGTTAACGATCAACAAAAAGCAAACAATAGTATAAGTGCTACAATTGTCAGTGCTTCTGCTTTAACAGCACCTATTGCTACTGCAACTAATTGCAATGGTACATTAAACTTAAATGTAAGCTCCCCAATTAATAACGCTAATTATGTTTGGTTTGACTCTGCCAACTTGCAAATTCCTATTGCAGTGGGGGCTAATCCATCTGCTATCGGAAGTACAAAGAGTAAATTTTATGTTACGCAAGGATATCAAACTACAGTTGGCCCTTTAACAAATACCACTTTAGGAAGTGGTGGCGGTTATAATAATTTCGCAGGTAACTTTGTTAAGATAAATGCCACTGGACCACTTACAATTGAGACTGCAAAATTATATACAGGTTACCCAGGAAAAATTGATTTCATTTTAGCTAGTTTTGGTTCTTTTTCTGCTGATGGAACCTCCTATACTTACTATCCACTGCAAACTATTTCATTAAATGTTCCTGCAAGTAGCCCGTCTCCCATAGCAGCTAGTAGTTCTGCAGGCACTCCTTTTGTAGAAGGAGATACGGGAAGAATTTATGCGCTTAATTTAAAAATTGCTCAAGCAGGTGATTATATAATTATTATAAAATGTGATAGTGCTACAATTTTCAGAAATAACGGCTTAAAGGATCCTACCTACCCTATTGGCCCATCTAAAATATTTAGTTATACAGGAAATAGTGTACAAACAGCTTCGGGTAATTATCAAAATTATTTTTATTTTTTCTATAATACTCAAATTAATACAGGTGAGGGTATGAGTCCTGCATCAGAAGTATCTGTAAAAAATTATGAAAAGCCAAATTTCATTTTTTCAGATACAACTTTAAAAGCCTCTAGCGCCACTAGCTATCAGTGGTATTTAAACGATGAAACTATTGTGGGGGCAACTAATCAAAATTACAGACCTTTAGTGAATGGTATGTATAAAGTAAGTGCTAAATTTGGAACATGCACCTCTGTTTCAGACAGTAGATTAATTATGGTAACTGCAATTGAGGAAGCGCCAGTTAAAGAAATTAATTTAAGAATAAGCTCAGATGATAATATTGAAAATATGATTAAAGGAGGCAGCTTTTATGTAAATTTTAGCAATATTCAAACAGAGGGTATTACCTTAGATATTATTAACTCAACAGGAAGCAACGTATTTCACAAAGAAAATTTAATAAATCAAAGTAGTCCACAACATATCACTATAAATAACTTAACAACAGGCGTCTACTTTGTTAAAATTTATGCCAATAAAAAGGTATATGTTCAACGAGTATTCATTACTAATAATTAAATATTAAAATCATGGCACTAGAATGGATGGAAGCGGTTCTTACAAAGATTGAGAATGAAACCCCCAACACAAAAAGATTTTATTTTGAAATTCCTAGCTTGGAAAAATTCGATTTTATACCAGGTCAGTTTGTAACATTAGACCTGCCTATACATGAGCAGAAAAATAAAAGATGGAGAAGCTATTCCATTGCCTCAGAACCAAATGGCACCAATACTTTTGAACTAGTCATTGTATTACTTGAAAGTGGTTTAGGTACAACATATTTATTTAATGAAGCAAAAGTGGGTACAAAAATAACTTTAAGAGGGCCACAGGGCGTATTCGTACTTCCAAAAAACTTTGAAAACGATGTGTATTTTATTTGTACAGGAACTGGTATCGCACCCTTTAGATCAATGATTCGATATATACATGAGCATAAGATTGCACATAATAATATACACCTAATATTTGGCTGTCGTAAATTTGAAGATGGTTTATATATAGATGAATTAAAGGAATTAGAAAAGAAAGAACCAGGCTTTCATTTTCACCCATGCTATTCAAGAGAAACCGAAGTACCCGCTGGCGCGCACAAAGGATATGTTCATCCTGTATATCAAGAATTATTAAAAGAAAACAAAGAAACAGCACATGTGTGGTTATGCGGTTGGAAAGCTATGATTGATGATGCACGTAAAAATATGGCCGACTTAGGACTTGATAAAAAGCAAGTACATTTTGAATCTTTCGGCTAAGCAATATGCGATAATACTAATTCTTTGATTTTATTCAAAGCAATACGTTCTTGAAGCATACTATCGCGGTAGCGTATGGTAGCCGTACCATCTTCTTTTGTTTGATGATCAATGGTGACGCAAAATGGTGTTCCTATAGCATCTTGACGACGATATCTTTTTCCAATCGCATCTTTTTCTTCATAAAAACAATAAAAAGATTTTTTACAATCGTCCATTAATTCTTTAGCAAGTTCTGGTAGGCCATCTTTTTTTGTCAAAGGAAGAATGGCTAATTTATTAGGTGCTAATTTGGCTGGCAAATGAAGTACGACTCTTGAATCAGTGGTTCCATCTTCTTTATTAATTGTTTCTTCCTCATAAGAATTAGTTAATATCAATAAGAACATTCTATCTAAACCAATAGATGTTTCAATTACATATGGAACATAGTGTTGATTAATCTCTGTATCAAAATACTGCATCTTCTTTTTACTAAACTCCTGATGACGGGATAAATCAAAATCGGTACGAGAATGTATACCCTCTACCTCTTTGAATCCAAATGGGAATTCATATTCAATATCCAATGCTGCATCGGCATAGTGAGCTAACTTAACATGGTCGTGAAAGCGATACTTTTCTGGTGCAATGCCTAAACTTAAATGCCAATTCATACGCTCGTTTTTCCAATGCTCGTACCACTGTTTTTGTGTACCTGGCTTAATAAAGAATTGCATTTCCATTTGCTCAAACTCACGCATCCTAAATATAAACTGACGTGCTACAATTTCATTTCTAAAAGCTTTACCAGTTTGTGCTATACCGAAAGGAATTTTCATCCTTGCTGTTTTTTGCACATTTAAAAAATTCACAAAAATACCTTGCGCTGTTTCAGGTCTTAAATAAATGGTGCTAGCTTCTTCGGCTACTGCACCTATTTCTGTAGAGAACATTAAATTAAATTGTCTTATCTCTGTCCAATTACTAGTGCCGCTTACAGAACAAGTAATTTTATTTTCTTCAATTAATTTTTTTAAACCTTCAAAATCTTCTTTGGCTAATAAAACGTCCATATCTGCTAACAACTTATCTGCAGCAGCATTATTACCTTTTGCAATTAAAGCATCGGCATGCCCTTCAATTAAATGATCTACTCTATATCTTTTTTTACTTTCTTTATTATCTATTAAGGGGTCGCTAAAACTATCCACATGGCCGCTTGCTTTCCAAGTAGTTGGATGCATAAAAATAGCCGCATCAATTCCCACAATATTTTCGTGGAGTTGAGTCATGCTATTCCACCAATAGTCTCTGATATTTTTTTTCAATTGTGCACCATAGGGGCCGTAATCATAAACAGCACTTAATCCATCATATATTTCGCTACTTGGAAATACAAAACCATATTCCTTGGCATGGGATATAATTGCTTGTAATGTATTATCTGGTTGTTCCTTACTCATAGTTTGCAAATATACTGCGAGTTTATATTATGGATGTAATTTTTCGTTGTTTTGATGCCTAGAACTGTCTCTAAAGGTTTTCTTTTGAATATTTTTATCCAAAGCTGTGGTTAAATCAACACCAGTTTGGTTGGCTAAGCATATTAAAACAAATAAAATATCGGCCATTTCATCAGAGAGCAATGCCTCCTCTTCTTTATTTTTAAAGGACTGATCTCCATATTTACGTACTATAATTCTAGATAACTCTCCCACCTCTTCCATTAAAATACCCAAATTAGTGAGTTCACTAAAATATTTTACGCCTACTGTTTTTATCCAATTGTCTACTTTTATTTGTGCCTCTTGTATTGTTATTTCATTTGCCATTTGAATACTTTATTGTTTGTTTGTCAATTTTGTAATTTATTATTCTTTATTTTTTGAATCCACAATAATAGTTACAGGACCATTATTAATTAAAGACACTTTCATATCAGCACCAAAGACACCTGTTTGAATAGGTGACCCTAAATCTGCATTCAATTTTTTAATCATGGCTTCGTATAATGGTATAGAGATATCGTGTTTAGCAGCAGCAATATAAGAGGGTCTATTCCCTTTTTTGGTACTTGCATGCAAGGTAAACTGACTCACTAATAAAATATTACCGCCGATTTCCTTTACACTTAAATTCATAACACCCTCAGCGTCATCAAAAATGCGCATTTGTATAATTTTATTAGATAACCAGTTTACATCCTCCAAAGTATCGGCCGCTTCAATACCCAAAAGTACCATTAAGCCCTTTTGGATAGCCCCAACTACCTGCCCATCAATAGATACACTTGCCTCATTTACTCTTTGAATAACCACTTTCATATTATAAGCAATTTCTGCATGAAGATAAACAAAACTATTTTCACTAATTTAGCTGTAATTTCAATCCCTTGAGTAGTTTAAAAAAATTAGCCAGTCAAACCGCATGGTACGGACTTAGCTCTATAGCAGCTAGGTTTATTAGTTATTTGCTGGTACCCTACCTAACTTATAAGTTTAC
>Ga0214919_10011578_pt1 | contig 10990 bp, 10 predicted proteins | sample LL1503_MetaG_FD_177994 | JGI IMG/M metagenome (GOLD analysis project Ga0214919, IMG submission 177994) | Freshwater microbial communities from Lake Lanier, Atlanta, Georgia, United States - LL-1503 | ecosystem: Environmental > Aquatic > Freshwater > Lake | place: USA: Georgia | collected...
TCGTGTTGACGATGCTATTAAGTTTTTCTCAGAATATCACTTTGATGGCATAGAAAAAGTGTATTTAAAATACCAAATTCAGCCAGCAGATATAGTCAATCGTTATATAACCATAAAATCTGATAATCCTGGTTTTTCTGCAGCAGATCAAACAGCTGCCTCTGTTGAAGAGGGTAATCCTGCAAATATTTTACTGGAAGATCTTGTTACAAGTATTTCTAAAATTTATCACATAACTGGTGCATCTGTTGGCATGTGGGATATTCGTTATCAGTATGCATTAAACGATCTTTATACTTTTGGAACTATTGATCTTGTTCAGTATGACTTAACTCAATCCTATCTTGCTTTGTTGCAACAATATCTGTCGCCCGACAAAATGGTCACCTTTAGTAGAGTCACTAATAAATTGTTTATTCAAATGGACTGGAAGCTTGTATTGCCAGGCCAATATTTTGTTATTGATGCGTATCGTATATTAGATCCTAGAATTCATACGGAAGTCTATGAAGATCGTATGCTTAAAAAATACTTAACCTCACTAATTAAAAAACAATGGGGAACAAATTTAAGCAAATATAGTGGTATAAAATTGCCAGGAGATGTTACTTTTAATAGTGAGAAAATATTAAGTGAAGCAACTACCGAAGCAGACAATATAGAAAAAGAACTTGTTGCTAAATATGAGTTGCCAACCGATTTTATGATGGGATAACCCGTGGCACTTAATCCATATTTTAATAAATTTAAAAACTTACCTGAGCAAAATCTTATTGAAGATCTTACTATTGAAGCTATTAAAATGTATGGCATGGAAATGTATTACTTGCCGCGAACTATGATTCGCAAAGATGACTTTTTTGGAGAATCTCCTTATTCTAGATTTTCTAGTTTTAAAATGATAGAGATGTATATGGATACTACCACTGCATTTGAAGGTGGTGACACTTTTACCAAATTTGGATTTGAAGTTAGGGATAGTGTGAAATTTACAGTATCTCGTAAAAGATTTAAACGAGAAACTACTATGGAGAGACCGTTAGAAGGAGATTTATTATATCTTCCTCTTAATCGAGGTCTTTTTGAAATTAAGTTTGTAGAGCACGAAAATCCTTTTTATCAATTAGGAAAATTAATTTCGTTTCAGTTAACATGTGAACTGTTTCAATACAGTGAGGAAAAAATGGACACTGGCATTCCAGAGATTGATGTTGTGGAGGAAGAAGCCGGTTACAGTATTGCCCTTTCTTTAGGAGTCACAGGTGGAACAGGAACTTTTACAAAAGGCGATTATGTATATCAATACTCGAATGGATCCGTTACAGGATCGGTGGAGAGCGCGAATGCTTCAGCCACCGTTCTATCCTACAACAATAGCAGTCCGAACAGCATTGTTCTTACTGATTTGCGCGGTAAGTGGTTTACGAGCACGGAAGCAGAAATGAATGTTTGGATTACTAAGAATAATAATACTGCATACAGAACAGTTGTTGGGGTGGATGATAAATTTGGGACTTATATTGACAATAGTAACAAGAAAATACAAGACGAAGCAGAAACTTATCTAAATTTTGATGAGCAGCATCCTTTTGGAGAAGTGTAATCCATGTTAGAACATTTTTACCACAAAACAATAAGAAAAGTCGTTGTCTCTTTTGGAACTCTTTTCAACGACATATATATTGCTCGTTTTGATGATTCTGGAAATGAACTAGAAAGAATTAAAGTTCCTATTTCTTACGGACCTCAACAAAAGTTTTTGCGTAGACTTGCTCGTATCGGAACAGATTTTGATGCAAATAAAGTTCGTATTGAAAATTATCTACCAAGAATGACTTTTGAAATACAAAATATTACTTACGATCCGACTCGCAAACTGAGCACAATGAATCAGACTTTGCTTTACAAAGATGCCACAACTTCTACAAAAAGATATGAACGAGTTCCTTATAATATTGATATGAATCTTGGTATTATGGCTAAGAACACAGAGGATGCTCTACAAATAATGGAGCAAATTTTACCCTATTTTCAACCAGAATATACGGTTACTATTAAAATGAACGATATGGATCCAAAAGTAAATATTCCTTTTGTTTTTAAATCTTGCACACTTGGAGAAGGAGATGATGGTTCGTATGGTAATGCTACAGAATTAAGAAAATTAACTTATATTTCTATGGTATTTACTGCAAAATTGTATCTATACGGGCCGTTTGAAGATCAAAAAATTATCACCGATGTTGCTACAAATTTCTTTGGTAATCTGAATGTTGGTGCTGGTCTGACTGGTTCTCAGGTTCGTGTGGTTGCTGGTGCAGGAATCACCGCAGGATCGTTTGATCCTGATCTTTCAGGACATACTAATATAACCAACACTACATACTAATAGGTATTTATAAAATGAAAGATGAAGAGCCTATTAGTCGTGTGGACAGAAATTTATTACAGGCTTTAGATCTTCCTGTTCAAGAAACTACGATTCCCACTTCTAAAGTTGTTTCTATCACAGTGGCATCCTCAGTAACAGGCAGTGCTGATCCTGATAGAGACTATCGGGAAGTTCGAGACAACCTGAAGCGTATCATTGTACAGTCCGAGGATGCCATTCAAGGCGTTCTTGAGGTAGCAGCGGAGACTCAGAGCTCCCGAGCGTATGAAGTCGCAGCACAACTCATTCAAGCAACGCTAGAGGCAAATACCAAACTCATGCACCTACACAAACAACTCAAAGACATTAAACGAGAGGATACTGTAAAATTAGCTGGTAGTGTTACCACGAATAACAATATTTTTGTGGGTAATACCGCAGAACTGTCTCGTTTTCTTCGTGCAAGAAAAGACTTGGAGTCTGCTGCTAGAGAACTGCCTGCGGGAGAGGACATAATAGATGTCGGCTAAAACAGGAATTGCGTATCTTGGAAACGCCATGCTTAAAGGGCCTGGTGTTAAGATTGAATACACACCTGAACAGATGGAAGAATACATGAAGTGTTCTGAAGATATTATCTATTTTTTAAAAAATTATTTCTATATTCGTTCACTTGATAAAGGCCCTATTCTTTTCAAACTGTATGACTTTCAGGAAAAATTTGTAAAAACAATTCAAGACAACCGATTCACTATTTCTAAATTTCCTCGTCAAACAGGTAAAACTTCGTGCGTAACAGGAAATGTCTTGCACATAACTCAGTTTACTCCTGACTATAAGGTTGCTATTCTTGCAAACAAGCAGAAAACTGCCACAGAAATTTTAGATCGTATCAAGTTGGCGTATGAGCGCTTGCCTGTATGGTTAAAACAGGGAGTGGTGGAGTGGAATAAAACAAGTATCAAGTTTGAAAATGGTGCAAAGATTATTGCATCGTCCACATCTGCAACCGCCGTTCGTGGAGATTCGTTTAATTTCTTGGTGCTTGACGAATTTGCCTTCGTTCCCAATAATATTGCAGAAGAATTCTTTGCATCGGTGTATCCGACAATTTCTTCGGGTCAAACTTCCAAAGTAGTTATTGTGTCTACCCCAAAAGGTATGAACATGTATTACAAGATTTGGAAGGATGCTCAAGCAGGAAGAAACCCGTATGTTCCTATTGAAGTAAAATGGTGGGAAGTGCCTGGACGCGATGATGCATGGAAAGAAACTACAAAAAAAGCATTGGGATCTGAAAGATTGTGGTTGGCAGAGTATGAATGTGAATTTATGGGATCGGAAGATACCCTGATTCGTCCAACAAAACTGTCTGCATTGGCGTATGACAATCCTATACACACAACTCCTGATGGTCTAACAATCTATAAAGAACCGATTAAAAATCACAATTACACGATAACTGTGGATACTTCTCGTGCTTTAGGGTTAGACTATCATGCTTTTGTCATGATTGATGTTACTGCCATGCCGTATCAGGTAGTTGCCAAGTTTAGAAACAATACAATGCCTGTAATGCTTTTGCCTAATATAATTGTTGCTGTTGCTCAAAGATACAACGAAGCAAGTCTTCTCATAGAAACTAACGATACTGGTCAGCAAGTATCTGATATTATTCACGAAGAATTAGAATACGACAATATGATAACCACCACTATCAAGGGTAAGAAAGGTCAAAGAGCAACAGGATTTGGTGTGGGTAGGGTTCAGTATGGGGTAAAAATGTCAAATCAAGTTAAAAAAACAGGTTGTCTTATGGTAAAAGAACTGATAGAGAACGATAAACTTATTCCTCATGATTTTGACCTTATATCTGAATTGTCCACCTATGTGTCCAGCAAAGCGTCATATTCTGCTAGTGATGGGTATAATGACGACCTAGTGTCTTGTCTTGTATTGTTTGGTTGGTTGTCCACCCAATCCTATTTCCGAGATTTGGTTAATACCGACATTCGTAGAAAGTTAATGGAAGATAAATTAAAAAAGTTAGAGGACGATATGCTTCCTTTTGGGTTTTCTAGTGCCGAATTAGACGATGACCTAAATACACAAGAATCTATTAGAGAATTAGCAAAAGAACCTGAACTGAGACCTCGTAAAAAAAGAACAGGAAATAATTGGATGTCGGACAATTCTGACGAGTAGTTCTATTGGGTTACGCAACATTTGAAATTCCTAAATATACTTTGAATCTTCATCTAGAAATATCACAAGGAGACCGTAGATGCCATTTCAACTTAGTCCTAGCGTAGCTGTTACTGAAAGAGACTTGACAACCATCGTTCCAACAATCGCGACCACCAATGCGGGGTTTGCTGGATTGTTTCAGTGGGGACCAGTCAATAAACGAATCACCGTTAGTAATGCACAAGATCTTGTGGCAACTTTTGGTTTGCCCAGCGATTCTAATTACGAATATTGGTTTACCGCAGCAAACTATTTAGGTTACGGAAATAATCTTCAAATTGTTCGTGGTGGTGATACTGGTGTTTTAAAGAATTCTTCTCCTGGTAGTATTGCCTCTCTGTTTATTGCAGACGAAGATTCTGCACCAACGATCACCTCTGCACCTGCAGTATTTTATGCAAGATATCCTGGATCACTTGGAGACGCTTTGCAGGTTTCTTTTGCAGGTGCTGCGAAGTTGGGCGGTGCCACATTCGGAGGTTGGGCATTTGGTAATCAATTTGACAGTGGTCAACCATCATCCACTTCTTATGGTGATCGTTTTGGTGGACCGTCTGCAGGAGTTTATGACGCATTTCATCTTATAGTTTCTGATAGAACAGGATTAATAACTGGAACAACAGGAACTGTATTAGAAAAATTTGAAAACCTTTCTGTAATTCCTGGTGCTATTAGTTTTGACGGTTCTAGTGTTTACTATAAAACAAAAATTAATACAAGTTCTCGTTACATTGTTGCTGTAGGATCTAACTCAGTTACAAACCTGACTGCAGGATTTACCGCAAATTCCGCGTATGCAACCTCCAACGGTTATACTTCGGCTGCAAATGTATATCAGACTGGTGGATTGTTTGTCGGCAATTTAGTAGGAGGAACTGGAGAATATGTGGTGGGTTCGCTTTACAGTTCTACAACTGGTGCATACTCACAATTTGCAGACTCAGATGTATCAGATGTTGCTTTGCTGCTGTGTGGACCTGCCGATGGAGCAACTGCTGCTATTATTACAGAAATTGCAAAGGCTCGTAAAGATTGTGTTGCATTTGTGTCTCCTCGTATTGTGGATGTTACTGCAACTAGTGACGCAAAAATTACTGCGGTAAAAGCAACACGAGATGCGGTCGGAAACAACAATTATGCGTTTATTGATAGTGGATACAAATACATGTATGATGTGTATAACGATATTTACCGCTGGGTTCCTCTCAATGGTGATATTGCAGGACTTTGTGCAAGAACAGACGCAGCACAAGATCCTTGGTATTCGCCTGCAGGGTTTAATCGTGGTCAAATTCGTAATGTAGTTAAATTGGCATTTAATCCAACACAAACACAAAGAGATATTATCTATCCTTATGGTGTAAATCCTGTTGTTACTTTTGCAGGAGAAGGAACTTGTTTGTTTGGTGATAGAACTGCACAAACTAAGTCCTCTGCATTTGACCGAATCAATGTTCGTCGTTTGTTTATTGTTCTTGAAAAAGCAATTGCAACTGCGGCAAAATATTCATTGTTTGAATTCAATGATGCGTTTACTCGTGCACAGTTCAAATCCATGATCGAACCGTTCATGAGAGATGTTCAAGCACGACGAGGTATTATTGATTTCAAGGTTGTGTGTAGTGAAGCAAACAATACTGCTGCTGTTATCGACAGCAATCGGTTTGTTGCAGACATCTATATCAAACCAAACCGAAGCATTAATTACATTCAACTCAACTTCATCGCAACACGATCTGGTGTTTCTTTTGAAGAAGTCGGCGCCTAAATCAACATAGATACTAAAGGAGAAAAGTAAATGGCATATAGTCAATTCAGCATAGATGCATTCCGAGCCAACCTTGTCAACGGTGGTGCGAGAAATAATCTTTATCTTGTCAGTGGTGTATTTCCTGGTGCAGGTATGGGAGCAATTAATGCTGCCGCCGGCGTTGCAGGTGCAGTTTTTGGTGGAGCCGTTTCTGGTGCCATCACTAATGTTGCAGCGGCCGCAGGGTTAGGAGATCCTTCGTCGCAAGTATCTTTCCTTTGTTCTGCTGCAAAAATTCCAGAATCTACTTTGGGTGAAGTAAAGGCCTCATATATGGGTCGAGAACTCAAATATGCAGGAGATCGAAGTTTTGGTGATTGGACAATTTCCTGCTATAACGACGGCGCATACAGTCTTCGTAAGGCATTTGAAACTTGGTCAAATCTTATGAATTCTTACGAAGGAAATGTTGGCCCAAACAACATGAATTCTTATCTTACTGATTGGAGTGTTCAACCACTAACTCGTGAAGGCAATCCAATTTGCACCTATAAATTTGTTGGTTGTTTCCCAAAAACCTTGGGTTCTATTGATTTGGCGTTTGAATCAAAAACCGATCTTTCAAAGTTTGATGTTACCATGTCTTACCAATATCATACTCTTGAAGGTATTACTACTTAATATTATTCATCTAAGGAGTTTTACACTATGGATTTCTTCGGCTTAAAAATTGAGCGGTCGAAGAAGCAGCGAGGCGACTTCAAGGCAATCAAGTCTTTTGTGGTTCCAACCACAGATGACGGTGCTATTCCAGTCGAAGCTGGCGGCTTCTACGGTCAGTATGTGGATCTTGATGGAACTGTGCGAAACGACTATGAACTAGTCGCAAAGTATCGTGAAATGTCAATGGATCCTATTTGCGAAATTGCAATTGACGATATTATCAACGAAGCAATTGTGTGCGAAGGTAAAGAAGCACCAGTAAAAATATTCTTTACAAGCGACCTGAAGGTCGGTGACAGCATTAAAGAAAAAATTCAAGAAGAATTTAAAAATATTATTAGAATTATGCAATTTGAAACTAGAGGTTATGAAATCTTTAGGCGTTGGTATGTTGACGGAAAGATTTATTTCCATGTGATTGTTGACGATAAAAAGTCAGATCGTGGAATATTAGAATTGCGTTTTGTAGATCCTCTCAATATTCAAAAGATTCGTGAATATGAAAAAGAAACTCGTCCTGATGGTACTAAAATTATCACAGGTTATCGAGATTTTTATATCTACAACAAAGACAATCCTCGTGCGGGTGGTAATTCGGTTGGTGTAAAAATCAACGATGATGCTATCGCATTCTGTTCTTCTGGACTGTTCGATTCTCGATATCGTCGCACTGTAGGTTTCCTACACAAGGCAATTAAACCTCTTAATCAGTTGCGTATGATGGAAGATGCTGTAGTTATCTACCGTATCTCCCGAGCGCCTGAACGAAGAATTTTTTATATTGATGTAGGATCATTGCCAAAAACTAAGGCAGAGCAGTATGTAAAAGACATTATGGGCAAGTATCGCAACAAATTGGTGTATGACGCCAATACAGGTGAAATGCGAGACGACAAGAAGTTTATGTCCATGCTTGAAGACTACTGGTTGCCTCGTAGAGAGGGTTCTAAGGGAACTGAGATCAGCACACTGAGTGGTGCACAAAATCTTGGAGAAATGACCGATGTTGTGTATTTTCAAAAGAAATTATACAAGGCTCTCACCGTTCCTGTGTCAAGACTAGAGCAAGATAAAGGATTTCAGTTGGGTCGTGCTGCGGAAATCAGCAGAGACGAGTTAAAATTCAACAAATTTGTTACTAGATGCAGAAATAAATTTGGCGAATTGTTCTATGATTTGTTGCGTAAACAGTTAATTTTAAAAAATATCATTAAAACTGACGATTGGGCAAGTATCAAAGAATGTGTATTTTTTGACTTTCTTAAAGACAGTCATTTTATCGAATTAAAAAACCAAGAACTCAGAAAAGGAATGTATGAGGAACTGGGATCTGTAGAAAAATACATAGGTAAGTATTACTCTCACTATTGGATACGCACACAGATTCTTGGAATGAGCGAAGCTCAGATCAAGGAAATGAATGGTCAGATTAGAGATGAGCGTAATAAGGGCATGTATGCTCCAGATAATGCATCGTTCGGGTTACAATAAAATAAAAGGAAAATGTATATGGATAATATAAGTAACGCAATTGACGCAACCGCAAATAAAGATGTAATTGGTTTTAAAAAAGCATTGCATTCTGAACTGTCTACTCGTCTTCATGCAGCAATTTCCACTAATAAGGAATCTATTGCAAAAAAGATTTCTACTGAAGAAGTAGAAGCAGAAGCAGAAGAAGTAGAAGAAGCAAACATTAGTGTTCCTTCTGCGCCTTTTGTCGGCGGTCGTGTTGGTATTCCTGGCTCAGAAAGATCAAATTCTGGAGTTGGAGAGGTGCCTAACCCTTTAGCAGAAGACCTGAAGGCAGAGCTGGAAAGCGCCTTCGGGTTAAGCGGAAACCCCACAAAGACTCCAGCAACTGAATCTTCTGAAAAAGCAATTCCTTCTCCAGCTGCAGGATCGCCACCTAAGCCAGCAGGTGCAGCTCCGCGTGAAGCTGCTGCTGATCCGTCATTAGATCCAAACTTTGAAAAAGAATTTTACATTAAAGAGACCGACTATAAAGGTCATAAAATCCTTCTAAAGCAAGTTGGTTTGGGTTTGTCTAAACCTGTTCGTGTATATGTTGACGGCAAAAGATGGGAATTTTTTGCAGGACCAGAGAGTGCAGTTGCGGCAAGTCGTTCTTATATAGACTCTATGAAAGAGCACAATTCTTCTGATAAAGATACAAGCAAGATTAAAGAAGAAACAGAAATTTCTGTGGAAGAAGCAGTTTCTTTGGATGCAAGAACTAAATTGTACCGAGAAACTAAAAATCGTGTGTCGCAATATTTGTCAAAAAGAAATAGTCCTGTAATAGGAGAAAAACAAGAAAATCGTCATGCAGGTTTGTATGACTCAGGAGATGGTATTGGAGCCATCATTCCTAAACCATTTAATTTCTTAAAACCTTCCGACACTGCAAAACGAGTGGCAGGACAGATTAACACTAATGTGGACGAGGCAACCAACATGAGCAATCAAGAAATCTTGGATGCGGTCAACATGAAGGGTGGCAAGTATATAATGGACGAGGAAGAGATGTCACCAAAGCAAAAAGCTTACCGTAAATTCTTTAACGGAGCCTTAAAGAAGCATGGAGCGTCTTCTCCTAGTGAACTTAAAGGTGACAAGAAAAAGAAGTTTTTCAATTATGTTAAAGCAAATTGGAAGGGTTAATGAAACAGAAAAATAAAATAAGTATTCGGCCAGAAATTTCACGCAAAATTGTTGAGTGTGTGTCTTTATGTGTTAGTGAAAATAAAAGTAGAACCATTGAGTTATTGGATGGTTCTATTGTTCGTATTTCTCCTGCACAAGCTTCTCGTTTTATTGCTCTGCACGATACCTTGAATGAGACAAGTCAGGAATCTTTTCGTATAATGTTAATCGAAACTAAAAAATCATTTGATGGTATAAATACCTTCTGCAAGGAGAATATCTGATGGCAAATATTATTAACTATTTGGTAAAAAGCAAAAATCGTGCGGTGGTGATGTATCAAGGAGATACCACAGGAATTACTTATTTCGATATCGGTCCAACTGCATTTGGTGCAGGTTGGGGTGATGCGGAGTTTCAAACAAAAGGTCTTACTTATACCTCTGCCTGCATTTCAAGAATTGTTGCAGGAGTTGCGGGTAATGGTGGAAATATAGATATTGGATTTTACGGTTCTGGTAGTTCGACTCGTGCATTCACTTTGCCGTGGGGTAATATTGCCGATGTTAATTTAGAAAGAATGACCATTCCAAACTATTCCACAGGTTCTACAGGATTGGTGTCAATATCGAATAACCTTGCTGGTGGAGCAACTGCTTCTGTTATGATTGAATTTGTGACTCGTCATGTTTAATATTTTATAAATACAAGAGAAAAACATAGGAGATTACAAATGAAACTATTTTGCGACATAAACGAAGAAGTACAAGTCTTAACCGAAGAGGTTGCGCCTGGTCAAAAAAACTATTTTATTGAAGGTATCTTTTTAATGTGCGATCAAAAGAATCGCAATGGTCGTGTATACACCTTTGAAATGATGGACAAAAAGGTTAAAGACTACAATAATGGTTTTGTAAAGCAAAAACGAGCATTTGGTGAATTGGGTCATCCAGAGGGCCCAACTATTAATCTTGAGCGTGTGTCTCACATGATTACCGATCTGTATTCAGATAAAAAGAACTTTATTGGTCGTGCCAAGATTATGGACACCCCATACGGCAAAATTGTTAAAAATTTGATAGATGAGGGTGCAAAACTTGGAGTCTCTAGTCGTGGTGTAGGTTCTTTAGAAGAAAAGAACGGTATTAATTATGTGAAAGACGATTTTCAAATTGCCACCGCTGCAGACATTGTAGCAGACCCTTCAGCACCAGAAGCCTTTGTACGAGGTATTATGGAAGGCAAAGAGTGGA
>Ga0214919_10011579_pt1 | contig 10989 bp, 13 predicted proteins | sample LL1503_MetaG_FD_177994 | JGI IMG/M metagenome (GOLD analysis project Ga0214919, IMG submission 177994) | Freshwater microbial communities from Lake Lanier, Atlanta, Georgia, United States - LL-1503 | ecosystem: Environmental > Aquatic > Freshwater > Lake | place: USA: Georgia | collected...
GGATTGCATCATTTAATTATGAGACAGATTATACATATATTGAAGGATATTCTGACACAATATATAGAATAAAAATTATTTTATAAATATCTATAAAATCGGCGTTTTAAATGTGCGAAGGTGTAATAAAGTTTTCTTGGAGAATGAAAAATCATAAAACTGATTTTTTCTATTAAACTTAAATACAAATGGCAAAGTATACGAATTCACTTGGACAATTCCATCGCACAGACGGACCTGCTATTGAATGGTTTAACGGAGACAAGCACTGGTATTTAAATGGACAACTTCACCGCGCCGATGGACCGGCTGTTGAAATGGCTAATGGAGACACATATTGGTTTTTAAATGGTCAAAGAGAAGCTGCTGGAGATCTTCCAGCAATTAAATATACCAACGGAACAAAACTATGGTACAAAGGCGGCTTACTCCATCGCGAAAACGGACTTCCAGCAATTGAATGGGCTAATGGAGACAAGGCTTGGTACGTCAACGGCCTCGAATCTTCACAATGCCCTTGTCACAAGGTTTCTGGGAAACCAGGATGGTGCGGAGTTGCTGGAGGAGGTGTTCCCGCATGTGATCATTAGCTCTGGAGTAAGAAAATATTGTTGTAATTAATTACAACAATAAGTTGTAGTAAAAATGATTTTTTCAATTAATAAATATTAATAACTAAGAATGTCTCTCTGTGAAAACTGCGATATTGAAGAAGAAAACTGCGATTGTAGAATATGCGAAGCATGTGGAGAATACGATACCGATGTATTCAGACATCTAATGGATGATATTGTTCTATGTCGCAATTGTTCTGTTATGGAAGACTGTGAGCCGTATTGTCCGAGATCCGAAGAATGCGAGTGGTGTATGGATAAATGGGACGGCATTGATGAAGAAGCTGAAGCGAGTTATGGTTATTATATTTATTTGTAATTAATTACAAATATTTTTAAAACTAGAGTGATATTCTTGAATTTCAGAATTTGTACACCGCTTTTTTCTAAACTATTCATGAACCGTTGAACCAACTTATAAATAATAAAATAGAATTGTATTTTTCACAGAAACATGATTCATCAACATTAGTTTGTTGGACTCAAGAAACTCCGAATACTTTTTCCAGAAATAATCTCTGGTTTCCTTATTTGCATAATAGATGATGGTTTCAAGCATCTCATAATACTCGATGTCCTCGCAAGTATTCACAGTCTCTGTCAAAATATTTAAATCTCTCGTGTGCAACATCTCATCCGTCAAGACATTAAACGATTTCCCGTTAAACACGTTCAGCACTTTTTCGACCGCCGACGGAATGGCGCTCTCCGAGATAAACAAGGAAAAGTATGCCGAAAGTATCTCGTCTGAAAATGCGTATAGTCTCCGTTCGCGAACGATCGCGATCCCGTAAAAACTCTTTACAAATTCATTCACGTCGCCCGCATTGAAGCGCTTGGTGATAGATTCTTGGATCGCAAAATGCGATATTAGATTCGGAGGAGATATTTTATCTTGGCAATCAACGAGGGAGTTACTGAACGAAAACTCGGAGCACACGCGTCGCAAATCCGAAAAACCTCTCATGCTGGGATAATAGCATCGCATCATCTCCACCATCTTATTTATAATCTGCGGCGGTTGTTGTCTTGTAATGAGATGCTTGATTGATGAGATGACGAGCGTTTTCATATCGTGATGCTGATCGAACTGGAACGGTTTGACACCCGCGTGGATGATTCCGTCCCGAGAAATCGCGGTAGAGTTTCCGTAGTCGATTATAATAGGCAAAACGCGTGTTTTTACAACTGCTATTTTTCCCAGACCAATCGGATACTGTACCTCTATCTCTCGGTCGAGAAATTGGAGCATCACATTCCACGGAAACAGATCGTAGTGGACGAAGAGACATGCGTTCTGTGCAACCATCAGCGCCAGATTTATCTGCGCGAGAATATGTAAAAACGTGTTATACTCGAACCGCGTATCCAACCACGATCTAAAATTCATGCCGTCGATCTTCTCGATCACGAGTCTTTTGCCATCAATAGATCCGAACGTATATAGGAAATTGGGAATTATTTTTGCGAGGGGATTAACACAAAACTTTCCTATAAAATGCTCGTGTACAAGGTCGCTCCCCGCCGATCCCTTAACAACAAACTCGAGATTCTTGACACCGAAAACGTCGATAACCGTATTGCGGGTCTTCTCGAGATTTCGCACGAACTTGATCGACGAAAGGATGTCTGTACTGTCGACAGCTCTGAATTTATTGTAGAAGCGGTCGTATCCTCCATCATTAACATTTTTATAGAACACATATCCGTCATCCGGAATGGTTAATTTACTTCGTCCTCCACTGTTTGCTATTTGCGTCTTCTCATAATTATATTGCTTTTCGCAGTAGGGGGTATACGTATATGTCCCCGTATGCTTCTTAAGCGCGTGCACCATACTTGTTATATAATTCATCAGTCCGTCCTTGGTAAGATATTTAGTGTGGAATTGTTTACACGCCACAACCATTTCCTTCATCTTCACATCATTGTTCCGGCAATACTCGACCTGCGAGAACAGATCGGACATGTCGCTCTTGACCGGAATATAATGGACATATGGTATTAGAAACCGCGAGAACCACAATTCATACCCGTCGGGGTCGTCGACGATGAGTATGACCGACCCGAGATTGAGTTCGTACGACAGTCGATACGCCGACACATAACCTTTGATATGGATAATATATTTATATCTGCTCTGCTCGGCATGAGTCAATGGGTTGACGAGACCAAACGGAAGCGATACAATGTCGATACACTTCAGTTCCGTCTCTCCTTGCAGTTTGCGGGGGCGGTTCTTCCACTTTGTAATGCCAGCGTCAATCATCGGAAACTCTGACAAAGGTTGATGCGCCGATAAATATGCCACCTTCAAGCGCGGATTTGTTTCTACTGTCACACCTATTCCCGTCGACGAGCCGCGGAACACGGCAGTTGGAATCTTCGAATCGAACGGGATAGTTGATTCGGTCTCTCCATCCATCGCCCGTCCCCACTCCTCGGCAGTCGGAAACAATACATCTGCGAATTTGCTTGGGATGGCAGACGACGACAAGATGGGAACATACTTTTCGTATGCGTGCGACACCAACTCCTTCTCCTCCGAATCCCAAATATGGTTGTATGGTTCCGTGGTCGTGCGCTTAAGAATTGGAAAGTCGCGACGGTTGACGAAAAACTCCATGTCGGGCATTACACTATGTTCGCACAAAGTCGCGAACATACTCTGGTATGTTTCAAGATCGGTGTCGTTCTCGCAGATGGGATACTCGTAGCGCACGAGGCAGTTGTTTGAATACCACGTGTTTGTAAACGCGTTTACGCCGCGCTCGTTGAATCTGTACCCGAGATCCTCGCTCACCTTCTTGAAAACCTTTGCGTCATACCGAATTCTGTCGCTCCACTCATTCACATACTTTATTTTCGAGAACGGAAGGAAATGGGTCACCTTGTTATTTTTGATGCGAACGTATATGCCTTTCTTGAACTTGTGGAACATATACCGGAAGGTGTTGGTAACATCTCCTCCAGAGAGACACGAATACTTTTCGGGGAAGGATCCATCATACGACGCTGCCGTCTTCTCGTCGTACGACGACGAAGCATTCTCGTATGCGCGTCTCGACTGGAACTGCTCCTCGTCGCCGGCGATGAAGACTGCCGCTTTTGAAAACTGCTTGTACCTATCGTTCATTTGTACATAAAATATGCGGTATTATTCAGAATTAATTCTGAATAATACCGCATATTTTATGTACAATAAATGGAGGAGTATACGGTCGCGTATTTGGACTCGCCGCGCAAAGAGCAATTTCTCCACCGCGATCTCGTCCAGTTTTCGAGCGACGGAAATCTTGAAAAGGTCAAGGAACTAGTGACAATGGGCGCCGACCCGAAACAGAACAACAGTTACGCCCTTCTTCGCGCGGCATACCATGGACACGCGGAAGTAGTAAAATACCTCATTGAACACGGCGCCAATCCACACGCCGACGACGATTTCGCATTAGTCTGGGCATCCGAGAACGGAAATATCGAGCTAGTAGAGTATCTACTAAACCTCGGCGCTAATATCGAGACGATGGACAACGCGGCATTCTTCTGGTCGGTATATAACTCGAATTTCGACATTATGCGCCTTCTGCTTTCAAAAGGCATTTTTCCAAAGAACAACCTTAATTTTGCGTTGTGCCGAGCGGCAGAATATGGAGAACTAGAACTTATCAAGCAACTCGTCTCGATGGGTGCCGACGACTTCGACAACTCCGCCATAATGGCTGCGGATTTTGGACACCTACCAAGTCTGCAGTATCTTGTGTCGCGAGGCGCCAATGTCAGGGGGTGTGATGACGAGGCGCTTCGCTTTGCATCGGCAAGCAACCGCCTCGAGACGATCAAATATCTCGTTGGACTGGGCGCTCCTGAGCATCTTATTACAGACAAGCAACGCGATTATATTTCTTTTTGCGCGCGCATGGAGAAGACTGTAAGAGACCGAGCGCAGAAGAAGATATACTTTTGGTGGATTCCCATCTGCTACGACCTTTCGCGCGATGTGGGAAAGCGGATGGCAGAAAAAAATCTTGAAGTGTTCCGCCAATTAATAATTAATAATTAATTATTAATTATTGCTTAGAGTTACGGTACAGAGACGCTTTCTAGCAGTCATTTATAATTAAAGTTTTTTATAAATGGAAATGTCTTTTGTATGATGCTATATTTTCTGTCACTGATGGTTTAGCTCCCCACAAAACGTACCAACTCAGTGCGCCAGCACTTGTCGGGTCGTGGAGATTATCATTTGAATGCCGTTGGCGGTAATTTTTACGGTGCTGATTCCGTTCGGTTGGTGAGAAGCTCGTGTAATCTTTGTAACCCACAGCGCCAAATCTAGTTGTCTTTGTGCGCCCAGTTTCGGGGTTCTCGAATGTTGCCACATACTTATGTTTTTTGTCGGTTGATTTAACGATAGAGATGAGTCTCATTTATTACAACAATAATAATTATTGTTGTTTTATATAAAAATAATGGTCATGGGTTTTGTTTTCAGCCAGAATGTATGGATATTGAACACGACGTCGTTCATAATCTCTGCCTCGACATCGAACGGCGTGCGGTCCTCCATCGGTGTCCTGTTGTTGTGTCCACTCGGGTTTAGAATGAGCGAATGCGCAACGGTTGCCAATTGCTGGTAAGATACTCCAAGGACTTCTTCGTAAATTAGGATATCCAGTGCCTTGACCAGTGCAAAGACCTCGTTGTCTGCGTAAATAATAAGATCGGCGAACAAATCGTCGATCGTCTCCTGGTATATCGGGCAGACGACATGTTCTGTAGACTTGCGTGCGCAAAAGTATCCCTGTTGTGTAGGAAGACTTTGTGCGTATACGAGCATATACTCTCGAACGGAGTTGTACTGTGTGTGCATTTTAAAATAAATTAGTTGAAGTAAATCAATATAAATTGATTTAATTAATCTTGATACAAAAACAGGGGATATAAACTTTATATCTAAGAGACCGACGCGTCCAGATTATAATATACCGAATTCCTTTGACTTGTACGGGTATATATCCCAAGGATGTAAGCATATTGTATAATTTATCTTTTAATAACAACATTTCCATTCTTATTTTTCGTTAAATCTTTCTTTGTAAGTCCGTTACTTGTGTGTTTAGCAAGTCCTTTCCATACCTGTGATTTAGTTCCGACTTCTAATTTGTTACTGAACCTAAGTTTCCCAAGTCTCAAAAGTGGATGTGTACGTTCCCTCGCAAGAATATTGACATTACGTAATCTACTTTTACAACTTTCGTTTGGGCCGTCACATATTAGTATAAAATAATCGTAGTAGAATCCGCTGGCAATTGCCTTTAAATCAGAAAGCGATAAATTATGATGAATGAAAAAATTAGTAAAATGTACATAAAGATTGTCTATAGTTATATCATTACGTATTGTTCTTGTTGAATGTAATATTCTATATACATCATCAAAGTTGTTATCTTTTATATATGCTACAATAATTTCATATGCTACTATTACTTTTATTAATACGTTCATATGAGGTAAATCTATATTATGACTAACCAAACGTCTATCAGCTGTATTAACTCTTTCAATATAACATAAGACAAGTGCTTCCAAATAACTTGTAATTTGGTCTGCTTGAGTTGATGGAGGTTCACTAGTAGCTAAAACGTTTATACAAGGGGCTATATATAACAAATAAATATGTTCTTCCATAGAACATTGTGGGCTTGAATTAGGACCACACGATACATCTCTATGATATGCCATTTATTATATTTTTTTTTTATTATAATAATTTAATTATTATAATATAACTTTACTCTTTGACTACAACCTTTCTAACAGACTTACGAACGGCTGCTGAAGAACCGGTTGGGGATTAGGGATTGGAGTTGGTTGAGCAGGAGTATCATATAAATGTGTTCCATTTTAATACACAGCACTACAATATTATTTCCAGTAATAAATATAAATTAATCTTCTTCGATAAGTTTGCGCGCCTTGTACGCCAGATTGAGAAACTCGTAGTACGGGTCTTTCATAAACGACGGGTGTGGACCCGACATGAGCACTCTGCCGCTGCGAAACACCATGAACGAGATGAGTTTGTCGCAGTCCTTCTTCTGCTTGTGCTTGTCCTCGCAGTACTTTTTGTATGAGATTGTGTGCCGCACGACATGCTTATCCTTCCCAAAAAAATATTCGTTGGATGAGATGCGGATATCCTTGTCGAGATTTATGGGTATTTTTATATTGACGCCCGCGTACCCGAAATCCTCTTCATAAATGCTGATGTATGGCGTGCTCTGATTAATGAAGTGGTCGAGTTTTTTGCGATCGATATGGAAGTCGACCGCGAACGAGATATTGTTCATGACGGGTTCGATCGTCATCACAAGATTCCTACCCGAAATAAACGAGTACGCATTCCTGTCGCCTTTTATATAACTCCAGATGTACAGGACACACATCTCGGCGTGCTTCTGTGTCTTACACCCCGTGAGCTGGAACGTGCCCTTGTCCGAGATCTTAAACGTAATGAGTTTATCGATACAGTACATAACGCATGTGATCGAATTTCTGAAGTACTCGATTGTCTGGCGGTCGCGTTTCTCCTTCTGCTTTTTAAGCACGACACCCTGGTATATATTCCCGCTTTGGATGCGGATAATCGACCCTGATTTAATATCGTTGACGGGCGTCTGCTCGGAATTATTTTTCTTACGCCCCCGTTTTTTATTCTCGACAATGTAGGGCGTAATTGGCAGGATCTTGTTGAGGAAGATGTACTTTTTGAATATATTTAGATTCGTCACGATGATGAAGGTCTTCGTGTATGGCACATACGAGTCAAATGCTTCTATTTTTGCGGTTGCGTCATTTTCCATTTCATCTTTAAATATAAAGAGTATTTCAATATTATTGGTTAAAAATGATTAAGTTGTATTTATAGACGTGTAAATACTATGCTGTTGAAGAATCTTGATCTTATCCGCAAGTGTCAAGAACGCGGAGTTTCGCAATATATAAGTATGACAAACCCAGCGCTTATAAGCGAGTGTAAGAAAAAAGGTGTGACTGGATACTCAAAGTTACCTAAGGACAAAATAGTGGCATTATTGTTATGTGGGGATACTCTAAAACCAAAGACAAAGAGTGTCTTGAAACAAACAGAAGAGAAGAATATAACTGGCATTGTTAACGCGATTAAAAACGATACGGATGCCGGACGCAGACTTAAAGATGATTTTGATAAAACCTTCGGCAAGCGAATAACCGACATCAAACTCGTGGGTGGCAGACGCCGAGACCACTATGATTTTGACATTTCCGTCGAAGGGGAAGGGTGGAAACACGTTGAACACAAGGGTAGTTCGGAGTATACGGTCATAAAGGACGGTTGCCCCTGGAAAACAGGAGTACAGTTTTTTAATGGTACAGGTGACCTGTTTTCGCTGGGAAAAAAGTACGCAGAAAAATTCTACAAACTATACATTGGGTCGGGCGCCGTTTCTGAGCGGTATGCCATCAACGCGCCAATACCATCCTATAACGAATGGACAAAAGACATTTTCGGACAGGGAAAAGGGAAGAACAAATTTATTTTAGAACTTCGAGAGAAACTTGTAACTAGTAAACCGGCGAAAGAGCAAGGACTATACAAAGAGCGCGACGAGTTTACCTCTATATTTAATGATGCAGTTAGCAATGATGATAAAAAAGAATTGATGAAAGATGTATTGCGCTTGGCGAATTCAGTATTAGACCATAAAGATTACTGGCTTCAACTCCACGGAGATGTGAACGGCAAGTTCTACGCAAAATGGTCTGGGAAATTTATAATTGAAGGCGTCGAAGACGTTGCCATTGTAGATTCGACTGACTGTACGTACAAGTGTAGATGTAAAAATAATATTACTATAGAGGCAAAGTTACGTTGGGGGTACAACAAAGGGATTTCTAATCTCCGGATAGATTTAAAATAAAAATGATTTATAACAATAGGCAAAAAATAAATGACAATAAAGGCAATCAGTCTGTTTTCCGGTATGGGCGGCGACACTCTTGGCATGAAGATGGCCGGCGTTGATGTTGTCGCCTACTCCGAGAAGGAAGTGTTATTTCGGAAGTCCCATGACCTAAACTTTCCTCAGTGCCAACTTATTCCAGATGGTAGTGGCGGCAGTGATATAACAAAAATACAGGACGAGCAGTTTGAGAAATTTGCGGATACGATCGATCTAGTATTCGCCGGGTTCCCGTGCCAAGGATTTTCAAATGCTGGAAAAAAAGATATTAACGACGTCAGGAACACCCTGTTTAAAGAGTTTCTGCGCGCAGTCCGCATTATTAAACCAACCTTTTTTATCGGAGAAAACGTCAAGGGACTGTTATCACGAAAAGATAAAGACGGCAATAATTATATTGACGTTATTGTCTCAGAGTTTGAGAAGGTTGGATACGATGTTAAGTACAAGGTGTTTAAAACCGAAAACTATGGCATTCCGCAAAAACGGGAACGTCTGCTGATTATTGGTGTTAAACGAAATATGAGTACGGTCGAGTTTCCAGATGAACACTCTGCGAAAACTAATCTTATAGATATAGTTAAGTTCGACATGACCGGGTCGTTTCGGGTTTCCGAAAATATTTTTAAAGACATTCCGGCAGAGTGTATCCTGTCCAATATGGACAATGACCAGGATGGAAATAACCCGCATCCATACCTTGTGCTGAAGGCAACCTCGACAAATGAAACATACAGCGGAAAAACACATGCGAGTCTGCTATCGTTTAAAAAAAGAGATTCGCCCATTCACTGCGAAATCATAGACATCAGGAACCCGTGTAAAACCATTATATGTACATATAGTCATCAACCGCGCCTCTTTGTACCCCTGAAAAACAAGAGGGGATGCTATCTACGGTGCCTTTTGCCAGATGAGTTGAAGCAGATCCAGACTTTTCCAGCAGATTATAAAATAGCGGGACCGGATAGCAAAAAAATTATCCAAATCGGAAACGCCGTTCCTCCGAGTCTTATTCAGCAGGTGGTTGACAAACTCTTAGAAATGTTTTAAATTTAATTTAAAACGCTTTAGTACAACAGTTCGTATGAAAGAAAATAATGATTTTTTTACTATATTAATGTGTTAATACAGATAATATAATGAGCGCTATCTTCGCCGCTATCGCCGGAAAGATCTTCAACGAGATGGCACAGCAAATCCTTGTCGTTGTCAAGAGTGGCGGAATCAACGAGTCGGTCACAGAGAACGACATTCGTGCGACAATCGAGAAGGTTCTCGTCGAGTCGCGCATCACCTTCAAGACGCAGACCGAGACACATCTTATCCACGAGGCGGAGAAATACAACACATGTATTTTCAAGATTTCTCGCGGAGCACGCATCGGATGCGCGTGCGGAAACCGCATCCGTATAAAGAAGGGTGTTGTAAACGACACAGGACTCTGTACGATCCACCTGAAGTCCACGAAAAAAGCAGAGAGTAACAAAAAGTGTACCTATGTGCCCGAAAAAGGCAAGAAGGCGGGAGAAGTGTGCGGCGCAAGTATAAAAACTCCCGGACATTTCTGCTCAAAGCATCGCACAGTAAAGTCAAAGAGTGATAACGATGCAAGCGATTTCTCGGACGGAGATGATCCAATTCGTCCTCTGTCTGATGAGTTTGTTGACGAGGAAGATACACCCATCAAGGAGTGATTAATATTAAATAAATAAATAATCTTGTTAATTTAACAAGATTTAGAGGTTTGAAGAGAAGAGAGGTTTGAATCTTGTTAATTTAACAAGATTTTTTATTTTTATTTTTTGTTTTAATATTAATTATTACTTAGACATCATCGGGAAATTCCGGGACGTGTCCGATGGCCTGTGTCCATTTCTCAAGGAGCCACTCGGCAGTTATTGCCATATCCCGGATAAATATATACACATAGTACTCGATGTGGTCTCGATCCAACACCATGTCCTTGACCCACGGAAGGTCTTGGTCGACATCGCTCCCAAAATAGTTGTCGCAATTACAGCGGGTCTTGATCCATTTCTGGACTCTCCAGATGTCAGAGTCGCGGACGTTGTTTGGGACGGCGATGTTGGCGATGTCGTCCTCAACAGCATCGGGCGACATGTCAACGATGAGTTTGCGCAGATTGAAGTAGTTGTACTCGTAGTCTTCGGCGTATTGAGGGTTGGCATCGGCATCAAGCAGGTAGGCAAGGGAAAGCATTCTTGAGGGGTTATTTAATCAAGAAACATAAAATAATCAAAATTTTCTTTTGATTAGACGAAGTGATTAGACGAAGTGATTAGACGAAGTGATTAGACGAAGTGATTAGACGAAGTGATTAGACGAAGTGATTAGACGAAGTAATTAGA
>Ga0214919_10011580_pt1 | contig 10988 bp, 10 predicted proteins | sample LL1503_MetaG_FD_177994 | JGI IMG/M metagenome (GOLD analysis project Ga0214919, IMG submission 177994) | Freshwater microbial communities from Lake Lanier, Atlanta, Georgia, United States - LL-1503 | ecosystem: Environmental > Aquatic > Freshwater > Lake | place: USA: Georgia | collected...
ATATTAATTTGCTCCGGGCTAATGCCTGCTAAAATATCACAAACTACATTTAGCTGTTTTAATTCCTTAATATTTTTTACTTCAAAATAAGTCCAAGTACTTTCTTTTTGAATTTCATATCCTACATATTCCAAATTGCATTTTGTTCCACCAGCCACTAGGGATAATTTTTTTGTCAGATAGGCTTTAATAAGTTGATCTGATTTTTCTTTTTGTGCAGGATTATTAAAATCAATGGCGCTATGATTTTCTTGATTCACCATTTTTTCAAGATCGTCTGTAAAAGTACGCACGCTTATTTCAAGGGCTGCCTCTTTCTCGTTATGATTGATGTCAATCACGGATATAAAGAAAGGGTGCATCATTGCAATAAATAAAGTGGCGAGTGGTTTGATGCCAATGAATGTCATAATGAATTATTTGTTACTTAGAGCAGTCTTTGTTAATTTAAGATCCTAAAATTAATCAATATGAATGAAATGCTAATTTATTTACATTTAGGGTATAAGCATATCATTGATATTAATGGCTCAGATCATATATTATTCATTTTAGCTTTAATGATTAGATATAGCTGGAATGAATGGCAAAAAATACTAATATTAGTTACGGCTTTTACCATTGGACATTCCATGACGCTGGCCTTAAGCACATTGAACTGTATAAATTTCCCCGTGGCCTTTATTGAGCTGCTCATACCCATTACCATACTTATTACAGCGCTTGCTAACTTTACAATAAGCAGTTCCAAAACCCCTTCAAAATATCCGGTTATTTACTATTTAGCCTTGTTTTTTGGGCTTATCCATGGGCTTGGTTTTAGTAATTACCTAAAAATGTTATTAGGCAATGAGGAGTCTATTCTGGGTCCTTTACTTTCCTTTAATCTAGGCCTGGAGTTAGGGCAATTACTCATTGTAGGCATAATTTTAATTATTTCATTTATATTCGTAGACCTATTTAAAGTCGATAGAAAAAAATATGTTCAGGCAGGTTCTGTCATTGCAATTATTTTCGCTTTGAATATGGTGGTTGATAGAATCGCTTCTTTTTTATAATGGTAAAATTTTAACAATGAAAAAGTTTATTTACATCAGTTTGTTTTTCTTAAGTACTTGTACTGTTCTAATAGCACAAGACATTCGAAACAATCCAACATCAAATCACGGAAACAAATTTGAGCAGTTGGGAACAATCTTGCCTACTGCTAACGAGTATAGAACGGCAAGTGGCGCACCGGGTCCTAAATATTGGCAACAAAGAGTGGACTATGATATTAAAGCAACCTTAGATGAAAGTAAATTGCTTTTAACAGGTGCTGAAACAATCACTTATTATAATAACTCTCCCGATGTATTAACTTATTTATGGTTACAATTAGACGAGAATGAGCATAGCACAGTAAACAATGCAGGTTATGCCATTAGCAATAATTTAGGCAGAGGCATGACAACTTCTACTATAGATGCAATGATGAATGAAAAAAAAGATAATGGACTAGGAGATAATATTGAAAAAATTACAGACGTCTTAGGTGCTCCAATGAAATATACAGTGAACAAAACAATGATGCGTGTTGAATTACCAACTGCATTAAAACCTGGTCAAAAATTTGCATTCAAAATTAATTGGAATTATAAAATTACCGACCGTTTAACATTAGCGGGTAGAGGCGGGTATGAGTATTTCCCAGAAGACGGCAACTACTTATTTACTATGGCACAGTGGTATCCTCGTTTATGTGTGTATTCCGATTTTCAAGGTTGGCAAAATCATCAATTTACAGACAGAGGAGAATTTGCTTTAACATTTGGTAATTATAAAGTGGCCATTACAGTACCTAGTGACCACGTAGTACTTGCGACAGGAGAAGGTCAAAATTATCCAGCAGTACTTTCTGCTGCTCAGTTAGCCAGATGGAATAAAGCACAGACTTCTAAAGAGCCAGTAGAAGTTGTTACTTTAGAAGAAGCAAAAAATGCTGAAAAGACTAAAGCCACCACTCAAAAGACTTGGGTATTTACTGCAGAGAATGTGCGTGACTTTGCATTTGGTTCAAGTCGTAAATTTATTTGGGATGCAATGGCTGCCAATGTAGAAGGGAAGAAAGTAATGTGTATGAGTGGTTATGGTAAAGAGGCTTATGGTTTATACCGCAAGTTTTCTACCAAGGCTGTTGCTCATACTATTAAATCTTATTCAAAGTTTAGTATTCCTTATCCATATCCTGTGGCGCAAAGTATTGAAGCTTCAAATGGTATGGAATATCCAATGATCTGTTTTAACTATGGCCGCACAGAAAAAGATGGCACTTATACAGAAGCTACTAAAAATGGCATGTTGGGTGTAATCATTCATGAAGTGGGACATAACTTTTTCCCAATGATTGTCAATAGTGATGAGCGTCAATGGTCATGGATGGATGAAGGTTTAAATACTTTCGTTGAATATTTAACGGAAGAATTATATGATAATAAATTTCCTACACGTCGTGGGCCAGCCTGGACTATTGCCGATTATATGAAATTACCCAAGGATCAATTAGAGCCTATTATGACTAATAGTGAAAATATTATTCAGTTTGGTCCCAATGCTTATGCAAAACCAGGCACTGCTTTAAATATTTTAAGAGAAACAATTATGGGTCGTGAATTGTTTGACTATTCATTTAAAGAATATGCTAGACGTTGGGCATTCAAACATCCAACACCTGCCGACTTATTTAGAACCATGGAAGACGCAAGTGCTGAAGACTTAGACTGGTTTTGGAGAGGATGGTTTTATGGCATTGATCCAGTAGATATTGCCATTGATACAGTAAAGCATGCAGTCTATGATGCAAGTGCAACAGCACAAGGCGGTGGTATGGGTGGAAGACGTGGTGGTATGATGTATGGCGGCGGTGGACCAAGAGGGTTAGACAAACCTTTGTTAAATGATTTTGAAGACATTTCTAAACTTAGAAATAGAAACGATAAGTCAATTGTGTTTTTAGTAGATGCAGATACAAGTTTGCGTGATTTTTATTGGAGATATGATAGAGGCCTTGAACCATACGATTCAGTGACTAAAATACCTGCACCCAATTTTCCTGCACCTGAAGCCATGACGGATGCTGAAAAAGCAAAATATGCAGACGTTCATTTATATGAAATTAGTTTTTTAAACAAAGGCGGATTGGTGATGCCAATTATAGTTGAATTTACTTTTGAAGATGGAACTAAAGAAGTAAATAAAATTTCTGCACAAATTTGGAGACATAATGAAAACAAAGTCACTAAAGTATATTTAACCAATAAAAAAGCAGTCTCTATTAAATTAGATCCTATGCGTGAAACAGCCGATATTGATGAAACGAATAATAGCTGGCCTAATGTAGCAGAGCCTTCTAAGTTTAGCTTATTTAAAGCAAGAGCTTTTGGACGTGGTCAATCAATGGGATTGTCACCTATGCAAAATGCACAAAATAAAAAATAAAAAAGTAATTATACTTTTTAAGAATGATTATAAAAAAGGCGCTCCAGAAATGGTAGCGCCTTTTTTTATGTTATTCTATTACTGAAATTATTGGTTCGCAGATGCTTTATAGTATTTCCATTTTTCAATCACTGCTTGCATATCGGAAGGTAGTGGACTGTCAAAGCTAATTTGCTTTTCTGTGGTGGGATGTATAAAGCCTAAGGTTTGTGCATGCAAGGCGCATCTAGGGCAGGCCTCAAAACAATTGTCTACAAACTGCTTATACTTAGTATAAATAGTGCCTTTTAAAATTCTATCGCCACCATATTCAAAATCGTTGAAAAGGGTATGGCCAATATGTTTCATATGCACTCTAATCTGATGCGTTCTACCTGTTTCCAAAATACATGATACAAGCGTGACATAATTATAACGCTCAATTACTTTATAATGGGTAATGGCATGTTTACCAATTTCTTCATCGGGGTAGGCATCAAACATTTTTCTATTCGACTTATGGCGTGCAATATTCGCCACAATAGTTCCTTCCTCTTGCTCCATATCACCCCAAACAAGGGCCACATATTTTCTTTCCACAGTATGATTAAAAAATTGCTTTGCTAAATGAGAGGCGGCTTCTGGTGTTTTAGCAAGTACAATTAAACCTGTTGTATTTTTATCTATTCGGTGTACTAGTCCAAAACGCGGAAGTACTTCTTCATTTAAATCGGGGTTTTGTGAAAGTAAATGATGTGCTACACCATTGAGTAAAGTGCCTGTGTAATTTCCAATACCTGGATGCACTACCATATTAGAAGGCTTATTAATTACCATCACGGCCTCATCTTCATATACAATATCTAAGTTCATGGCCTCCGGTTTCAGGTCGGTATATTCTGGATTAATATAACTTAAGTAGACAACTTCGTCACCGGGTCTTGTTTTATAATTGCTTTTGACCACCTTGCCATTCACGGTTAAAAAACCACCATCAATGCCATTTTGTAATTTATTTCTGGTAATGCCTTCAATTCTTGCTTGCACCCATTTGTCAATACGCATAGGGGCTTGTCCTTTATCTACTGTAAAGGCAACTCTTTCATAAAGGGACTCACTATTTTCTTCGGCGATGGGTTCTAATTCTTCAGACATGATGCAAAAGTAGGATATTGCTGCTTAGTTTGTAACTTTGCTTTATGCGTCAAAAAGTTTTTTTCGAGGATATGGGCATTTGTTCCTATCAGCCCACCTGGGATTACCAGGAGGGGTTGCTGCTGAAAAATACGCAAATCAAATGGGCAGCTAGGCAAAATGAGCAGGATGTAAAAACTACCCAAACAGAACATAGATTATTAATGGTGGAGCATAATCCCGTATTTACATTAGGCAAAAGTGGTAAAAGAGAGCATATTTTAGTGTCGGAAGAGCAGCTAGAAAAATTAGGGATTGAGTTTTTTCATATTAATAGAGGAGGAGATGTTACTTACCATGGTTTGCAACAAATTGTAGGCTATCCCATTTTAGATTTAGATAAATTTAAAACCGATTTAGGCTGGTATTTAAGAAGCCTTGAACAAGTTATTATTGATGTGATTGCAGAATATGGATTAAAGGGAGAAAGAAGTGCAGGAGAAACAGGTGTTTGGTTAGAGCCAGCGCACCCTTTTATGGCAAGAAAAATTTGTGCCATGGGTATTAAATGCAGCAGGTGGATTACCATGCATGGATTCGCTTTAAATGTAAATACCGATTTATCTCATTTTGAATTTATAGTGCCCTGTGGTATACAAGGCAAAACAGTCACCTCTTTAGAAAAAGAATTAGGGCATAAAGTAAATTACGAAGAAGTAAAAGAGAAAATAAAAAAACATTTTCAATTAGTATTCGATTGCGAACTAGTTTAATAAAGTAAAGTTCCATCAGGCAGTGATCTATTGCCTTGCAAGCCTCCACTATGTATTACGAGTATTTTACTTCCTGCTTTGAAATAATTTTCTTTCAATAAACTATCCACTGCATATAAGAGCTTGCCGGTATACACTATATCGCTAGGAATTTTTTCATTTTTCCATAGATGGTTCATAAAAGCAATGAGTGCCAGGTTTGTTTTAGCATAACCACCTTGGTGAAAACTATGAAGTAAGGTAAATGGCTTAGTATTATCTTTTAATAAAGTTTTTATTTCTGCTTCTATGCTTGCTTCATTTTTTAAAATAGGAATACCAATTACATTTTGGTGAGGTGCAGCTGCCTGAATTAAACCAGCCAGCATTGTGCCCGTGCCTACTGCTGCAATAATAGTGTTATAGCTTTTACATTGTTCATTTAAAATAGTAGCAGCGCCCTTAGCGCCTAATACACCATAGCCCCCTTCGTCAATATAGTATACGCCGCTTTGTTCATGATTGCCATTACTATTCTTTTTTAATAAATCATTTTTTATTGTTTGAAAATGAGTTCTTCCTATAAACTCTAATTGCATTCCATAGCCAAGCGCTTCTTGTATACTTGGCGTTATGGCATCTTCCTGGGTGGCTCTTACATAGCCAATACTTTTTATGTTTTTTTCTTTGGCTACATAGGCTAGTGCTACCAAGTGATTAGAATAAGGACCTCCAAAACTAGCAATGGAAGAAGCATTATGCGCTAAAGCATCTTCAATATAGTATCTTAACTTAAACCATTTATTGCCACTTACAATAGGGTGCAGTTTATCTAATCTTAAAATACTAGATTCAATAGTTGAACTACTAAAGCTAGTAATAGGATCAATGGTTATGGGATCAATTGTAATGCTAGGTTTCAATGTTTTTTTATTTAAGGGAAATCAGTTATTTTTACACACTGATTTATCATCAATATTCAGTACTAGGATATCCTAAAATTAGGATTAAATTAGATTCAAATTAATTGAAAATTTATGGCAGCTACATTAGTGATTTTGGCAGCAGGGATGGCAAGTAGATATGGAAGTATGAAGCAAACCGAGGGCTTTGGTCCTACTGGGGAGACCATCATCGAATATTCAATTTATGATGCCATTCGCGCAGGCTTTAATAAAGTAGTATTTATTATCCGTGCCGATTTTGCTGAAGCCTTTAAAAATGCCATTGAACCAAAATTGAATGGAAAAATTGAAATTGAATATGTATTTCAATCTCTAGATAAATATACAGAAGGTTATACAGTAGCTGCAGATAGGGTGAAACCTTGGGGTACTGCGCACGCTTTATTATGTTGTAAAGAAGTGGTGAAAGAAGCATTTGCAGTTATTAATGCCGATGATTATTATGGCAAAGAGGCTTTTGAGCAAGCCTATACTTTTTTAACAAAACAGTGCAATGAGAAAACCAATTGCATATTGGGTTATGAGTTATCTAATACATTAAGTGAAAATGGAACGGTGAGTAGAGGAGTTTGTTCTATAGATGCAGAAGGCTATTTAAAACAAATTAATGAGCGCACTACTATTTATCGTAGAGCAGATGGTCAAATTGTATTTGAAGAAAATGGAGTAGAAACTTCTTTGCAAGAAGATACAAGAGTGAGTATGAATTTTATGTGCTTCGGGCCTACTTTCATTGACTTATGTGAAAAAGAGTTTGATTTATTTTTAAAAGCCAAGGGACAAGAATTAAAATCTGAATTTTATATACCCTATGTAGCGGGCAGGTTCCATGAATTAGGCTTAGGAAAAGTAAAGGTTATTCCAACCAATGCAAAATGGTTTGGGGTTACTTATAAAGAAGATGCGCCTGGTGTGAAACAAAGTATTAATGCACTAGTAGAAAGTAAAGTGTACCCTTCTAATTTGTGGTAGGAGGTATTTTAGTTGTAAGATCTAATACTGTAGATGTAATTTTTTAAATTACTTAGCTGACTTTTTCTATTGTTTAAATTAGCTGTATTATTTTTAGACAATTTAATTTTGTCTGACTTCTTATTTTCTTTTTCGTTAACCGATTCTATTAAGTCAAATATTTTATTCGCCTTCACCGCAAAGGCCACTCCTTCAGCTTGTTTTTGTCTTGTATTAATTATGCCAATAATCTCTCCTTTATCATTAAATAAAGGGGCTCCAGAAGAACCAGGGTTCGCACTTATTTGAATTTGATAAGAATTGCTATCTCCATTATATCCTGTTTGTGCACTTAGGTATCCCTTGCCATACACAATGTCATTATCATTTCTTGGGTAACCTAAGGTAAAAATTTCTTCTCCCAAATCGGTCATCTTTTTACGAATCACAAAGGGTATATTTTTCGGCGCTTTAAAATCTTCATCATCAATTTTAAGTAAGGCTAGGTCTGAATTTAAATCGCTGTAAATAATATCGGCATGTAATTCTTCTCCCATACTATTAATAACAATGGCACCATTACCTTTAAGCACATGTGTATTAGTTATTATAAAACCCTTGGCGTCAATTAAAAATCCTGAACCACCGCTTATAAATTTTGCATTTTCTGGAACCTTAGATTTTACCTCATTAATTAAATGCCCTTGCACTTGTTGTTTTTTCTTAATGACTTCAATGTCATTACTTAATTGTAATAATTGATTACCATTTAAGCTGGGTGACAAAGACATTACAAGTATAGTAGTAGATAACGCTATGAAACCTCCCACTGAAGCAGCAATGGCAGTAACTCTTTTATATTTATTCCAAAGTTGTATCACTTTAGTTTTAGTACTAATGCTATCGTCGGTCATCCATTCGCCTGCAGCTAATAATTTATTAAATGTTTGGCTAGTTAGTTTTGCAAAGCTGCGTCTATTCGCGTAAGACTGCATATGGTCCAAGAATAATTTATGCTCCACCACCATCTGATCTATTTCAGGAGTGCTTTTTCTAAGGATCTCAAATTGATTCCTTTCTTGAACAGACATGGCGCCTGTTAAGTAGTTTTCAATTGTTTCTAATAATTCTTTGTCTTCCATTTTGATCTTTTCTCTTTTCTCTTCAATAATTATTACTTCTCTTCTCTATCTTTAACACCCTCTTTGCTCTATTTTATTCCCCTATATTATATTGCGCAAAAAATAATTTCTTTAGGCGCATTAAACATTTGTATTTCTGATTCTTAGCATTGTCGGCATTCGTGTATCCAAAATCGGCAGCCAATTCCTGCATTCCTTTTTTATTCAAATAATAACCTTCTAATAAACTTTTACAAGGTTCTCCTAAACTATGTAAAGCCCTATGCATAATTTCAAAAGAAGCTTCTTTCTTATCAAACTCCCTCATATCTTGCTCTATGGATACGGATTCTTCTTGACTACTTAAAGGGCCACTATATTTTCCTAATTGATGCAATCGTTTTAACCACAAGTGCTTGCAAATTGAGAAAAGATAGGTTTTGATTTGACAGGAAAGCACAAATGAATCGGTTTGTACCTTTTCATATAAAGTAATCATTGCTTCCTGAAATACATCCCTTGCGTCATCAAAAGAGCCATTGTTATTTAGAACAAAGTGCTGAATGGAACTAAAATGACTTTTATAGAGGGTTTCCACCGCCTTGGAGTCATTATCAGCTAGTCCTTTTAAAAGGGCTTGTTCGTTCAGTTCAGCTTTCAAGAGATTAATACTTAAGTTGAGCAAAAGTAACCCAAAAAGGGGTCTTTTTTAATTTTTTCAGCAGGGAGGGGGTTACCTTTTCTAAATGGGGGTATTAAGAGTATTAATTAATAAAAACAAACCCAAATGAAAAAAGTAATCGCAATCTTCGCTATCGCTGCATTAACAGCTTGTGGTGGTGCTTCAACTGAAGCTAAAACTGATACTGCTGCTGCAACTACAGTTGATACTGCTGCTGCAACTACAGTTGACACAGCTGCTGCTGCAATGGATACTACTGCAAAAGCAAAATAAATTATTAGCTTCTAGCTAGAAGGTTAAATTATTCATTAAGGCAACTTTTTAGATTGGCAAGCAAAATTTCTGAGCCCTTGGTTTCGACCAGGGGCTTTTTTTGTGTGAATCATTAATCCTTAAAAACAAATACCTGTTAGTTTTTAGAGCTAAAAATGGAAACATTTTTGACTAATAGCCTATAATAGCCTATCTTTGTTCTCCAATGAAAGCAAATATTAACAATTGGTTTTACTGTTTCTTTTATTTCTACTTTAATCAAAGTAGCCGGGTTGTATTTGTAAAAGCGTAAAGAAAATAACTAAATATACAGTCCCGGCCCACCAGCCGGGATTTTTGTTTAAAGTCGGACTATGGTATAGCGGGGGATGGATTAAAAAGGTTTAAAGAATAGGAAGTAATTAAAATGAATAAAAAAGTAGCAATACAAGGGTACGAAGGAAGTTTCCACCAAGTGGCAGCTAGGCATTTTTTTGGTAAAAATGTAGAGGTGATTACTTGTGATACATTTAGAAAAGTTGTGCAATTGGGTGGAGATGCAAAATTATCGGATGGAGCTGTGATGGCTATAGAAAATTCAATTGCTGGAAGTATTTTACCTAATTATAATTTATTACAAAAAAGTAAATTGCAAGTAATTGGCGAAGTGTATTTATCCATTAGCCAAAACTTACTTACTTATCCGGGTGTAAAATTAGAGGATATAAAAGAAGTGCATAGTCATCCCATGGCTATCTTACAATGTTTAGATTATTTAGAAAAGTATAATTGGAAATTAGTGGAGTCTGAGGATACCGCGCTGAGTGCTAAAATAGTGCATCAACAAAAAAGCAAACATACAGCAGCTATTGCAAGTAAGCTAGCCGCTCAAATGTTTGATTTAAATATTATCACACCAGATATTCATACTTTAAAAAATAATATTACACGTTTTTTAGTCTTGGAGCCTATCGCTTCAAAAACTAAAATCGAAAATCCAAATAAGGCTTCTATTTATTTTCAAACCGATCACTCAAGAGGAATACTCGCAAAAGTATTAGCAAAAATTGCACAAGGCAATGTGAATTTGAGTAAGCTGCAAAGTATGCCCATACCAGGCAGTACTTTTAAATACGGGTTTTATGCCGACTTAGAATTTGATAATAATAAACAAATTGAAAAAGTATTAGAAGCTTTAAAAGGATTAACAAATAGTATTAGAATATTCGGTTTATATCAAAAAGGTAAAGTTGTAAAAGGATAAAAATGAATTGGACTGTATCAAATAGATTAGAGGGTATTGGAGAATATTATTTTTCAACCAAACTGCGCGAAATTGACGAGCTCAATAAAGCCGGTAAGGAAATACTTAATTTAGGTATTGGCAGTCCCGATTTACCGCCGCATCCAGAAGTAATTAAAACATTACACGAAGAAGCGATTAAAGAAAATGTACATGGTTATCAATCTTATAAAGGCTCGCCTTTGTTAAGAGAATCAGTAGCGAATTGGTATAAAAAATATTTCAATGTAGTGGATATAAATCCTGCTACTGAAATACTTCCTTTATTAGGAAGTAAGGAAGGGATCATGCATATATGTATGACCTATTTAAATGAAGGAGATCAGGTCTTAATTCCAAATCCTGGTTATCCTACATATACAAGTGCAGTTA
>Ga0214919_10011582_pt1 | contig 10988 bp, 12 predicted proteins | sample LL1503_MetaG_FD_177994 | JGI IMG/M metagenome (GOLD analysis project Ga0214919, IMG submission 177994) | Freshwater microbial communities from Lake Lanier, Atlanta, Georgia, United States - LL-1503 | ecosystem: Environmental > Aquatic > Freshwater > Lake | place: USA: Georgia | collected...
GCCGCCACAAGAAGTACAAGCAATCAACCAACCAACCTACCAAGCAAGATGTCTAAGTTCACCAACCGCTTCAAGCTCGCCGACTCCGATTCGGAGGAGGAGAGCTTCTCTCGCCCCATGTCGGCCTCCGTGCCGGCCCCCCGTACCTCCCTGCCTCCCCCGCCCCCGCCTTCTAAGGCGCGGGCCGTGACGCCCCCTGCCCCCGAGGCAGAGGTCGTGGGCTGCCCCCTAAAGGCACGCCTGGAGGCCCTCTGCCGCGCCAACGGGCTTGACCGCCTGTTCGCGGCCGAGCGCCACCTGGACTCGGTGTGGTCCGGCACGGTGGTTCAAACTTGGCGGAGCGATCTGCTGGGTGAGCGCTGCCTGCCCGAGGAGGACCGCCTGGTCATGGCCCGCCCGATTGGGCGCGTCGGTGTCTGGGGCGCCATCTTTGAGGAGGACATTGAGCAGATGACCGCCTCTGCCGCCGAGGACCAGCGCATCCACGGGGCAGCCCGCGCCGCCGCCGACGCCGCCGAGCGTGACGCCTACCGCCGCAAGAACAAGGTGGAGCGCGTGGCCTGCCGCGAGGGCGCCACGCGTACGCGGAACGGCCCCGCCGAGATCCGCCGCCTCCCGCAGCCGTGCAAGTTCCTCTACTCGTGCCAGGGGACGCCGGCGCGGCCTACGACGGGCCACGTGTCCAGCGAATGCTGGTCGCACGAGTCTGGCGTTTGCCCGTGGGCGCACCCGGCCCTGCCCAAGCGCGCGGCCATGCGCCTCGCCGACGGGACTGTGGTGCCTGCCGCAGAGGCCCGCCCCGCGGACCCGCTGTGGCGCTCGGAGTGGCTGAAGGACCGCACCTTCACGCCCGAGGCCTTCACCACCAGCCGTTTCACGGCCCTGCGCGGCCTGCCGCGCACCAGCGGCACTCGCTGCTAAAAAAAACTAGAAATCAGGAACCACGAAGTGCGGGTACTGCCTTGAAGAACTACCCATAGGACATTGGGCAAGTGGTCGGGCGGGCTTTATATGAGTCGTGGTTCCGCCATACGGGGGAACGAAGGGAAAAGGCACTAAAAACGCCACCCTTTTTTACTGCGAAAATTGAAGGTGGCCCCACCAGACTAGGAAGGCACCCTAAATGCCGAACGTTACTGTAGCAGAGTTGTCTTACAGCCCTATTACTGCGACTCCCCTACCCTCTATTGGACAGATCACTATCGTGGCGGGTAGTGGCTTCTCCGCCGTGCGCTTCTTACGCCAGCCTCGTAAGCGCATGGCTGTCCGTGGTTTTTTACTAGGGGCGCGTAAGTGAAAATTGAACAGGCGCACATATAATAGCGTTAGTACATACCCCTCTAAAATGGCCACTCCTGTGTTTCGTTGGTACAAGAAGCCCGCGTTTGATGCCCCTGAGCTGAACTCTCCTCAGCCTTGTGCGCACGGTTCAGGCTGTAACTATACGCGAGAGGGGAAGCCTGCGTGCTGCGCCTTTGTACACCCTGGCGAGGAGGGTAGTGGTCGTCACCTCTTTCCTGAGCGCACTGTAACGAAGGACGGGGTGGAGACTGTTCAGAAGGAGTGTGTGCGTCTGACGGGAGGGGCGGGCTACTATGAGCGTCGTCGTCTTCGTCTCTCTTGGCCCGAGTGGTGTGAGCGCCAGGGCATTCCGTATAAGGCCAATCCCGCAGAGGAGGGGGCCGCCGCACCTGTGCGAGCGCCGCGGCAGCGCCCCGAGCGGCCCGAGCGCCCTGTCTGTACCAACTGCTCTAAGCCCGGCCACTCTCTTGAGGTTTGCTGGGCGCCTGGTGGCCCTGCCCACAAGGCTGAGGAGGAGGTGGTAGCAGATGCAGCCCCTGTAGAGGATGGCCGCGGTTCTCCCGTTCCTATGACGCCTAAGACGCCCCGCGCCCCGCGCAAGCCTCGTGCGCCCAAGGCCTCTGCGTAAGAGACGTGATAGCTACAACAAGATATTTTTTCGTGTAAGTTTCCAAACGAAGTGAAAATTGACCACTTTACACCTTAGCTATAAGGTACCTAACATATAGCAAAATGTCTGACTGTACCTGCTCCATTTGCCTCACCCCCGTCGGCGCAGAGACGACGCGTGTAAACCTCTCTTGTCAGCACACCTTCCACTTCCGCTGTATCTCACAGTGGTTCTCCAAGCAGGACAGGGGGACATGCCCTATGTGTCGCAAAGTCATGGACGAGATTGATGACCTCCCTTCCAGCGAGGAGGAAGAGGCCGGTGACACGGAGGATACCGGCGAGACAGCGCGATTCACGCGCGAAGCTCTGGACAATCTTCTGCGTTCTCTCGGTGGCTGGGGTACGACCTCTACAATGGAGTTCTTTACGCCCAATGATGTGGCGGAAGACACAGACGAATGGCGCCAGGCCATTGTTATTCTGACGCGCGCTGAGATGGACTGTGTGTGTTACGGAAACGGGGCAGCCGCTCTTTCGGACGATGAGTGGGACGAGTATGTGGTCGTCTCCTCGCCGCCCGACATTTCTGAGTACACCAATACACTGGTCTCTTTCACGCCCTCTGAGATTACGACCCTGATGCTGAATCGCGGGATTACGGCGACAGTGAGTGAGTTCCTTAACGGACAGGAGGAGACGCCAGAAATCACTATGACGGTAGAAACGCTCTCTGCCCGCCTACTAGCCATGGGTGGTACGCCCCTTATTATGGCAGACATCCCCGTCTTCACACACGGCCAACTTGGCATGGATACCGCGGAACGTCTTGAGATCACCGCCTACGAGAATGGAGAGCGTATGGTGCGGCGCCTACCCGTCCTCAACCCTGAAGAGGACGCCCTACTCGGCCCTGCCTAAGGATGCCGCTACGAAAATTGAAGGTTACACTATTTTTTATAGGTGTACAAACCCCCTATAAATGTCCTTCATGTCTGACGCAAAGCGTATTACGAATCTTGAGATTGAGGTGGAGGCCCTACAGGAGAAGTTGACCAAGCTTATCGCAGATATTGAGGACGATACGGTGGGTCTTCATGAGAAGCTGACGAAGCTGTCTATCAAGGTCAGCCGACTCGACGGCAAGTGTGTGCTTCGTATCAGCCATGATGGTCTGATGGCCCTTGTCCCTGAGAAGAAGCGGAAGGACTATGAGGAGATGATTGAGGAGAGGTTTGGCAAGGTTGGGCCTGATACGCTAATGGATATCTGTCGTGAAGATATTCAGCAGATGGTGTGTGACACCTTCAGTAATGATCGGTGGGATGAGCTGATGGAGAACTGGAGTAAGGAGTAGATGGGCCGAGTTCTTACAAGTATTTTTTGTACAAAAATTGAAGGATGGAGCGCCGTAAAGGGACAGTACTATTCCATACCTTGAAAAGATGTCTTCTAACCTGACTGAGACTGCGATTGAGCATGAGGCGCGTCGCCGTGTGGGCGAGGAGCAGGCTGCGGCGCGGAAGCTGGCTCTTGAGCGGCAGAAGCAGCGCGAGCTTGAGAAGATGCGTCTGATTGAGGCCCAGCGTGAGGATCGTGTGCGGCGCGAGGCCGAGCAGATTCAGGCACGTCTTCGGGCTGAGGAGGCGGAGCGTGAGGCTCGTGCGCGCGCGGATCAGGAGGCCTTTGAGGCTGCCGTCGCAGCCCAAGTGGAGGCACTTCGTAAGCGCCCTCTAGAGGAGAAGCTGCGCGCTGAGATTGAGGAGCTGCGCGAGGTCATTGGTAGCCTGACTGGCGATCTGCGTGGCGTCTGCGCGGCACCCCCCCCTTCTTACGGTCTGGGCGCCATTCAGACGCAGGTGGCTTCTCTCGCAGCGGGTCCTTGGAACTCTGGGATTTCCGAGCTGAAGTCGCAGCTCTCCTCCTGCCCTTGGAACTCTGGGATTTCCGAGCTGAAGTCGCAGCTCTCTTCTGGCATCTCCGCCCTCCAGGCCCAGCTGGGTGAGCTTCGGACGCTCTCCACCAAGCCCGCGCGCCATGTCCACGTGTACGCATCGCCTTCGGTACTCGGCAGTTGGAATGCGATGCAGCAGGGCGCGCACCCTATCTGTACATTGGCCGCCTCACCGAGTGGGGGGCGCAGTCTTGAGGTGGCATATCATCTGATTCCCCAGGCTGCGGCGGAGGCTGCGGCAGGTCCTCAGCACTTCCTGGACATTACGGAGGGTAACTCAGGTTCTATCGCTGTTCCCACTGGTCAGAAGGTCTTCGTGGCAAAGGCCTGCTGGAAGCCGCATAACAATGTGCGCGGCGGACAGGTTCTGGCGGATGTGACGGCGCAGCTGAAGGCTCTTGGCGTGGAGCATCAGTAACTCGTGATAAATTTGAAGGGGGCGTACAATATTATATTTTTACCACACTATGTCATGGTCTACCGCAAGGTCAAGGGCAGAAGAGTTAGCAGCACTCGACGAAGCGATTCGTCGAACAAGCCTACATGCCGACCCTTTACAGAGACACCGACACCTAAATCATAAACTCTCTTTGAGGAGGTTTGAAGTAATGAATGGCTTGAGGAAGCTTGATAAGCTTGATGAAGCGCTTCATCGTGAATCAATCCTTGGTGGACGTAAAGTGTCAAAAAATATAGAGCCTCTAGGTGAGTGTCATCCTGAACACATACGGGTTGTCTTAGAAGCGGAGGCGAAGCAAAGGCGACAGGAACGGATTCAGCGAAGGAAAGAGGAAAACGAGGCTGAGATGGGGCGAGAGGCAGTCGCAGACCTTTTGCGCCAACTATCTGCGTGTTGAAGTTTGTATAGAGGTGTTTGCGGCAGTAGGGTCGCAGCGGCGAAATAAAAATTGAGTCGCGGTTCGCCCCCTATGTTTCATGCGGCGGCACAATCCGATATGGTGTAACGGTTAGCATAAGGGACTTTCCATCCCCAGACCCGGGTTCAACTCCCGGTATCGGAATAATGGGGCAACCCATACAACCGACGTAGCTCAGTATCGCGAGGCGATACTTTGCTAGGTCGGTTCAACCGACGTAGCTCAGTGGTAGAGCATCTGGCTTTTAACCAGGTGGCCGCGGGTTCAATCCCCGCCGTCGGTACTTTTTTCAGTGGTAGAGCATCTGGCTTTTAACCAGGTGGCCGCGGGTTCAATCCCCGCCGTCGGTACTTTTTTTCACGGGCGTGAAAATTGAAACAGGCCATGCCGCATAGGGCCGGTACCTAAATGATGTCTTACTCTCCTGCTACCAAGCTCTCTTACTCCAACGGCCAGCAGCGCGCGACTGTGCTGACGGAGGGTAATGTTATGGTTACGATGGCCGATGGCGCAGCCTGGCGTCAGATGATGCGGCTGGAGGACTGGCTCATTCTCGCAGATGGCCAGAAGATTCAGGAGGAGTTCATCCCCCTCCCCAAGGAGGGGGCTGTACGTAGCGCAGTTGGCGGTGAGTTCATCCCCCTCCCCAAGGCCGAGGCTGCGGGACGCCACGCTGCCGCAGCCCAAGTCTACGATGTAGGCACGAAGCTGAAGTGGAAGAAGGACGACAACACCTTCCGTGTGGCCATTGTCACTGGGAAGGGGGTTCTCCAAGTCAAGTCTATGACGCCCGATAGTCTGGAGTATACGCGCAAGATGTTCCCTACTGCCGAGGCCTGGATCGCTACTCTCCCCGGCCAAGAGGGTAATATCAGTGTCACTCGCCCTGATATCACCACATCCGTCCAGAAGCGCCTAGAAGAGCCTCTCCCTGCCACTCTGAGTGACGTGGCGAAGGTTGGCGCCCTCATGAAGCGCTTCAAAGTGCTTAGTGGTGTCTACCAAGAGGCATCCTTCCTAGAAAAATATGAGGGGACGGCACAGCATGCCGACCATTGTATCAAGACGCTGGACAAGATGCCCGCTGATTATGAAAAGAAGTTTCCTGACTTCCGCGAGAGGTACACCCGCAACCTTAAGGCTCTTCAGGCCGACTTGGAGCGTCAAGAGCAGAAGATGGCCGGCATGACCTATGCGGAGAAGAGCTATAAGCCGCTCCAGTTCTACCACCGCGGATCTTCTGCCCTATTCGCCACCATCCGCGGTGTGAAGACGCCCATTTACGCCTTTGGCGGAAATCACAAGGCCCGCTACGAGTACGACAGTATCGTCACGCTTGACGGCAAGGAGTGGCTGAGCTTTGATGAGATGGGTGTGGACAAGAAGCCCAACGGCCAGCCCATGCTGAGCGTCCGCTACCGTCGCAAGAACTTTGACCTCTAAACATCATGTTCATGCTCATCATACCATATAACACCTCTATTTTTTATGGGGGCTGAATATACCTTTAAAGAAGGGTCAAGAGAAATCGCATGCCCAGTATTCAAATCCTCCAACGGATACTTCGGCCCTACACGCAGAACTTGCGCCATGCCTTTCGCAGATAGCCAATAGAATGGCCCCGTAAAATACGTTACATCCACGTCTAACATCCACATATACGATGTGGTCTTTAAAGGGTATTCATACCCCCCTTTCGCGGCGAATTGTTCCGCCCCAGAATAATCCGATTCCAGAAGCGGCCCATCCAGAATCCCAGGATCGCGTATTTGTACATCATCGTCCACCTTCAAGACACCAGTAATACCAGCGGCTAAGAGATACTCATACGCTAGAGACATCTTTCTGCTCAGATTCTTATATAAGTCTTCCACCGGAACATATAGGCGCCACTCTCCCTCTTCCACAACCAGTTCGCGCCTCCCACCCTCGCCGTATAAAAATATAGTGGTGAACCCCTTCTCTTCAACGGCATTATACTGCCCTGCGTACCTCCGCCTACGTTCCACATAATAGGGGCGTTTACAGCAAAGCACTAGACAGACTTTCTTGCCCGCTAAATCCATATCTATCTTATGGCCCAATATTTCCACGATCCTTCTTAGACGCATTATATAGGTGTAAAATTGTAGGGGCTTTCAACCCCTATGTAAGGCACCCACCTATCATGCTCCCACGAACGGTCCACGACATTTCCAAGCGCCCTACCATCATCGTGGATATGGAAGAAGTCGTCATTGTCTCCGTCCCTAGTTCCAGGGATACGTTGACAAGTCCTCTGAGTAGCGCAAAAGCCCCCAAAGTCCTCGCCGACACTTATATGCTATTTCATGGCATTCTGAATAAGGCGAACTCTTATAGGCTCGGCAAGTATGTAGTAGCTGCCACCAGCCCCTATACTATGCCAGTAGAAGGGCCGTAAGTATTTTTAATACCCCTATATAGATGGAGGAGGGTGTACATACAAAAGAATATAAAATATGTAAAGACCTACATAATAAAAACGAGAATGGTGTCGTCCGCCTTCACGCCGCCACACCCTTCCCTATCCTAGAAACACTGATTGACGGCTATTTTTCATTCGTCTTGTACCAAGAAGGGGCCGACGACCCCAACAACTTTCTAACCTCCATGAACAAGCCCCTTATTGCCGGCATTGACTTCTATATCCGCATGTTACACACAGAAGAGGCAGAGGATAGGCTGAAACGATGGGGTGTGATAGTATATACCGACACAAAAGCGTATCAATATCTCCGCAAAGTATTCCCTTTTGAGCTGTACCCGAAACTTATTATAGCAGTCGTCGTCTGGCCGCATTATTCCCACAAAGATGGGCGTGTAGACTATTCTATCCTACGCTGTATGCGATTCCAGGCGATGGAACTCTTTCCGACAAAGGCCATTTGCGCCCGCGACAGCGACACGATATTCCACGTGGCGCTACATAAATACGTAAAAGATAAGAGGCACAAGAATGAAATCATAAGTCTCATACGCAAGTGGGAACTTGCGTTTATAGATGCCTGGCTAGGGTCTTATACGGCCGAAGAACTCGCGGATCTACCACCTACCACGGAAGGACAGATAAAGGAGACAGTTGTTTTCGGAGCTTCCAATGAATATGGTACAGAGTGGCACGTGGATGTACCATACCCTATCCCCTTCATAAATAATACCGTGGCCCAATACAATCTCATTAACTTCTTCAAGCGCAAAGAACACCCTTTAAAGTTCGTAGGGAGAGGATTATACGCGGGATTTGTCAATATAGGGGCAGACAAGACGAAGATAGGTGATATGTGGAAGCTGTGCGTAGATTATCTCCTGGAGAGATACATTATGACGAAGCCGAAGGAGGGTGCATCTCATATTGGCGACTGTTACGCGCATGGCATCCTCGGCTCCGAGTTCGGCAAAGACGAGAAGCTACTCATGTTCGTAGCGTTTCCCTACACCATGGACAACGCGTATATCATGTACATTGAATATCCCGTATCAAATCCCTCTCTTATCCAGGCGGAAGAAGACCCCTCCGTCCCACCCGAAATACAGAGAAATACAATGATTCGTCCAGGATATGTCCAAGCGGCCATCAAGTATAAGAATCCGAACACGGATTTTCCCGCGGTAAGCGACGAGTTCAAGAGCCTGTATAAAAAGACTGTAGAGGAATATAAAGCTTTCTTGGCCACATGGAAGCCAAAAGAGTTTTATGATGCGATACAGGCGCACATTGAGGCCGTACGTAAAGGGCCGGTAAGGCCCGAACAATATTTCATGAAACAGTATGTACACCCTACACGCTTTCACCCTGAACGTTCCAATAAGACGAGCAAGATACCTAATACGCCTGGAACAAACTCTAGACGAAAGTGGAGGAATATATTGACGAGTAAGAACTCTAAGGTATAATCGCATGCTTCGCATCTAGCGCCTCTGTGAGAATAGAGTTCTTCGCGTGAAACGTCCATTTGGCCCAGGTAATCATATTGTTATTGTCCGTGGGTGATAATAGCCATCTGCTATAGGCCCCATCATTCTGCTGTATCCACGCATCACGCACAATCTTCACTTTTTCCGGCACAGAAGTACATTCATGTATTCTATGCCAGCAAAAAAGCGCGCGAATAGCGTATATAAATGTAACAATGTCCATTTTTTCCGCACAATCAATCTCTAATTGCCGGGTAAATTTCATAACGGCGGTCGTAACATCCGCATTTGATTCTAACGTTTCTAACATTGTCCTTATTCCACTACTAGCGGACTCCATCTGTTTACGCGCACTATTTTTTACCTAATCCCTACGGGTGCTTTCCACTATCAGAATCTTCTGGGGCAACCTGAATGGAGCTATCTTCACCGTGTTCCTCCGCACTTCCAGGTATTACGAAAGGGACATTCTCTCCAACAATATCAACACGAATATCGTCGTTGGACGTATTCGTTATTATCGTATTAGCATCGGTATGAACTACCGTACCAGCCCCTACAGGCTTAGTATCCACGAAGAACCTTCTCCAATCAGATATAGGTGCCTCAGAACTAATAATGGCGCCGTCCACTTGGCGTTCCGCGAGAAGAGATGGCATAAGTTCACGAATACGCTGCTCTATACGCGACTGTAGTTCCTGCTCCACTTTCTGGTTAATATCAGGTAATACCGACTTTGCCAACATATTCTTCTTGTAGCGCAGGTGAAGGGCGGCATCCGCCGTCACCTTGCTCAGACGCATCTTCGTCATGTCATATACGCGGGTATGCTCTATTCCATGACAAATATCAGGCACCTTGAGATTCGGGATAGATTTGAACTCCTGTTCAAACGCGGCGATGATATCGTCCGAAATCGCCGGCGACTGCTCAATAAGGCGGTCCAAATCTTGACGACAGAACTTCAGAAACTCCATCGCGTCCAGGCGATCATTCGGATTAATGGCAAGTTCTACGGAAAGCAATCTCTGGAACTTACCCCATGAAATACCTGCTACACGATTCGCCTCTGACTTCTGGGCGTACTGGAAGAAGTTACCCAGTGTCGTTATGATACCGGCTATAATAGACAGTCCACCGAGGCCAGCGCCCACGAGCCGCGTAGTAGATGTGTCACTCGGCGGTATGAAACTCCCTACTGCCATATTTGCCGCACCAGTAATCGTAGAAAGAATAATAACAGGTATATTGATACTAAGACTCAGCCGGGAATATTTCTTCTCTGCCTTGTCATGTAACCACCTATAACAGGATGCTACATCCGACCACTGCGCCATCAGCTGCTCCTGTTCCATCGTCCAACCATTCAAAAACTTCTTGGGCTTCGCTCCAGACATATCTGTAACACTTTCCCTACGGCTTTCACTTGGACTTGAGTCAGCAGATGCCATTTCTATGAGAAAATGAGAAGAAAATACGCGCCGTCAGAATATTATAGCTTCACGTCTTCTGCGTTATTGTTCAGAGTCAAAATCTTCTTGGACTGTTCTCCATCTACCGTACCCATAATATGCATTCCACGCCGTGTTTTCCTGGAAAACCCCCTATAAAGCTGTTTATAATCATCCGCGATGTTACACGTGACGCATCCCCCCTTTTTGTGCTGCGACGTATTGGAATCTGCCGTCCTCGGCCCATCCGGCTTTCTGAAAAACTCTAGGTTCACATCATCATTCTGTACGATGTCAATCCCTTTCAAGCTAGAGGCGGAAGTCATATAATATTCAATATGCGTCTCAATAGGGAACGGCTCTTCTAAGAGGGCCTTCGCAGCCGCCCGCGTTACAATATAGGCATGGGCGCCAGTGAAGTTGTGTACTTTACACCACGGCTTGTTCTTCATCGGCTCTATAATGAGATTCGGCAGATAGCATCCTAATAGCCATATACCCCACGAATCAGGTAACGATGCGAACGTTGCGTCAATATTCTGGATCTGGTTATTCGTCAGAATAACGTCGTCTTCAAATACTACACACATTGGTTTTCCACTGGCAACAAACTTCTTCCAAATCCCTATATGACTCATGGAAGAACCGATAGCGCCCAGAGTGGCTATTTCATAATGGCTACGACGATAGTTTCTCGTTATATTCAGGCGAGTATGGACAGAGATACGCTTGTCGCGCCGGTAGTTCAGCTTCTTACCATTTACTGCGTTGAATCTGCGTAAGTTAGAAAAAGAACTTGACGCAGGTTGTGACGAGAACCGTCTCCACCTGTCAGCCCTTTCTTTCATATTTATAACA
>Ga0214919_10011583_pt1 | contig 10987 bp, 10 predicted proteins | sample LL1503_MetaG_FD_177994 | JGI IMG/M metagenome (GOLD analysis project Ga0214919, IMG submission 177994) | Freshwater microbial communities from Lake Lanier, Atlanta, Georgia, United States - LL-1503 | ecosystem: Environmental > Aquatic > Freshwater > Lake | place: USA: Georgia | collected...
CCCAATGATCGCTGTTAACGACACTGACACTAAGCACATGTTTGATAACCGTTACGGAACAGGTCAATCAACACTCGATGCAGTATTCCGCGCGACAAACTTCCTACTTGCAGGTCGCGTAGTAGTCGTTGCTGGCTTCGGATATTGCGGTAAGGGTGTTGCAGAGCGCGCCAAGGGTATGGGCGCAGATGTAATCGTTACTGAAATTGATCCAACTAAGGCGCTTGATGCCATGATGCAAGGCTTCCGCGTCATGCCAATGGTTGATGCAGCAAAGCTCGGCGATGTATTCATCACTGTTACAGGTAACCGCGATGTACTTCGCGACGAGCACTTCGCCGTAATGAAGGATGGCGCAATCATGGCTAACTCCGGCCACTTCGATATCGAAATCGATGTTGCTTGGCTTGAGCAGAACGCTAAGAAGAAGAATGCCAAGATGCGCCACCAAACAGATGAATACGTACTTGCTGATGGTCGTCGTTTACTTCTACTTGCTGAGGGCCGCTTGGTTAACCTCGGAGCTGCTGAAGGACACCCAGCATCAGTTATGGATATGTCATTCTCTGATCAGGCACTAACCGCTGAATACTTAGTTAAGGAAGCAAAGAATCTTCCAGCAGGTGTTCACAACGTTCCAACTTATATCGATAAGGAAGTTGCCAGCCTTAAGTTAATTTCAATGGGCGGACGTATCGATACATTAACTCCAGCACAAGATATGTACTTGAACTCTTGGGAGCACGGTAGCTAATGACTTTGGTTATGGTCGTCGATGACGACCAAGACCTCGCAGAGATGCTTGGCATCGTTTTAACCGGTGCCGGCATCGATGTCGATCTTGTAAGTCGCGGTGACGAGGTTTTGGAGGTTTTTAGAAATAATCCTCCAGATCTCGTTCTGCTAGATGTAATGCTTCCCGGTTTAGATGGAATTGAAGTCTGTAAATTAATTCGCGCCGAATCAATGGTGCCGATCGTAATGTTGAGCGCCAAAGGCGACACCCACGATGTTGTTCGGGGGCTTGAAGCTGGCGCTGATGATTACATGGTTAAACCTTTTCGCCACCCTTCAGAATTAATTGCGCGTATTCGCACCCGACTTCGCCGAACAAATGCAGATGTTTCTGGCCAGTTGACTATTGGCGACTTAACAATTGATGTAACTGCCCACGAAGTAAGTCGAGGCAACAAAAAGATCGCCTTAACTCGCCTCGAATTTGATTTGCTCGTAGCTTTAGCGAAAGAGCCCGGGCGCGTCTTTACGCGCGATGCGCTTCTCGGCGAAGTTTGGGGATATCGCCACTCCACCGATACTCGTTTGGTAAATGTTCACGTGCAGAGATTGCGTTCAAAGGTCGAGCACGATCCAGAACATCCGCAAATAGTTATGACGGTACGCGGTGTTGGATATAAAGCTGGAGTTACGGGCGGTTCCTAGCATGAACCGTTTTGCGCTAAAGCTACGCACCTCACTTGCTGCGAAAGTTATCGTTTCAACTGTTCTCTTATCCCTCGGCGTGGTTTGGTTGACCGGATCTGCCCTTTATTCCCAGCTTTCTACCGGCGTGAAGAAGGTGAACCTCGAAACATCTTTAGCTGAGGCGCGCTCGTCATTTTTCAACGCGCAATACCAGTTCCTCTTAGTAGATGGTGCGCCAAGTTCAATCATCACCAAAACGGTGCAGGATGTAATTATTTCCTCAACCGCAGTGAGTTTAAATCAAGATAGAAAATCAATATTTTTAAATCGCTTCGAGGAAATTAAGACGCCCAAAGGTGCTGACATGCCCCTTGATTACAGCACAGCTACCGATGAATTAGACGTATCTTCCTTCCCAACAGAATTGCGCAAACGTGTGCGGTCTAGTGATTTAGTTGAATATCAATTTTCAACAGTGAAATATAAGAATCGTCCAGATGCCAACGTTCTTATCACCGGTCGGCGAATCGCGATTCCAGAATCTGGAAATTACGAGATGTATCTGGTTTATTCGCTAACGAATCAGAACACAACGCTCTCGCTTATCTCAAGTTCGCTCTTATTGACTGGCCTAGCGCTGCTATTTCTAATTGGTCTGATCACCTGGCTGGTAGTTCGCCAGGTAGTGCGCCCAGTACGCGAAGCCTCTCGAATCGCTCAACAATTTACGCAAGGCGATTTTACGCAGCGCATGAAGGTGGAGAGTTCAGATGAAATTGCCACCCTCGGAACCGCCTTTAATGAAATGGCGCTTTCGCTTGAATCACAGATTCGAAGATTAGAAAATCTATCTCGCGTTCAACAACGCTTCGTTTCAGATGTTTCTCACGAACTAAGAACTCCCTTAACTACGCTTCGTATGGCCTCGGAAGTAATCTACGGCGCCAAAGGTAGTTTTGACCCGACAATTTCACGTAGCTCTGAACTTCTGGTTGCTCAGTTAGATCGCTTCGAACGCTTGCTAGAAGATTTACTTGAAGTAAGTCGATTCGATGCTGAAGTCGCAGTGCTAGAACCAGTCGAATTTGATCTGGTACGACTCATAGAACGATGCATCGAAGATGTCCGCGCTAGCGCCCAAGAGCATCCGATATCTATCGCTATCGACCATGAAACTGAACAGGTTATGATCAAAGCCGATATCCGTAGAGTTGAACGAATCATGCGAAATCTGCTCTCAAATGCCTTAGATCACGCCGATGAAAAACCAATTTTGGTTTCTGTGGTTGCAACCGAATCTGAAGTCGGCATTGGAGTTCGCGATTACGGCTCTGGAATTGATCAAGCTTCTCTCTCACGAGTATTCGATAGATTCTGGCGCGCAGATCCATCTCGAGCACGAGTTCGCGGCGGTACAGGATTGGGTCTTTCCATCGCACTTGAAGATGCCCGCCTGCATAACGGCGAGTTAGATGCTTGGGGTGCTCCTGGTGCCGGCGCTCATTTTGTCTTAACTTTACCGATAGTTGCAGGAAATCAAATTTCCGGACGCCCATTGAAACCTCAGCCCAAGGATTATCCTCAACCGATTTAATTCTGCAATTTAGATTGAAGATCTTCACCAGAATTAACTGATGTCCTCGCTATCAGAATTACTTTTCCCCTCTCGCTGCATTGGTTGCTCCAAATTAGGAATTTCAATCTGTTCCGATTGTCGAAGAGATTGGCATCTCCATATTTACAAACGTGAAATCTACGTGCTTGGAAGCACCTATCCGGTTTTATCTGCGGTGCAGTATTCGCCAATTGCTTCTCGCGTTTTATTGAGCGCGAAGGAATCTCAAATAGCGGCCGCTGATTTACTTGTTGCAAAAGGGCTAAAACATTCACTTCAATTCTTTATAAACAGGTTCGGAACAGGAACTTTGATTTCAGTGCCATCTCGCAAGTCAGCGGTTCGCAAGAGAGGAAGGGATTTTTTGAAGACTTTGACGACAGATATCGGATTAGATTTAAATATTCCTACTGCATCTGCGCTTTCGCATCACCGTAAAGTCAGGGATCAGTCTCAATTAAATATCACGCAACGATCACAGAATATTTCAGGTGCTTTCGCGGTCTCCCCACAGTTCGCCGCCCTGACTTCACCAGGGAATATCGCCCCCAAATTAATTGTTATTGATGATCTGATAACTACGGGGGCGACCCTGACCGAGGCCATCCGGGCCTTACGTACCGCGGGATTTACCGTGCTTGGCGCGGTAACGAGTTGCACGGCTAAACCCCTACGATAAGGGGTCTAGATTTGATGGAAAGGGTCGTGAATGGCAAAGATTATTGACCGCATCATGCGCGCCGGCGAAGGAAAGATTCTTCGCGAGCTCAGCAAGGTTGTCGATCAAGTAAACGCCTTCGAACCTTCTATCGTCGCACTTTCCGATGAAGCCCTGCGCGCTAAGACCGATGAATTTAAATCTCGCCTAGCCGCCGGATCCACTCTTGATGATTTAATGCCAGAGGCCTTTGCTGTTGTACGCGAAGCCGCCAAGCGCACATTAGGTCAACGCCACTATGACGTTCAGCTAATGGGTGGAGCTGCGCTTCATCGAGGAAATATCGCAGAAATGCGCACCGGTGAAGGTAAGACTCTGGTTGCAACTCTTCCATCATATTTAAATGCGCTAGCTGGCCGTGGTGTTCACGTTGTAACAGTGAACGATTATCTTGCAGAGCGCGATAGCGAATGGATGGGACGCATCCATCGTTTCCTTGGACTTACCGTTGGAGTAATCGTAAACAGCATGACCCCCACCGAACGCCGTGCCGCATATAACGCAGATATTACCTACGGAACAAATAACGAATTTGGTTTTGATTACCTCCGTGACAACATGGCTTGGTCGCTTGATGACTGTGTTCAACGTGATCACTTCTTTGCAGTTGTTGACGAAGTCGACTCAATTTTGATTGACGAAGCACGTACACCGCTGATCATCAGCGGACCTGCTGATAAGGCAACCAAGTGGTACGTTGAATTTGCAAACATCGCCGACAAGTTGCAACGCGATGTTCATTACGAAGTAGATGAAAAGAAGAAGACCATCGGTATTCTCGAAGATGGCGTAACCAAGGTAGAAGAACTCCTTAAGATCGAAAACCTTTACGAAGCAGCTAATACGACACTTATCGGGTACCTAAATAACTCTGTTCGCGCCAAAGAACTCTTCAAGCGCGATAAGGATTACGTAGTCATGAATGGCGAGCTCTTAATCGTCGATGAGCACACTGGCCGCATGTTGGCCGGCCGCCGCTATAGCGAGGGCTTACACCAAGCGCTAGAAGCGAAGGAACGCATCGATATCAAGGATGAGAATCAGACGCTTGCCACGATTACTTTGCAGAACTATTTCCGTCTCTACGAAACCATCTCAGGTATGACTGGTACCGCGATGACTGAGGCATCAGAATTTCACCAGATATATAAGCTGGGCGTTGTTCCGATTCCCACTAACCGTCCGATGCAGCGCATCGATCAAGCAGATCTGGTTTACAAGACTGAACTTGGAAAATTTATCGCCGTTACTCAAGATATTGTGGAACGACATCGCAAAGGTCAACCAGTTCTTGTCGGCACCGTATCAGTCGAAAAATCTGAAGAGCTATCTGCACTTCTAAAGAAATCTGGTATTCCTCACGAAGTACTTAACGCTAAGCACCACGAGCGCGAAGCATCCATCATTGCGCGTGCAGGTGTGCGTGGTGCAGTAACAGTTGCAACAAATATGGCGGGCCGCGGTACCGACATCATGCTTGGTGGTAACCCAGAATTTATGGCCGACTTCGAACTACAACGTCGCGGATTATCGCCAGTAGATAACCCAACCGAATATGAAGCAGCATGGCCGGAAGAGATTGCAAAGCAGAAAGCCGCTGTTGCAAAGGGACATGAAGAAGTAATCGCGCTCGGCGGTCTCTATGTACTCGGAACCGAACGCCACGAATCACGACGTATCGATAACCAGCTACGTGGACGCTCTGGCCGTCAGGGAGATCCTGGCGAATCACGTTTCTACCTTTCACTTCAAGACGAGTTAATGCGCCGCTTCAACTCAGCACTTGTCGAACGCTTCTTATCAGCCGCGGGCCTACCTGATGACGCACCAATCGAATCGAAGATGGTTAGCAACGCTATTCGTTCTGCGCAGACTCAAGTAGAAGCTCAGAACTTTGAAATCCGCAAAAATGTTCTTAAATATGACGATGTCATGAATCGCCAGCGCGAAGTTATCTACGGCGAACGTCGCTTAGTTCTAGAAGGCGAAGATATTTCTAAGCAAGTACAGACATTCTTGGCCGATACTTTGGTTGCTTATGTAAACGCAGAAACCGCTGAAGGATTTGGTGAAGACTGGGATCTAGAGCGACTCTGGCAAGCTCTCAAGTTGATCTACCCAATTGGATTTACTCCTGAAGAGTTAGTGGCCAAAGTTGGTTCGCGCGCAGCGCTTGACTCTGAGTATTTAGCTAATGAAATCCTCGAAGATGCAACTGCGGCATATGAAAAGCGCCAAGCCGAGCTCGGTGAAGGCGTGCTTCGCGAACTTGAACGCAAAGTTCTTCTATCTGTATTAGATCGCAAGTGGCGTGAGCATCTCTACGAGATGGATTACCTACAAGAAGGAATCGGATTGCGCGCTATGGCGCAACGCGACCCACTCGTTGAATACCAACGCGAAGGTTATGAGCTCTTCTCTGCGATGATGGATGGAATTAAGGAAGAACTAGCTAGCTTGGTCTTTAATGTTCAAGTAACTGTCGAAGGTGACGGAAGCGAAGTAAAGGCTGCGGGCATCACTGAAAAGCCAGCAGATTTAAATGCGCTCCAATACACAGCCGCTGATGAATCTGGCGTTTCTACAAAGGGCGAGATCTCACGTAATGCGCAGTGCCCATGCGGTTCTGGCAAGAAATTTAAACGCTGCCATGGCGCTGCTTAAAGCAGACGTAGTTCAGTACATAACCAGCGTTTATCTACACCTTCGAAGCGGATAACCATCGCTCGTAATCGATCCCCATATCTAACCGTTACCGTTGATTCGCAAATTCCATCTAACGGTTCACTTTGATGAATTGTTCTTATTCTTCCAATCTCTTTCTGACTGCCGACTTGCTTAAGTAGTTGCATATAAATATGGCGATGACAGCGCGAGATTAACTGTGCAGGTTGACGTCGCCCCGCCCAAATCTCAACCACGCTAACTGCGAATTTCATCGTCCAGCTATGCAGCTCGGGTAGATCCTCGGCTGATGTTGGTACCGGTTCAAAGCCGGGTTCATACTCTTCGCCGAAACTAGTTGGTACTAAATAGAGTTTCGCGCGCTGTTCCGGAAGCGGGGCGAACCGCTTTTTTTCAGCGAGCTCGGCGAGTGAGTAGAGATCTAGTTGGGGATGGGTCCAAAGCGCCGGATCTTCTGAGCTCGAAATTAAACGTAGTTCACGCCTCTGGCCGAAATATTCTGGTTGTGTAGTCATGCGCGCAGAGTTGCGCACGCCCACCGTTCATTCTTCATAAGAAAGTATCAAATAACCTCATTCCAAAGTACTACTGTGGATAAGGCAGAGTGGATTGAGCGCTAATAGTTTTTAGTTCGCAGCTATGAATACCCAGAAGAAAGCCGCTCAAACTCGCTTTATCGTTGCTGTCTCGCTCTTTGCAGCCGCAATAATCTCTGCGCTGGCCCTGACTGCGCTTGGCAATCGCACCGATTCTTTTTGGATCGCTAAGCGCTCTCTCGCACCAGGTTCTGAAATAACTGCAGGAGATATCACCTTAACCAAGGTTACCTTGGGAGATAGGTCCGAAAAATATATATCCAATAGAACATCTTTAGTTGGAAGTTATTTACTTCGCGCTCAAAATGAGGGAGAGCTAATCTCGATAAATGAGGTAAGCGATCTTCCTCCAACGAAACGCGCACAACAGGTTCCTATTGCAGTGCGCAGTGCAGATATGCCGGTGGATCTCGCAATTGGTGAGCCAGTAAATATCTAATAGGTACCTGAATCAACTATGGGTGGCACTCAGACAGGAACCCCCGAAATTGTAGTTTTAGGTGCATACATACGGTCAATAGATCGCAAAACTGCAAACTTTTCGTCGGAAGTTGCCTTAACCATTTCACTTTTCGACTCTCAGATAATTGAACTCTTAAACTCTACGGTGAGCGGCCGCCTGGTAATCGTTCGAGCGATGGCTTAGGACATGGATAGCTTCGAGCCTCCACTAGTAGTTACCGCAATCTCAGATCCCGATTTCGAAGGGCTGGTATCAGGTGCGCTATTTTCTCGAGGTTGGAGCGTTATCGCGCGAGTTCTAGATTTCTCAGAACTACAGAGCGCCATAGCAACTGTAAGCGATAGAAAGCTCCTGGTTATCTATTCGACAGATTTACTCGGCTCCAACGCCAATAGTTTCAATCAAATAATTAACTCAGGGCATGCGGTGATTGGATTTGCCGATGAATCAGGAAGTGATCGAGGATATTTAAATATCGCAGCGCGTCCGCAATCTCCTGAGGAATTGCTATCGGTTATCTTAGAAAATGGTCGGTCAACTCCGAGCAGAACTCCACTTATTCATGCGCCGCTGCGAATTTCCGCGCGGGTAATTGCAGTCGGAGGAGTCCGCCACTCTGCAGGTACAACAACTTTTGCAATCAACTTGGCCCAAGAATTTGCCTTACTGGGATTTAAAACTCTCGTAATTGATGCCAACTTTCCAGCGCCGGCACTTGCAACTTTGCTAGATCTTCGCCACTTATCCGAAGATCAGAGTTGGCGGGAAATCGCACCAAACTTAGCGGCGATGGAGTTAAACCAAGAAAAGATTGCAAATTTTGAATCGCTGATTAAGGATGCCGGGGAGACCTTTCAAGTAATAATTATCGATCTGGGATCGGTATTTCATCTCTCACAAGAACTTTCAGATCGAAGATGGAGTTCAAAGATAAAGATCTGGGCCTGCCGTAGCGCTGTAGATTTTTTCTTACTGCGAAACTCCGAGCTTCTGCATCAGAGAAGTTTCGAGCAGTTTATGCAGAGTTTGGCCACACTATCTCTAAAATCGAATTTACACCTGGTTAAAGTTCAATCTCCTTTCAAAGAGAACCCGCAATTGCGTAAGCGCGAAAGAGAAACTCAAAATTTGGGCTCTACCTGGGAGCTGCCCTGGGATCAAAGATCGTGCCAATCTGCAGTGGCCGAACGGACTACTTTGCAACAAGTTGCCGAACGTGGGGCGCTACGAAAAGAGATTGCGGTGATCGCGCAGGCGCTTTGCAAGAAATCGCATAAGTAAATCTTTTCGATAATCTCTTATACCCTTGGCTTTATGCGCGGATATCTGCCAGTCACGGTCGACGAGATTGTCTCCTTCCTGAACACCCAAACGATGGAATGCGGACCGCTCTATGCACCAACCATCAAATTCCTAACCTCCAATAGCGATATGGATGAAGAAGAAGGAGAGTTTCTACTTTCCATGTTGGCAGCTGATGAGGCTTTAGAGATGCGCACCAACCCCGAGAGCTCTGGCTTTATCTTGGCGCTGGAAGTTGCAGATTCTGAGATCGCTGAGCATGGTGAAAACTTTGTGATTCTCAAAGATCTTGCTAAGTGGGATACCGTGCAATGCGCCTTTGAAGTTTCGGCAGATGGGGAAGAACTAACTTGGTTTGCTACGCAAGAGATTAAACCCGCCTTAGAGCAATGGGCAAAAGGTTAGTAAGTCATGCCAAAGCTCGAGGAATTTCTACGCGATCGAAGCCCGCTTGATGCAAAACAGATACGTCGCATTCGTGAACTAACTGCCGATTGGCAGTTGCTCGCAGATCTATCTTTTGCCGATCTAATTCTTTGGGTTCCGCTACGCAAAGACTTTAAATCTTGGCCATCTGGTTACATCGCAGTTTCACATATCCGACCAACAACGGCAGCTACTGTTTTTACCCAGGATGTAATCGGCGAAGAAATCGCTTGGGGATCGCGTCCCAGAATCGATCAAGCCCTTTCCGGATCAGAAATCGTCCGTGATGCCGAACCAGAAAAGTTCGGAGAAATTTACATTAAAGAAGAAACAATCCCAGTAATTCTCGAAGATCAAGTTATCGCAGTCATCTCGCGCCACCGAAATGCGGAATTAATGCGACAGCCCAGTCGACTTGAATTAAATTATCGTGAAGTTGCCCATAATGTTTATCGAATGGTGGCCGAAGGCGCTTTCCCTTACACCGAACATAGCGAACTCTTCGATCCAGCAGTACGAGTCGGTGATGGATTAATTCGCTTAGATATTAATGGCGCGATTATCTACGCCAGCCCCAATGCTAAATCTGCATTTAGCCGTATGGGATGGGCGGGTGAACTCGAGGGAAATAATTTAGGCGATGTGGCGCGAAGCGTCTCCGTGGCCAAATTAGAAGCGCATGAAGAAGCGATTGAAGTCGGGCTCAGTGGTAAGTCGCTTCGCCGCGTTGAAATTGAGAATGCAGGTGGAACCGTTGATTTACTTGCGCTCCCGCTGCTTGCTGGAGGAGACCGAATCGGTGCAATTGTGCTGCTGCAAAACGTTACCGAACTTCGCCGCCGCGAACGTGAACTAGTTACCAAAGATGCGACGATTCGAGAGATCCACCACCGCGTAAAGAACAACCTACAAACTGTTTCGGCTCTGCTTCGCCTGCAGTCACGTCGAATTGAAGATCCCGCCGCAAGCGCTGCGCTAAATGAAGCGGTACGTCGTATCGCATCTATTGCACTTGTTCATGAAACTCTTTCAAGTAGCGCAGAAGCATCAGTTGCATTCGATGATGTTCTCGATCGCCTAGTTTCACATGCGCTAGATCTAAGTCCACGAATGGGTGAGCTACAGATTTCCCGAACCGGCGAACTGGGAGCGCTCGATCCGCGAATCGCGACTCCGTTGTCGCTTGTAGTAACTGAGTTAATTCACAATGCGCTCGAGCACGGGCTCGCTGAATCCGGTACCCATTTAACGATTACTTCTGTACGAAATGATGGAGATGCGCAGATAACTATTTTTGATGATGGGGTTGGGTTACCCGAAGGATTTTCACTAGCGCAATCTTCAAATCTTGGCTTACAGATCGTTCGAACCTTAACCGAGAATGAATTACGCGGAAAAATAGATTTGGTAAGAACGGCGATTGGAACTGAAGCGCGGCTAACTTTCCCGATTTAACAGCCGGAAATTAATTGGAGTTGTTCTGCTCCATCATGCGAGCGCGGTTACGTGCTGCACGACGCTTAAGAGCGCGGCGTTCATCTTCAGAGAGTCCGCCCCAAACTCCAGCATCTTGTCCGCTCTCTAACGCCCAGGCTAGGCAAGCATCTTTAACGATGCATCGGTTACAAACCTTCTTGGCTTCCTCAATCTGGGTTAGCGCTGGTCCGGTATTTCCTACAGGAAAGAAGAGTTCTGGATCTTCGTCGCGGCATGCTGATTGATGTCGCCAATCCATGAGTCAACTCCCCTAGATAATCTTC
>Ga0214919_10011585_pt1 | contig 10986 bp, 8 predicted proteins | sample LL1503_MetaG_FD_177994 | JGI IMG/M metagenome (GOLD analysis project Ga0214919, IMG submission 177994) | Freshwater microbial communities from Lake Lanier, Atlanta, Georgia, United States - LL-1503 | ecosystem: Environmental > Aquatic > Freshwater > Lake | place: USA: Georgia | collected 2015-03-15
GGCCTGCGCGCTGGAGCCCACCACCGTGGTTGACCTCAGCGGCGGGTCGGTCGAACTGGTGCGCCAGGGCCGTGGCAGCCTCGCTCGCCTAGGGCTTTAGCGCCTGCTCTTTAACGCACCAAGGAAATCCCCGCACCGTGGACATTGCCCAACTCATTCAAACCGTCGCGCTGTATGCGTTGCCAGTGATTTTTTCCATCACCCTGCACGAGGCTGCGCACGCCTATGCAGCCCGTTACTTTGGTGACCCTACCGCCTGGACGCTGGGCCGCGTGACGCTCAACCCCATGAAGCACATCGACCCCATGGGCACCATCGTGCTACCGCTGGTTTTGTACTTTGCCACCTCGGGCGCGTTTTTGTTTGGCTATGCCAAGCCGGTTCCGGTGAACTTTGGCCGCCTGCGCAACCCGAAACGCGACATGGTGTGGGTGGCGCTGGCCGGTCCGGGAGTCAACTTTTTGCAAGCCTTGGTCTGGGGCGTAGCCCTGTACATGCTGCAAGGCGCCGGTGTCACCGAGCCGTTTCTCATCAAAATGTGCCAAGGCGGCGTGCTGGTCAATGTGGTGATGTGCGTGTTTAACCTGTTCCCCATCCCGCCACTGGACGGCGGGCGCATATTGGTCGGGCTGCTGCCGCTTCGCCAGGCGGTTGCGGTGTCGCGCATTGAGCCCTGGGGGTTTTACATCGTGATGGCGCTGGTGGTGACCAAGGTGATCAACACGTTTTGGATGCTGCCGCTCATGGGCCTGAGTTTTGATGCGATTGACCTGCTGCTGAGCCCGCTGCGCGCCCTGCTGTCTTAGCCTGCGCGCACCCCGCCATTTTTTTGCCCCGTTTGTAAACCGTTTTAACTTTTTTGGCTTGCTTGAACACCATGAGCGCTGTACGTTTTTTGACCGGTATCACCACCTCGGGCACACCGCACCTGGGCAACTACGTGGGCTCCATCCGCCCGGCCGTGGCGGCTAGCCTGCGCCCTGGCGTGGAGAGCTACTATTTTTTGGCCGATTACCACGCGCTCATCAAGATTGACGAGCCCGCGCGCATCCAGCGCTCCACGCTGGAGATTGCCGCAAGTTGGCTGGCTGCGGGCCTAGACCCCGAGCGTGTGGTGTTTTACCGCCAGTCGGACGTGCCCGAGATTCCCGAGTTGACCTGGTTTTTGACCTGCGTGACCGGCAAAGGCGTGCTCAACCGCGCCCACGCCTACAAGGCCTCGGTGGACAAAAACCTGGCCGCCGACCTGGACCCAGACGCCGATGTGACGGCTGGTCTGTTCATGTACCCGGTGCTGATGGGCGCGGACATTTTGATGTTCAACGCCCACCACGTGCCGGTGGGGCGCGACCAGATTCAGCACATCGAGATGGCGCGCGACATGGCGCACAGCTTCAATCACCGCTATGGCGAGCACTTTGTGCCACCGCTGGCGGCGATTGAAGAGTCGGTCGCCACCCTGCCGGGGCTGGACGGGCGCAAGATGAGCAAGAGCTACGACAACACCATCCCCTTGTTTGCGCCGCGCCCCGAACTCAAAAAGCTCATTGCCGGTATCAAAACCGACTCGCGCGCCCCCGGCGAGGCAAAAAGCACCGAGGGCTCGGCCCTGTTCCAGATTTACCAGGCCTTTGCCAGCGCCGAAGAGACCGCCGCTTTTGCGCAAGACTTTGCCAACGGCATCGCCTGGGGCGAGGCCAAAGACCGCCTGTTTGAACGCATTGACCGTGAAATTGCTCCGATGCGCGCGCGTTACGAGTGGCTTATGACTCACCCGCAAGAGGTAGAGGCAATGCTGCACGCAGGTGCGGCCAAGGCGCGCGCCGTGGCCACGCCCTTTATGGCGCGCCTGCGCCAAGCCGTGGGCCTGCGCAGCCTGGGCACCACCAGCGCCAGCGGCCCGGCCAAAGCGGCCAAAGCGGCCGCTGCGAGTTTCAAGCAGTACCGCGAGAAAGACGGCCAGTTTTACTTCAAACTCGTGGACGCCAAAGGCACGCTGTTGCTGCAAAGCCTGGGCTTTGCGTCGCCTAAGGAGGCGGGGGTGGCGATTGCGCAGATCAAGCAAGACGGCCTGGCCGCACTGGACGCGCTGCGCGGGCAACTGGCTGAAGGGCATGCCAACCCCGATGCGCTGCAAGCCGCGCTAGATAGCATGGCGAGCGAACAAGCCTGAGACGAAAGCCAGGGCCTAAATCGCGGCGCTGGCTTGGCCTAACAATGAAAGCCCGCTATTTCATTCAACTCGTGATGTTGTCGGCGCTATGGGGCGCGTCATTTATCCTGACCCGGGTGGCCGCGCCGCAGTTGGGGCCCAATGTATCGGCGGGGCTGCGCATGCTGCTGGCCACCGTGGTGCTGGCGACCATCATGCGTGTGCTCAAGCACCCCTGGCCCACCAAACACTGGCGCGAGCTGCTGCTGCTTGGTTTTTTGGCCGTGGCGGGGCCGCACTTGCTGTATTCGTGGTCGGCGCTGCACCTGCCGGGTGGCTACGGCGCGCTGCTGTCGGTGACTGCCGTGCTGTTTGGCGCTTTTACATCGGCGTTTTTGAAGGAAGAGACGCTTACGCGCGGCAAACTAGCCGGTTGCGTGCTGGGCTTGCTGGGGGCGGCGTTGGTGGTGAAACTGGGGCCGGTGGAGCCCACGCACACGCTGGTGATCTCGGCCTTGGTTTGCCTGGGCGCTGCCGCCCTTTCGGGCACCGCGACGCCCTTGCTAAAGCGCGCCACATCACGCATGGAGCCGCTTAGCATCACGGCGGGCATGCACGCCGCTGCCGTGCTGATGCTGCTGCCCGGCGCGCTGCACGACCTGCCGCAAGCGCATTTCACCCTGACCGCCGTGGCGGCCATAGCGGTGCTGGGCGTTGCCACCTCAGGCCTGGCGTATTGGATGTTTATGCGCATCATCCAGCACGTGCCGCCCATGGCGTCCATGACGGCCAACTTCATGAGCACCGGCTTTGGCGTGCTGTGGTCGGTGTTGCTGTTGGATGAGCCCACCAGCTGGGCCATGGCGGCCGGTGGTGGTCTGATCGTGCTGGCCTGTCTGCTGGTGTCCAACCTCAACCCGCTGCGCGCCCTGGGCGCCTTGGGCGCAAAATTACCCCCCACGCCACCCTAGCGCTGCACCACCCGCATCGCGCACGTATGCAAGCCATCCTCAATATCTCGTCCTACCAGTTCACGCCTTTGCCCGACGCAGCCGAACTGCGCCCCGTGCTGCTGGCGCGTGCGCTGGAGCTAGACCTTAAAGGAACGATCTTGCTGGCCACCGAGGGCATCAACCTGTTTTTGGCCGGGCCGGAGAACAAGGTGCGCGAATTTGTGGCGCAGTTGCGCACCGACGCCCGCTTTGCCGAACTGCAGCCCAAAGAAAGCTGGTCGGACACCGCGCCCTTCAAAAAAATGCTGGTCAAGGTGAAAAACGAGATCATCCGCATGAACCACCCCGCCATCCAGCCCGCCCAAGGCCGCGCCCCGGCGGTGAGTGCGGCCACGGTGCGCCGCTGGCTAGAAGCCGGTGTGGACGACGCCGGCCGCCCGGTGGTGACGCTGGACACGCGCAACGACTTTGAGGTGGACGCGGGTAGCTTTGTGGGCGCCATCGACTGGCGCATCACCAAATTCACCGAGTTCCCCAACGCGTTTCGCGCCCATAAAGCCGACCTGGAAGGCAAAACCGTGGTGAGCTTTTGCACCGGCGGCATCCGCTGCGAAAAAGCCGCCATCCTGATGCGCGAAGAAGGGCTGGAGCACGTCTACCAGTTAGACGGCGGGATCCTCAAGTACTTTGAAGAAACCGACGGCAAGCACTACGCGGGCGGCTGCTTTGTGTTTGACGAGCGCCGGGCGCTGGGGCACGACTTGGCTATTGCGGACTAAGCGCCGGCACTAGCCCACTCTTGGCCCAGGCTCTGGGCTTGCTCCAGCACCAGTTCCACAGCGGCATCTGCCAGGTCGGGCGGGTATTTGTACTTGCGCAATATGCGCCTGACCATCAACCGCAGCTTGGCACGCACACTCTCGCGTTCTGACCAATCCACCGTCAGGTTCTCGCGCAGGTTCTTGGTGAGTTCTTGGGCGATTTTTTTCAGCGTTTCGTCTTGCAACTCCCGTACCGCCGATTCGTTGTTGGCCAGGGCGTCGTAAAACTTCACCTCATCGTCGCCCAGCCCCAAGGTTTCGCCCCGGCCTGCGGCTTCGCGGAACTTCTTGGCCATGGCGATCAGCTCTTCCATGACCTGCGCGGTTTCAATACTGCGGTTTTGATAGCGGCGTATCACGTCCGTCAGCAAGTCGCTGAACTTGCGGTCTTGCACCACGTTGGTGGCGAAACGGCTTTTGATCTCGCCTTGCAAAAGCCGCTCCAGCAGCTCTACGGCCAGATTTTTCTCGGGCAAGTTATTCACCTGCGCCAAAAATGCGTCGTCCAGCAAGCCGATGTTGGGTTTGTCCAGGCCCACGGCGGCAAAAATGTCCACCACCTTGCCCGACACCACTGCTGAGTTGATGATCTGGCGAATCGCCAAGTCGCGCGCTTCGTCGGTCTTACGCTGGGCGCTGGCCTCGCGTTTGGTCAATATCACCTTGACCGCCTGCATAAAGGCCACCTCATTGCGGTGCGCTTTGGCCTCGTCCAGGGTGCAGCACAGGCTGAACGCCTGGCTCATGGCCAGCGCGTGGTCGGCAAAGCGCTTTTTGCCGTCGCGCTCTTTGTCAGACTTGAGGCCCAGCACATGGTTGGCCGCGCCCGCCAGCGTTTTGTGCCCGCCGGTCAAAAAGTTGGAGTAGTCAAAGCCGTGCAGCATGGCGCCCAGCACATCCAGCTTTTCTAGCAACACGGCCAGCGCTTCGCGCGCGTCCACCGTGGGCTTGCCCCGGCCTTTGCTGGCGGTGTATTCCTTCATGGCGGCTTTCAAGTCTTCGCCAATGCCGATGTAGTCCACCACCAAACCGCCTTGCTTGTCTTTAAAGACCCGGTTCACGCGGGCAATGGCCTGCATCAGGTTGTGGCCCTTCATGGGCTTGTCCACATACAGGGTGTGTACGCAGGGCGCGTCAAAACCCGTGAGCCACATATCGCGCACGATCACCAGCTTGAGCGGGTCTTTCGCGTCTTTGAAACGCTTTTCCAGCCGCTTCTTGGTCTGGCTGCTGTAAACGTGCGGGCGCAGCAGCGCCTTGTCGCTTGCGCTGCCGGTCATCACGATCTTGATCGCGCCTTGCTCCGGGTCGTCGCTGTGCCAGTCGGGACGCAGCTTGGTGATCTCGTTGTACAGGTGCACGCAAATCTCGCGGCTCATGGCCACCACCATGGCTTTGCCGTCTTGGGCGTTGTTGCGCTCTTCAAAGTGCGCCACCAGGTCTGCGGCCACGCTGGCAATGCGCGGCTCGGCGCCCACCACCTTTTCTAAGGCTGCCCAATGGCTTTTGAGTTTGGCTTGCTGGCTTTCCTCTTCATCTTCGGCCAGCTCATCTACTTCCTCGTCAAGGTGGCTCAGTTCGCCCTCGTTCAGGCCCAGCTTGGCCAGGCGGCTTTCGTAATAAATGGCCACGGTGGCGCCGTCTTCTTGCGCCTGCTGCATGTCGTAGACATGGATGTATTCGCCGAACACCGAGCGCGTGTCGCGGTCTGTGCTGCTGACGGGCGTACCGGTGAAAGCCACAAAGGTGGCGTGGGGCAAAGCATCGCGCAGGTGCTGGGCATAGCCCGCCTGGTACTTAGCGGTGTATTCGGGTGGGGCAAAGTCAGCCGTGCTAGCCAAGTTCGCGCCATCTCCAGTGGAATAGGCCACCGCGGGGCTTGCGCCGTCTTTCACCTTGCGCGTCTTGAGCTTGGCCTCAAAGCCATATTGCGTGCGGTGCGCCTCGTCAGCAATCACCACGATGTTGCGCCGCTGACTTAGTACGGGGAAGGTGTCTTCATCTTCCCCCGGCATGAACTTCTGGATAGTGGCAAAAATGATCCCGCCCGAAGGCCGGTTGTCCAGCAGCTCGCGCAGCCGCTGGCGCGTAGTGGCCTGTTGCGGTTGCTCGCGCAGCAGGTCCTGGCTCAGGCTGAAAACGCCCAGCAGCTGGCCGTCTAAATCATTGCGGTCGGTGATGACCACGATGGTCGGGTTCTCCAGCCGGGGCTCTTGCATCACGCGGGCGGCAAAGCAAGTCATGGTGATGCTCTTGCCGCTGCCCTGCGTATGCCAGACAACGCCGCCTTTGCCACGGCGTGTGGCTTCATCGGTGCTGGCCGCGATGACGACTTGCTCCACAGCCGCCCGCACCGCATGAAACTGGTGGTAGCCCGCCACCTTTTTCACCAAGGTGCCGTCGTCTTCAAACAGCACAAAGTAGCGCAGGTAGTCGAGCAAATAGGCCGGGGCCAGCACGCCGCGCACCAAGGTTTCCAGCTCCTGAAACTTGCCCAGCGGGTCTAGCGCCACGCCGTCAATCGTGCGCCACTGCATAAAGCGTTCGGCGTTGGCAGACAAAGAGCCCATGCGCGCCTCGGTACCGTCCGAGATCACCAGCAGCTCGTTGTAGGTAAACACATCGGCCACTTGCGCTTTGTAGGTCTGAATCTGGTCGTACGCCTTCCAAATGTCCGCATTCAAATCGGCTGGGTTCTTCAGTTCAATGAGAACCAGCGGCAATCCGTTGATGAACAAAATGATGTCGGGCCTGCGCGTGTGGCGTGGCCCTTTGACCGTGAACTGCTGAACCGCCAGCCATTCGTTGTGACCCGCGTCTTGCCAGTCCATCAGGCGCACAAAGTCGCCCCGCGTCTCGCCACCCTTTTGGTATTGCACCGGCACGCCCGTGACCATCACCCGGTGAAACGCTCGGTTGCCCGACAACAAAGCGGGCTGACCCAGATCGAGCACCTGTTTGAACGCATCTTCGCGAGCGGCGGCGGGCACATTGGGGTTGAGCCGGTCAATGGCAGCACGCAAACAACGCGCCAAAACCACCTCGCGCGTGCTGGAACGCTCCAGGCGCGGGTCCAGGTGGTCCAGATCGCGCGCGCTGAGTGCGGTGTAACCGACCGAAGCCAGCCAGCCGAGGGCTTCTTGTTCGAGTTGGTCTTCGGTCATGTACAGATTTTTAACATGAGGACGTTTTCATGTAAACATTTTTAACTTTTTTTAACATGATGCGAAAATCATGTACATAAATTAAGCATGAGGTTTTAGCGAGCTAAAGCGTCAAAAAAAGCATCATTGATGAAATAGTTTTGCTTCCACACAGATTGTTCACGCAAAAGTCCTGCCCCAACAAGCACCCGAAGGTACTTGGTGCAGGTTGGACGGGAACCCAACCCAGCGTCTTCTAAAAAACGGACCTTGCAATATGGATGGCGAAAAACAACATCCAAAATGGCAGGAACTTGCACTTTGGGTAACACCATTTCTGCAGCAGATGAGGCAGCAGCCATCAGGGCAAGGACAGCTTCGATACGTTGCCGGGTCACATCCGCCAACGTCTCAACCCCGCGGAGCATGTACAAAACCCACGATTCCCAGTCACCGTTTTCTGTGACGCCCGATAAACCACGGTAGTACGCAGCTTTATTTTCAATGATGTAGCGTGAAAGGTAGAGGATGGGAACATCCATCAAACCTTCAGCCTGTAGTTGCAATATGTTCAATATCCGCCCTACACGGCCATTGCCGTCGGGAAATGGATGAATGGCTTCAAACTGGTAATGCATAACGGCCATTCGAACCAGGGGGTCAAGGTCTGAAGCGCCGTTGATGAATTGCTCTAAGTTGGCCAGCTTGTCCCTGATCAACGACTCCCCCTCAGGTGGACAGTAAATAATTTGCCCACTCCCTGGATTCGCCAATTTGGTCCCAGGAAGGCGACGCACCCCATCGTCCGCCAGTTTGACAGTCTGGTAGAGCGTTTCAAACAGGCGCGTTGTCAATGGCATGCCTTGCTTCACCCATTGGTGACCTTGCCAGAGAGCATCTTTGTAACGAAGAACCTCTTTGGTTTGTGGGCTTGCACCTTCACCATCGTTGGCAAAGCCTCGAAACAAATCATCGTTAGTTGTCACGATGTTTTCAATCTCAGATGAAAGCTTTGCCTCCTGTAGACCAATGGCTTGAATCAAAACCCCCTGATTTGGAAGCAGCTTGGCAGCGCCGCGCAAATTAGCCATCGCTGTGCGCGAGGCAATGGCCTGTTTAAGCACAGCCTTGCTCTCCAAATCTGCCGCTGGTGGCAGCAACGGCAAGTCGTTGTACGGCTGTGAGCGGTCAAACGTCATCATCGAGCCTCTTTGCGTTTGGGGGCACAAAGCGTTTCAGCGCGTCTAATTCCAGCGCATCTTGGAGCGCCTCTTCATGTGAAGTAGCGGCTACACCCACAAACTCGGCTTCACAGCCCAACTTGCGTTCGTCCCATGCTTGATCGGTGTCTCTTATTTTTATGGTTGTCATTTGATCCCTTTTTGATAGTTGAGCATAAGCAGAATTGTCAATCAGTCACAGAAGCCGTTTGAAAGGGTTGGCTTCGTGCTTTCAGGCTTCGCGCAGGGGAAGCGCTCGAGTTTGCTGAGAGGTTTTTTCATGGTGACGGCGCTTCCGGTGGCACAGCAGTAAACATCGCAAACGCTCCTGGATACGGTGCCCGATCGAGTAAAAAACTGACACCCTCATCGCGAAGTGTCTGAAACGTTGGATCAGCTGCATATGGGTTGTCCATAAGACTGTCAAAGAACATCTGATACAGCAGCATCCAATGACGGTCTAGCTCATACAGGTGCGCCTTATCGATTGAATTAGCGTAATCAACAATGATCTGTCTGTGCTCCTCTGCTGCCCAATAAAGACTCAAGATGGACATGCAATCACCAGTGTCAACAATCTCCTTCGCCAAGGTTTCTGGAACGTGATGCTCAAGGCGTCCGAGAAAATACAAAGTCCAGCAAATCCCATCCGATCTTTTTAGACTGACGTTCTCTGCCAGGATCGAAACCAAGTCAGCACCTGCACGGCCATAACCAAAGAAATCAGCATAATTCTTCTCAATGGGCATTTCGAGTAGTGGCAGCAAATTGGTGTGGTGAAATGAAAGACCAAGAAGATATTGCAATAAGTTGCCTGCGCTATCCCAACGAATAGGCATCTTGATTACGGTTGAAACCGCATATTTCAGTACGCTTCCTTCTGGGTACTTTGCTGACAAGACCTGCGCAAAATCCAAGTATCGATAGACATCGAAAAGCGAGACTTCCTTCTCTTTGTCGAAAGGCATGCTTTGACCAAGCTCAATGACCCAAGGCCCTACATTAGGTTGGGGCAGCTTTTCGATGGTCGTCTTTTTAACATTGAGATGCAGCTTAAATTTGGCAAGCTCACACTCTAATGAATGAAGAAAATTCTTAGCGTCTTCCTCTGAGTCACAGTAGTAGCTGTAATCATCAATGTATCTGCTGAATTCACCATCTAGACTTTTGGCAAGCGCCTCATCGACCTTGCCAAGAATAATTTCACCTAGGATGTTCGAGGTAGCTGGACCGATTGCCACGCCTTGCGTTTCGTCGCGTCTTGTATGCCTCACACATGCATCAATCTGATTGAACCACTCGTCATGATGTTTCTTTCCACTCTTATCTTTGGCCTCTTTAAACCCAACAAGTGCCCACGGTATTGCATGGGAATAGAGGCTTGGAAAAAAATTGGAAACGTCAGCATGTACGACATACCTTTTCCCAAACGAATGACTGAGATGTCTACCTGTTTTCTCACTTGAATCAGAATAGCCATTCATAACAATGGCTCGTCCATCTTCGTAGCGCTGAGGTTTTATATTGCTATGCGTATTTTTCTGAATCCATGCAAATTTTTCCCAATGCTCAGTAAGCTTTAGACACAACTTCGCATGTGGCAAGGGGTGTGGAATAGATAGCCAACGACCTGCCGTGTTAAATCTAGTTAATCGATATTCAATTTGATCGAATCCCTTACAACCATTCCTTTTGTCCTCATGCTCGGCAATTTTTCTGGCCACATCTGGGAGGAATGCTGATGAAGAGAAGTTTGGTGGGAGTTCTTCTCTTTCGCGCCTAGATGTCGGAAGGTAGTTGTGGCACAGAAGCGCCGTAAGCAAAAAATCACTATCAACGGCCATCACCAGACTCCATCGAATCAATTTGCACTTGACCTGAAATCAAGCGCGGTAGCAACGTATCACGGATGGCAGCAAGACTTTCCGCTTGCTGTTGGTTTGCTTCAATGCGCCCGATCAGAGGCTGAACCAATTCATCAAATTTCTCAGCTATTTTCGAGTTTGTTAGCAGCACACTTATTGCTTCAAACCCCGACTTACTCAAATTGTGGAAAACTGATCCACCAGATCCAGCGGCACGAACTGCATCACCTATTCGACGAAGCAAAAATAGTGGGAATGATTTCCCCCAATGCAAAAATGGCACAACACTATTGATCTGCTGATTCGTCTGTGACTCACGAGTCACTCGAACAACAAGCCCTGGCGTTGCAATACAAGACACGCAAATTGAGCCTGTGGGCAAGTTTTTTTTCTTCTGGCTATTTGCTCCAGTCATTGATAGCGATCTACCCGTATTGGTAATGACCAACTGGTTGTGCATATCTGGAATAGTGATGAACGGAACATCATCACCATAATTTTTAGGATCAGAGGTAGGAGGTGTTTTGCCGCAAATTACTTCACCTAGGTCAGAAATGATGCCTACGCGCCACCCCTTCGGCACATCCCCCAACTCTGACTCTTCTAAGCTGTCGGGGAACAGGGCGGCGGTGGCTTCGTCCATGCCTTCGGGGGCGCGGCCCTGCATCTTGGCGTGGACGGGGTCGAAGTCCACGAACCAGGACTTGAACAGGGCTTGGGCAATGGCTTCGAGGGTGGTGTTGGTTTCGCGCAGGAGGGTGATGCGGTCGTCAAACGCCTGCATGCTAGTAGCAATTAAGCGTTGCACCTCTAACTCAGGCAGTGGGATTTT